>Ga0209210_1001273_pt1 | contig 21678 bp, 26 predicted proteins | sample RifGroA1_FD_183991 | JGI IMG/M metagenome (GOLD analysis project Ga0209210, IMG submission 183991) | Contaminated groundwater microbial communities from Rifle, Colorado, USA - Rifle Groundwater A1 (SPAdes) (version 2) | ecosystem: Environmental > Aquatic > Deep subsurface > Groundwater >...
TTAACAACTTATGAAAATGAAAAATTAAATAATTCTTCAGACGAATGGGTGAAACTTGAATTTGAAAAAATAAACGCGCGACTTGAAGCAGTTAATCAATGGATGGGCGGTTACTCTGAAAGATTTTCAAATCTTAGCGAGAGAATCGGCGAGATAAGAACAATGGCAATGAGTAATGAAAAATTAATTTCAAAATGCAATCTTGATGCGTCGAGGGCAATGGATTTGGTCAACAGCGTCAGACCAGAAAAATTAAGATTAGAATATCAGCGACTTGATTTGAAAGTCAGCAGTTTTCTTGAAAAACTTGAAGCAAAAAAACAATATGAACAAGCGATTATGAACGAGTTAAAAGACCTGAGACAAAAAGCAGGAATTTTTATCGGCACCGACGGATTATTAAAATTAAATGATGATGTAAAAAAAGATTTAATTGAAATACAAAAAACAAGCGCGCGTGTCAGAATGGATGCAGACAAAGCAGAACAAATTTTTATTGAATTAAAAAGCGGATTTGCAGAAATTGAAAAAGCAGAAGAATTGACTTTAAACTTGCATCAAAATTATTCTGGAATGCAAAAAGAAGTTCAGAAATTAAAATTAGATTTTAGTTCAATTATAAAAGATGAAGAGTTTGAGAGTTTTAAAAAAACAATTCAGTCAAGATTAACTGGTGTTGAAAAAAGCACGCTTCAGATTGATGAAGTCAGAGAAGAAAACTCGCGACTTGGGAAAATAATTGAAACCACCCTTGGAATCAGCAAAAAAAATAAAGAAGACATAGCAAATATTGCGATGACAATTGGCGACAATAAAATAAAAAGTTTGAGTGATTATGAAAACCAGATTGATTCTTTGCTGAATATAATCAACACTCTTGCGCAACAGATAGCTACGCTAAGAGAAAAATTAGGGATGGCTCCTGAAAAGATAAATGTTCTTGCTGAAAAGAAAAAAGCAAAAAAGATTTTGAGAAAAATATTGAAGAAAAAAGTTGTAGAGAAAAAAATTTTAAAGACCGAGAAAAAGATTTCTAATAAAAAAGGGGTTCAGGGAATTACAAAAAAAAGCGTGAAGCCAGAATTTATTGAGGACTCAGACGAGACCCCAGAAATAAAAGCAGAAGCAATTAAAGAAGAAAAAATTCAGGAAGCGGTCAATGTAAATCCTGCGGACGAGCCAGAGAAAAAAGGATTTTTCGGAAATTTATTTGAAAAACTTAAAGGCGATTCAGAACCTGTAAAATATTAAAATATTTTTTGAAAAAACAAAAATACCAACGGGAAAATTGAAGACAACCTGCGGTTTTCTCTCACACATTTTCCCTCTCTGTTCAGGTGTGCGATATCTCTCAAATGCCTCTGGTGGATATCGCGAAGATTTACAATTCAACCAATTTGCAAAGAAATTGAAGATAACAATTTAATTCTTTTAAAATTATTTAATTTGAAAGTCCGCAATTCCATCTCGCACTCTTTCCGCATGATGTTGAAAACTTCCATCTGGATTTTGATGATTATAACAATTAACACATCCGGTTTCACCACGAATTGAATGAAAACTTTGACATTCATATAATTGTCCTTGCTTTGAACTTTGTTCTCCTATTGGTCTTTTTTTATCTGGTTGATAATGCACACAAATATCTTGAATTGCGATTATTAGTTCTTCTATTAAAGTTTTCATTTTCTTTCTCCTTCTCTTCCCCCCTCTTTTATTTCTTCTCTCCATTGTTTTCTTTTTCTACTCAATAAATTACCAAGGGCTGAAAAATAATACGATGTCTTATTTTCTTGATCCCCTTTAAAAATTTGTAAAACCCTTCTAATTGAACTTGCATCTAATTCAAGAAGCGGACAAGAAATCTGTGTTCCTAAAAAAGCTGGAAAAATATGCTCTGCTCCGATAGCATATAATTCTTTTCTTTTTCTTAAAAAATCAAGATAAATATCTCTAAATTGAGTATCTTCAAATTTTTGCATATGTGCTAATAATCCTAATGCATTTCTAACAAAATAAGTTCTATATGAATCCGTCATTTTTCTATGAACCCCTTTTCTTAACCAGTCAGCAACTTTTGTTGTTGTTTGTTCATACCCTAATTGAGGTCTTGTAACATATCTTGCTGTTTGCATTAATTCAGATTCTTCATATCCAGAAGGTTGAGAAGGAATTTTAAAACAAGTAACAATATTTTCAATTGCTCTTTCTGCGTTTGGAAAAAATCTCTCCCCTCTTAATATTTCATCACCCACATAAATAAATGGATCAGAAATATTAACCACAGAACGGCTGTCAGCAATTTCAAAACCATATTCATCTTCTCCATGAAATCTTGAATTAATCCATTTTTCCCATTCATCTTCTCTAAAACATTCTAATCCATCAAAATTTATTCCTTCTTTAACAATTCTTATTCTTTTCATTTCCTTCTTGTTCTAAAATATAATTTAATTCTGCATCTGTAAAATTTTCTAAAGCTGGTGAATAATTTTTAGTTTTTCCTCCAGTAATTACTTCAGTTACTAAACCTTTTTCTGATTCTGATAAAACTCCGTCGCTGTTTAAGTCATATTCTTCTCCAACTGCTTGAACTAAATTTTTTCTTGCAACTCTTTGCCACATTTTTGCTCTTGCTTGAATAATTTCTTGAGGAGTTGTTACACGAGAATATTTTAAACGAGCATTATCAAAAATATTAGAACAAGAGATTACTCCATTAAGAGTGAAAAGTACAAAAATATTTAGGTAAAGATCTTTTCTTGTTCTTTTTGAAATATTTATTTCTGGATTTAATTTCATTTTCTTTCTCCTCTATCTGAAAATAAAATTGTTGCAGGTAAATTCAAAACATCTGCACGACAAGAGTTATCTGCAAGTTCTCCGTCTCTAATATTATTAAAATAAAAATCAAAATCAAACCCATTTACTGAAGATGGGCTAATGGAATATCTTTCTCCGTTTGAATATCTTTTAATAGTAAATATACCAGAATAATTTAATCTTGCAGGATATTCTTCACTTTGTGATGGTCCAAAGAATAATATAATTACTTCTCCAAATCCCTCTAAGATTTCCCTTTCTTTTAATTCATTCAATCTTTTTAATAAATTATTTAATTTCATTTTATTTCCCCCTCTTCTTATCCAGTTCCAGAATTATTATTTTTTCTTTGTAATTTCAGTGCACATTCCTGCTGCAACTGTTGAGCCAGCATCTCTAACTGCAAACCTGCTCATGAATGGATTTTCTGACTGAATTTCCAAACATAATTTTCCTTGTGGCTTGATTCTAACTTTTGCAGAGTCCCCGTTTTTCAAAAAGTCAGGATGTTCTTTAATGACTTCTCCATTTGCTGGATTAATTTGCGCGATTAATTCTACAAACTGACATGGGACTTGTGCAGTGTGAACATGGAAGACCGGTGTGTAGCCCTTTGCTAAAACTGTTGGGTGATTTATCACAGTTATTGTTGCGACAAATTCTTCAACAATTGGGCAGGGCTTTGAGGCCTCGCAAATTACATCTCCTCTTGCAATATCTTTTTTACCAATTCCACGAATATTAATTCCAACATTGTCCCCTGCATTTGCTTCTAAAAGATTTTCATGATGCATTTCAATTGATTTTATTTCACCAGCAATTCCTTCGCCAGTTCTTCCTGGAACAACTAAAATTTTCATCCCAGCTTTCATAACTCCTGTTTCAATTTTTCCAACTGGAACAGTTCCAATTCCGGTAATTTCATAAACATCTTGAACAGGCATTCTCATTGGAAGGTTTGTTGGCAATTCTGGAGCAGGGAATAAATCAAATTGTTCTAAAATTGTTGGACCTTTATACCAAGACATTTTGTCAGATTTTTTGAAAACATTATCACCTTGCAATCCTGAACATGCAATGAAAGTTGTTTTTTCTGGTTTTATTCCAACCCCTTGAAGCAATTTGCTAACAGCGTCTTTAACAGCGTTGAATTTTTCTTCTTTGTATTGAACAGCGTCCATTTTATTTATTGCAACTGCAATATTTTTTACACCCATTGTTCTAAGCAACCACAAGTGTTCTGTTGTCTGCAGTTCTACTCCTGACGGAGCTGAAATAACTAAGAAAGCACAATCAGCTTGTGAAGCACCTGTGATCATATTTTTTACAAAATCCCTGTGCCCTGGGGCGTCAATGATTGTAATTTCATATTTTTGTGTGACTAATTTTTTATAAGCTAAATCAATTGTAACTCCTCTTTCTCTTGATTCTCTAATCTCATCCATAACATAAGCAAATTCAAAACCGATTTTTCCGTGCTTCACAGCTTCTTCCTTGAGTTTTTTCATTTCTTGTTCAGAAACAATTCCAGAATCAAAAAGCAATCTACCGACTGTGGTTGATTTTCCAGCATCAACATGCCCAACGAAAACAACATTCATGTTTGGTTTTGCTCTTGCCATTTTAATTTTAACCTTACGTAATAGTTAATAAAAAATATGGTTTATAAACTTTTCTGTGATTTTTTAAATTGTTGAAAAAATTTTTAGAAAAAATATTTTTAAGTTTCTCGACGACGAAATCTCGCAAAGATTTTTTCGCAGAAAAAATAAAATGCGCGACTACGGGTGTATCAAAATTACGCACAACGAAGTTGTGCAATTTATTCGCTTCAAAATTGACTTCATAGAATTTTTTCGCAGAAAAAATAATTAATGTGAAGATAAAATTTTATTCAGGGTTTTAGAATTTTATTGCTAAAAGATCATCTATGCAAATAACGAGAATCTTAATCTAAGAAATTTATTCTATTAACAATTCTCTTAAAATTTTTCCTTGACGAAGTTTGGAAAAATTTCAAAAAAATGCGAACTCGCGACCTCGCTCGGCTTGCACACGTAATTCTCTTCGCGTCGGGGGATGTGAAATTTGTTACCCCTTTAAAAATAATACAGACAAAAAGTTTATAAACTTCTTTTTTCTGAAAATCTCATGGAACTAAAAAGATACACTGGAACTTTTCCAGATTGCAAAAGACAAATTGAAGGAGCAGGACAAAGAATAGCAACAGCAAGACAAGGAATGCTTGACAGAATCAAACAAGGACCAAATTCTCATTACAAAACTGAAGGTTGCTGGTATCCAGAAGGAACTGCAAAAATAGATGGAACAAATTATTGGTGTCTTGGAAAATTCGCGCCAACAACTCATTATGCTCAACAAACTTTAGAAGCAAATGCAAGAGAAAAATATTTACCTTTAACAGATGAAATTAAATTAGGAGAAAAACCCGCAGTGCAATTAATTAGAGAAATTGCAGAACAAGACGCAGAACTTCCTGCGCATCAAAAAAGAATTTTAATTCCAACAAGACAAGATTTATTTTCAGTTCATTCGGAAGATTTAGGAGATGTTGATATTGCGCAATTTTTAGCAAGAGACCCAAGAGTAGCCGAGAAATATGGAAAATTTTTAAGAAATAAATGTGGAATTAATAATGTTTGGTTTTATCAAATTGGATACGAATTTGATAATGTTGGAGCAGGATTTTGGCTTCATTGTTTGGACCTCGACGACGATTCCAAGTTCGATGGCAGCGTCAGGGGCTTCTACCTTGATATTGGTTCTCTGTTCGGGGTAGTTTTGAATTAATTTTTCTTTAAACTTTTTTCAATCTCAAAAAGTCGTTTTAATTTTGCTTCTCTTTCTTTTCCAAGAATTCCACACTTGAAAAAATCTGCCTGAAATCCAAAACATAAGTCAGCTAAAATATTTTCTTCTGTTTCACCGCTTCTATGAGAAAAAATTATTTTTATTTTATTTTCCTTTGCCAAGTCGCAAACTCTGCGAACATTCAGCAACGAACCGCATTGATTTGGTTTTACAATAATTGCGTTAATAGATTTCATTTCAATTGCTTTTTTTAATCTTGAAAAATTTGTAACAGTTAAGTCGTCGCCGACAATTAAACATCCTGGAAAAATTTTTAAAAGTTTTGCAAAACTCTCAAAGTCATCCTCGTCAAACGGATCTTCAATATAAAAAATAGAAAAATTTTTTATCAGATTTTTCAAATAAAATAATTGTTCTTGCGAATCTCTGTCAAGTTTTGGATTTTCATAAAAGTATTTTTTTCTTTTGTAAAATGTTGAAGCAGCGATATCAATTCCGAGTGGGACTTTTAATTTTTTTAAAATTTCTAAAACTTCTTTTTCATTTAACAAAGTCCGCCAGCCGTTTTCATCTCCGATTTCTGATTTAAAATTTTCATCTGTTTTAGAAATTTCAATTCCTACACTCTCTCTTAATTTTTTATTTAATTCAAAAGAATTTTGCAATTTGTCGTCGGGAATTAACAAAAATTCCTGAAAGTCAGGTTTTTTATTTAAAGAATATTTTGAGTGTTGTCCCCCTTCAACGCAGTTTCCAACAAGTCGCGGAAAATTTTTTGCTTTTTCATTTATAATCTGCCAGACCTGTTTTTTCTTTTCTTTCGCGATTGCTTTCAAAACCGCGCTTTCCAAAGCAAACAAAGTGTTTGCTCCAATATGTCCTTCAGTTATATCTTCCACTCTTCGCAAGTCCTCAAATTTTTCAATAATTTCTTTAGAAAAATAATCTTTTAAATTTTTTATTGATTGAATATCTTCTTGCAAATTTATTTTATACGGCTTTGCTTCAAATTTTCCCTTGGATTTTCCATTTGGCGACGACGAACTGAATTCTCCGACATTGGTTTTTATTGAAACAGAAATTGTTTTTTCATTTCTTGAATCCAAAATTATTTTTGCTGAGACCTCTTTCACAATAACCATAAAAAACAAAGGCAATCAAGGTTTTTAATTTTAGCGTATCAAAACTTTTGATTTTTTATTCAAAAACTTTAATAAGCCCGATGATTTATTTTTATAATGAAAAAGAGGGGTTTGATTTGTCTTGCAATATTGTTAATTTTAATTATAGGGTTCTATTTTTTATTTAATCCTTTTTTTGAAAAAGAATCAAACGAAAGTTGTGTTGAAGATAAAGATTGTGTTCCGTCGTCGTGTTGTCATGCTGAAAAATGCGTGAGCATAAATAATTCTAAAAATTGTTCAGGAATTTATTGCACCCAAGAATGTTCAAGTCCGTTAGATTGTGGCGCTGGAAAATGCGGATGTGTCAAAGAAAAATGCGAGGTTGTAAAAAATGAATAGAAAAATATTTTTCGTCTTAATTATTCTTTCAATTTTCTTAATTCCTTTTTCATTTTCTCAAATTTCCGACGATAATTCTGAAGAAAGTGTTCGTGTTATTATTGAAATTAAAGAACCAATTGTGGAAAAAAATTTTTTTTCTGAAAAAAATCTCCATCAAACAACTGAAAATGTCAAAGAAAATTTAATTAAAGAAATCGGAGAAGAAAAAATAAAAAATGATTTTGGAAATTCTTTTTCTGCTACGCTTTCTGAAGAAGAAATAAAAAATTTAAAAGAAAATGACGACGTGAAAAATATAAAAATTGTAAATCAAAGAAAAATATTTTTGCAAGATTCTGTTAATATTGTAAATGCAAGTTTAAGCTGGAAAATAAATTTTTCTGAACAAAATTTAACAGGCAAGGGCGAAACAATCTGCTTAATTGATACCGGAGTTGATTATACTCATCCTGATTTAGGTGGTTGTTATGGAGAAAATAATTTTTCTTCAAATTGTAAAATTATCGGGGGAATTGATTATTGTTCAGATGACGAGAATTGTTCTTCAACAGACAACGATCCAATGGATAGTCACGGACACGGGACACACATCGCAGGAATAATTTCTGCAAACGGAATAATAAAAGGAGTTGCTCCTGATTCAAAAATAATTTCAATTAAAGCCGGAACCTCCTCTGGTGTTTTTTACGACGACGATTTAATGGCTGGAATAGAATGGTGCATTAACAACGCGAGTAAATTTAATATTTCAATAATAAGTTTGAGCTTGGGCGCAGGACTTTATGATTCTTATTGCGAAGAAGATCCTCTCGCGAATTATATAAATAATGCGACTGCAAAAAATATTTCTGTAATTGTTGCAACAGGAAATAACGGAAACTACACTCACATTGCAGGACCTGCTTGTGTAAAAAGCGCAATTGCCGTAGGAGGTTCTACAAAAGATTTTACAATTTCTTTTAACAGAAATTCTATAACTGATTTAATTGCTCCTGGAATTTCAATAAACTCAACAAAAAATAGCGGGAGTTATTTTGCAAATTCTGGAACATCAATGTCAACTCCGCATGTCGCAGGAGCATTTGCAATATTAAGACAATTTTTTAAATTACAAAATTCAAGAGAGCCGACTCCAGAAGAAATTTTACAAATTTTAAAATCCAGCGGAAAAATAATTGAAGATTTTTCTGGCAGTAAATTAAATTTTTCACAAATAGAAATCTATTCTGCAATTGCTTCAATAGAAAATGAAAATCCCATCGTGAAATTAATCTTCCCTCAAGAGAATTATGAAGGCGTTTTAAATAAAATAAATTTTAGTTGTTTTGCAAAAGATCCGCAACTTTCAAATTTAACTTTTTATTTATGGAATTCAACTGACTTGGTTTACACTGAAACCCGTGAAGAAATTTTGAAATTTGAGGCAGAAGAAAATTTTAATGTCGCAAATTTAAGTTTTGGAAATTATGAATGGAATTGTTTAGCGATTGATTTGAAAAATAATTTTAGCTTTAAGGAAGAAAATAATAGTTTAAACATTTTTGAAAAAAAAGTTCAGCTAAACTTTCCAGAAGATAATTCATTCGCAGAGTCAACCCAATTGTTTAATTGTTCGATGCTTCGCCCAGACAGCGAAAAAATTTCAAACGTGACTTTTTTATTATGGAATTTTTCAGATGAAGTTTACGAATTAACAAAAAATATTTCAGAAGCAGACGAAGGTTTATTTGAATATAACTTTATTGTCGACGGAGATTATTCTTGGAACTGCATTTTTTACAATAATTTTTCAGAAGAAAAAACCGCAGAAACAAATTTTTCTATAATCTATGATAAAACTGCCCCGACAATTTTGGGAATAGAAAAAATAACTGAAGAAACAAATGCTTACATAAATTTTGAAACAAACGAGGAAACCAATTTCACAATAAATTACGGAATAGATGAACTTAATTTAGAAGATGAAAATGAAACTTTATCAACGGAGAATTCAATATTTTTAAAAAATTTGGAAAATTCAACGACTTATTATTTTAGTTTGAATATTTTTGACAGAGCAGGAAATCTTTTGGAAAATTATTCTGGAGAATTTAAAACCAAAACCACTGAAACAGAAGTTGAAGAAAGTTCTTCTTCAAGCTCAAGCAACAGCGTCGAGGGTCCAAGCGCGACAATTACAACAACTAAAAATACAACTGCAAAAAATACTTCTCCTGCAAAAACAATTCAGGAAAATAAAAAAAATATTTCTGAAAATAAATCTGAAGAAGAAATTGTTAGTAAAAGTCCTTTGACAGGTTTTGCGATCAATGGAGTTGGAATAAAAAATATTTCTTTTATCACAGGGTTTGTTCTCTTAATTTCATCTGTAATCTTTTTTGCTAATTATAGAAAAAAGAAAAAAATTTCAATTATTGTAGAAGAAAAATTTAATAACTTAGAAAATCTATCTCAAGAATGAAATCCTTAAATCCATCCGCAAGAGAAAATAAACGCTATCTTTTTATTAAAGGAAAAAATCTTAGAGAAGAAATTGAAAGTTCTATTTTGGATTTTGTCGGAGTTTTGGGTTTTTCAAAAACAGGTTTAAATTTTATAAAAACAGAAAAAGATTTTGCGATAATTTCTGTTAATCGCGAAGCAGTTAATTTTGTCCGAGCTTCGCTTTGTGTCTGGCCAGAAAAAATAATTGTTGAAAAAGTAAGCGGAACTTTGAAAGGTTTGGGAAGATAATTTTATGGGCACGGAGGGAGTCTAACCCTCGTCTGTCGGTTTCTTCAAATTTCCTTCTGGAGCCGACAATAATAAACGTTATACGACGCACCCTTGGGATTAAAAGAATTATCGGATTTTTAAGTTTATCTTTGATTGTAATAATCTTTAAAAAGTAATTCTTAAATAAAATTTTATGAAAACAATTGGAACTTATAAAGATGAGCACGATCCTGAATTGGAAAAAATTGCGAGAAAATTAAATGACCTTCGGCCACAGCACATTCTTCTTGAAAAATTAGGAACTCATAAAGTTACAATTCCCGACGATGCTCCAGAAGATTTGAATTCTGAAAATTGGAGAAAGATAGATATTGCAAATGTAAGGTTAAATAGAAGAAGTATTCAGTTTCCTTTAGAATTTTTTTGCGATCCAAATCCCCCTTTAACTTGTCAATATTCTTTTTTGTATCTTCAAAGAATTGGAAAAGGCGAAGCAGGAACTCATTATGCGGTATTTGTCAGACCAATTAGAGAGAACTTTGCAAAAATAGGTTTTTGAAATTTAATTTTGATTTATGCAAAAAATAATCAACTTTGCCGTCGGGAATTTTTCATAAAGTTTGCAAAAATATTTTTGCGACAGAAAAATGCGAGTTATTCAAACTTCTCTAGAGAAAATTAGTTCTATAAATATTTTTAAACTCAATTAAATAAAATAATTTAACCCCGCACAGATAACATAAACATATTTAGTTTGGTCTGCGCATTGAAGGAAACCTTAGGTTTCTAATTCGTAACTTTGCATTTATGGATTGTTAGCAAAATTACTCACCCACACGCCTTCCTCTTTCTGTTCCGGAGACGAGGTATTTTTCAATCACTCGCCCTAAAAGTAGAAAATTCATTTGATCTTGAACCAATTGAGGTTTTGGGAACATTTCTAATTGAAAGATATGTGGAAAGAAATGAAGGTAAGTTTAGAAGAAAATCAATTAAATTTATTAATCTGTCTTCACAACTTTAATTATGGAAATTGAAAAACTCAAAAAAAAATCACGGGCTTATGCTTTGAAAAATGCTCTGGCTCATGACGGAAAAGCAATTATAGGAGCGGTAATTTCGTCGCTTTTTGTTGAGGGTTTGAAAAAAGAGGACTTGAAAAAATTTGGAAAAATAATTAATAAGATTGTTGATGAAATAAACTCTTTAAATCTTGAAGAACAAAAATCAGAATTTGAAAATCTGCAAAATCAAGTTCATGAAAGAGAAGTTCGCGAAGGTCTGCCTGAATTACCGAATGCAAAAAAAGGAAAAGTTGTTATGAGATTTGCTCCGGCTCCGTCAGGCGCGTTGCATATTGGACATGCTGTTTCAAATGTTATATCGTCGCTGTTTGTAAAAAAATATGGGGGAAAATTTTATGTTAGAATTGAAGATACAAATCCAGAAAAAATAGATTTAGATTCTTACAAATTTTTCAAAGAGGACTGCGACTGGCTTTTTGGAAATGTTGAGGATTACATAATTCAGTCAGACAGAATAAAAATTTATTATGACTATGCAAAAAAGTTAATTAAAAAAAATTCTGCTTATGTTTGCACTTGCGACCCTGAAGATTTTAAAAAAAATTCAGAAGAAAAAATTCCTTGTGAATGCAGAAAAAAAACAATTAAAGAAAATGAAACTGATTGGAAAAAAATGTTAGATAAAAAAGGTTTTAAAGAAGGCGAAGCTGTTTTGAGATTTAAGACCCCTGAAAAATTTGGCGGATTTTCAAATCCAAATCCCGCAATGCGAGATTTTCCTCTTGCAAGAATTAATTTAACTTCTCATCCTCGACAAAAAAATAAATTTAGGGTCTGGCCTTTAATGAATCTTGCGGTTCCTATCGACGACATTGAATTTAAAATGACTCATGTAATTCGCGGAAAAGATCATATGGACAATGCAAAAAGACAAAAAATGTTTTATCAAGTTTTAGGATTGGGAAAAAAATTTCCATGGACTTTTTTTATGGGGAGAATAAAATTCACTGACTTGAAATTGGGAAAACGCCACATCAAAGCAGGGATTGAATCAGGAGAATTTTCTGGATGGGACGACGAAAAACTTCCGACTTTAGTTTCTTTAAGAAAAAGGGGTTACAAACCAGAAGCATTTTGGAAATTTGCAGAACAGCGAGGACTAACTGATGTTGACAAAGTTATCTCTCAAAAAGATTTTTTTGAAGTGCTTGATAGATTTAATAGAGAATAAAATAAAATTATTTTATTATTGAGAAAATATCAAAAAGGATTTACAATCCAAAATTTTGAACAAACCCTTCAATGATTTTATATTCTTGCAAAAATTCAAAACCTTTTTTTGTTAAAACAAAAAATCTTTTTTCCTGTTTCGCACTCTTTTTGTCGTCGTCAATTTCTAATTTTATAAATTCTTTTTCAATAAGTTCACTGATGTATTCTTTGAACATTTGTGGCGACAGATTTGAAGCATAAAGCAAACGAGTTGGTTTTATTTTTCTGTTTGCGCGAACAGATTCCAAAACATCTTTTATCACTTCAAGTCTTTCCCGTTTTCTCGTCATCTTTGCCTCGTGAATTTTAATACTCCATACAAGAATAATAAAAATATAATTATATTAAGAAGATAAACAATAATTATCGCAAGAAGATTCCAGCTAAACCAAAACGACGCAAGAGCGTTTAAAACCCACGCGCTCAAACTAAGCATCATTGCAAAAGAATATTGTTTCATAAATTTATGTTTTACTTTATCTTGCAGATATTTTGAATAACTTATTGCTCCGACGATTAAAAAAATAATTATCTGCGACAAGAAAAGAAAATAATAAGTTTGCCAAAAATAATCCAGCAAGACAATCACCGCAGACATTAGGTAAAAAATAAATATTTTTGGATTAAACAACGAGCTTGTTGATTTTTTATTTGGGTCTTCAAAATTTTTCCACAACAAACTATAAAGCAAAAAAAATCCAGCTGTCACTAAAAAAAATTCAAACAACGAAAATATAAAAAAATAATTTGGAAGATAAGGAGACAAAATATATCTTATAAAAAATCCAACTCCGTAAAAAAAGAAAGCATTTCTAAAATATCTTATTCCACGATGAAGACTTAACTGAAAAAGGCGGTCTGTTTTCAAAACAATGAACGCGCAAATGAACATTATCGCGAGCGCGTAAATTATTTTAATTAATTCTTTATTTTCTAATAGTAACTCTATCATAAAGTTCAAGAATAAAAAGGGTTTTTAAGGATTTATGTAGAAAAGATATATCTTAGTTCTATAAGAATTTTCCTTATTTTTTCTTCTTTTTGTTTATATAGTAAATGACATAATAAATTGAGCAAAAATTAATGTCATTTCCTCAATAGTCAAGGCATAAATGCTCAACAAACAATGTCTTTGACTATAAATAAGAAATCTTTAATGAATTTACAATCAAGCACTTGCCAATCTTTCATCGCCCTGCTCAGTCGCTTCAGGGCACTTTACTTTTTAAAAGTTTAAAATTATTTTTTAAAAATTTTCAATTTCTCGTCGGCAAATTAAATTGTTTCTCTTGCTGGCTTAATACTAACTTGAGGAAGAATATGTTCATAAAATGCATCCTTGTATGCTTGCGCGTCTTCTCTTCTTACAAAATATAACTGAGAGTTTGGCGCGGGTTTCTTTGGAGACATATCAAATCCTCCGCCAGTTAATGTCCAAGATGTTTCAGAAGAATAAGTTAAAATATTTTTTGCTGTCAAATAATCTAATAATTGTTCAAATATTGGTTGAAAACTTTTCTCACCATCTCCTTCGCGAAAAATTCTATTTCTAAATCTTTTTAATTTTTTCCAATCAACATTTGCTTTTCCATCTTGTTCAGAAACGAAATCTGTTAAAGTCATAATTTAATTTATTAGAAAGGATTTAAATAAATTTGTGTGATGAAAATATTTGATGTTTTGTCGTCGATATTTCAAATGAAATAAAAATTTTGCAAAATTTTTTCAAAAAATCTGTCGGAAGTTTTAAAAACCCATATTTTCTTGTTAAACTATCCTATGAACTCTTGCGAGCGAGGTTGAGTTCTGGATAAATAAATAAAATGACAGACCTATATAAAATAATTGAAGTTGCAAGACAAACTGGAAAAATTGAAAAAGGGACAAACGAAGTTACAAAAGCAATTGAGAGAGGAACTGCAAAATTTGTCGTCTATGCAACTGATGTTGAACCAAAAGAAATTGTTCAGCACATTCCTGTTTTGTGCAAAGAAAAAAAAATAAAATGCACAACAGTTGACAACAAACAAAAATTAGGAATCGCAGCAGGTCTTCAGGTCTCTACATCTTCTATCGCAATCATTCAATCGGGCAATGCTGAAAAAGATATTGTCTCGTTTAAATAAATTCTAAAATGAAAGCTCAACAGAAAAAAGAAATTAAACAACAATCGTCAAAGGCGAGCGACAAAATTCTTAGCGAGAAAGCTGTTCCAGCAATTGTTGAAGAGATCGTCGGAAGAACTGGTTTTAGAGGAGAAATTACTCAAGTAAAGGTCTTAGTAAAACAAGGAAGAGACGAAGGCAGAGTTATGAGACGAAATGCAAAAGGTCCGATTCGCGTCGGCGACACTTTAATGTTGAGAGAAACAGAAATTGAAGCACGCAGAATTAAATCAAGCGTAAGCAAGGGGAGTTATAGTTAAATGTTCGGAGACAATTCAGCATTTTCAGTAGCTCAATATGGTATTGAAGAAATGAAAGATAGATTAGTAAGAGATTGCGATAGAAAATTTAAAACAATGTCTGTTGGTCAAGTAATGGATGTTCAATGTCCAGTCAAATCTTTAGCAGATGCGATTAGAGAAATATATTCAGGAAAAAACCAAATGGTTCGTTTTAAGAAAAATGCAGACAGAACATATGAAGTTGCTGTTGTAAAAATTGGGGGAAACCCAAATGCCTAAGTGTTCTTATTGCGGTGAAACTTATCAATCTCCTCGAGGATTGACTTATGTAAAAACAGACGGAGAAATTCTTCATTTGTGTTCTTCAAAATGCAGAAAAAATATTTTTATGAAAAGAAGAAAAGTTAGATGGATTAGTAAAAAAAAGAATTAGAAAAAAATTAATCCCAAAATCTAATCAATTGTAATTTGCAAAAAATTATTCATAAATTTAATTCAATCGCTCAACCAAAAATATGAAAAACCAGAATAAAAATTTCTGCATTAAAAATTAAAAGTTCATTAGCGCAACAGCGTACAAAATTAAATCTCCGACGACAAAAAATTATTCTTCTCAAATTATTTTTTCGCAATCTTCCACATTAATTCAAAATATTTTCTATAAGAATTTGAAATTTCTTTGTTCTTGATTAAAATCGCGATAGGACTTTTTATCCATAAAATCAAAGCGACTTTGTCTTTGTAAATATTTATCGCCAAAGGATTTGCATATTTTTGCGGAAGATATTTTATTTCTGAAAGAGGAATTTTTTTGTGAAGTTTTTCTGAAGAAATTATTTTTGCTTTTATTTTTTTAGCAGTCCTGTCTTTGTCATACCATTTAAAATAAAACGGAAGAATTTCAAACGCAGAATTGCTCGCACCTAAAATTAAAATTTCTTTATTGTTTTCAAGTTGGTCTTGAAAAATATTTTTCAGACCTTCTTCGCCTTTGTAAAAATTTGTTTCTTCTTTTTCTTTTGTTTTATTGTAAAACCCCATCATCGACGGGATTTGTTCTAAAATAGAATTTTCTTTTTCATTTAAAATTTCAAGAAAACGATTTGGATTTGATGCCTGAAATGATTTTATGTTGTTTTCAACAATATAACCCGCTAAACCTTTTTTTATCAGCATTTCAATTGTGTCATAAATTGTTCTTCTGTGCAAGCCAGTTTTTTTGGAAATATTTCCTGCATGACTCGGTCCAAGTTCAAGAAGGGCTTTGTAAACTTTTGATTCATTTTTTGTAATTCCTACTTGTTCTAAAATTTCTGAATTCATTTTTTTATAAATGAGATAATGTTTTTAATCCTTTCTATGTGGTGTTAAAACTCACCACATAAATTAATGAAATAAAATCTATTCACATTAATAACTAAATCAGGGAGGTAAAACAAATGATAAATCAAACAGAAAATAAAATAATTGAATTGATTGCTACAGACAGATTAGATATTCCAATTTCTAGTTTATCTGGAAAATTAAAAAGAATGAAACCCAAAGTTGCTTTAGCAGTTGAATTTTCTGGAAATTCTTTTCAAGGAGAAAGAGTTTATGCAAGAGTTGAAAGCCAAGAAAGAATGAAAGCAAGAGGAATGCGCGACGCTGTTGAAAGATTTCAACAAACTTTTCCGCAATATGGAGAAATTCTCAAAGAGATGATTGCTGAAGAAAGAGCAAGCAGAGAAACCTATTTGCATTTCGGAGTAAATTCTGGATGCAGATTAAGTGCTGATGATTATCTTGAAGTTATGAAAAATCTTGGTTTTGACGAGAGAAACGCACTAAGACTTTATGAAACTTTGATAGATACAAGCAGAAAAATTTCAAGAGCGAGAGATGAAGAACGAAGCGTTCTTATCGGATAAAATTTTTTATTTTTTATTTTTTATACATTAGTTATTTAAACCGCTTTTTTTAATGGGGAGCGGAAAAAAGTTAGAGGACTAGAAATCACACTTATCGACGGAAAACAAGTTGATACTAGAGAAATTAAAAATATTTTGCTTTCTTCTCTTCAAAGAATGGGATTATCTTCGTTATATTTTCCGGATGGAATTTTATCTGCAAAAAACAAACTTTACTTAAATTTTAATGTTCCTCTAGGATATGTTCCCGAAGCAAGAGCAGTTATTTCTACACTCTATCATCTCTTAAGAAAATAAACCAAACTCTTTTAAACAAGTTTTTTCTTTAATTTTAATGACAGAACTTCCAGAAATTAATGTCGGTGTTTTCGGACACATTGACCACGGAAAAACAACTTTACTTAGCAAGCTCTCTGGAAAATTTACAGACACACATTCTGAAGAATTAAAACGCGGAATCACAATCAAGCTCGGTTACGCAGATATTATAATTTATAAAAATGAAAAAGGATATTCAAATAAAAAAGAAAAAAATTCAAAACCAATTAGACATGTGAGTTTTATCGACGCACCAGGGCATGAAATGCTGATGGCGACTGCTTTGTCTGGGGCGGCAATTATTGATGTCGCTATTTTAGTAATTTCTGCAAGCGAAGGAATCAAACCGCAAACTCGCGAACATTTGATCGCGCTAAAAACTAAAAAAATAAAAAATATAATTATTGTTCAGAACAAAATTGATTTGGTTGATAAAAAAAGAGCAATGGAAAATTACAAAGAAATAAAAAATTTTGTGAAAGGAACAATTGCTGAAAATTCTGCGATAATTCCTGTCTCTGCGCAACAAGAAATTAATATTGAAAAAATTTTTGAAGAACTTGCAAAAATAAAAATCCCAGAAAGAGATGAAAACTCCCCGCCATTTTTTATAATCGCGCGAAGTTTTGATATAAATCGTCCTGGAACAAAAATTTCTGAACTTCGCGGAGGGGTTTTGGGAGGAATTTTAAAAAAAGGAAAATTAAAAATTAACGACGAGATAGAAATTAAACCTGGATTGAACATTAAAAAACAAAATCAGCAAACTTACAGAACAATAAAGACAAAAATAATTTCTTTGCATAAGGGCTCTGAGTCAGTTAAAGAAGTTTTCCCTGGCGCGAGCATTTCAATTGAAACAGAACTTGATCCTGTCCTGACTAAATCGGACTCACTGACTGGTTGCGTTGTTTCTGCAAAAGGAAATCTTCCTGAAATTTCTTACAAAATAAAATTAAAAAAAGATTTATTTGACGAAGTTTTTGGTTCTGAAAAACACGAAAAAGTTCAGCCTATAAAAACAAAAGAAATGTTAATGCTAAGTATAAATACCACAATCACCGTCGGAGTTGTTGAAAAAATTAATGAAAACAATTCTGAAATTGAACTGAATTTAAATCTTCCAGTTGTTGCAATAAAAGGAGAAAATGTTGGAATTGCAAGAAACATCGACGGACACTGGAGATTAATTGGAAGCGGAGAGATTGTTTAAGAAGAGATAGATATACTTCTATTAAAAAAAGAAAAAATAATCTTCTAAAATATAATCTTCAATTTTGGTTCGCTGACGCTCGCAATTTATCTTTATTAATAATACTTCTGGCTTCGCCGAAAATTTAAATTATTGTGACTTGCAAATAACTTTACTCAAAGATTTAAAATTTTGTTTCAAATTAATTAAACCCCGACGAGGAAATCCAAAAATTTCACAAGAACCCTTATTAAAAATTTTCTTTCAACTTAAAAGCTTTTTTGCGGAAAAATTCGCAGAATGCAATTTTGGAGCAAATTGATTTTACGAAGCGATCGCGCAAATTTATGTTTTGTTATCAGAAAGATATTTTTCAAGACACTTTATTTTTTTCAAACAAATTTCTTCCCCCAATAAAATATTATTTTCATCTGACCTTCTAACACTAACGCCTGTTAAAAAAGACGCGAAAACAGGAAAATTTTTTTCTGCAACTATATTTACATATTCTCCTTTTTGAATTGAAGTATCCCATTTTCCGTTAGGAAAATAAATTCTTTTTTCTTCTCCATCAACCTTTACTCTATGACTAATTGACGAGGATAAATCGCTGTGATATCTTGATTGATCTGCTGATAAAACAGAAACATTTTTTATTATAACTGATTGTTGTTTTGATTCCCAATATTTTCCATAACCAATAAGTCCGACTGCGATAACTCCGAAAACTGCGCAGATTTTTTCTAAACTAAAAATCTTTTTCATAATTTATTTAACCTAAAAGAATATTTATAAACATTTGTGAAATTTCGGCTTTGCGTCAGAATAGCTCATAATAATTCCTTTTTTAGAAATTTTTTTTAAGCAAGTCGGAATTCTTTTTCTAAAAATTTGTCAATTTTTTTTGAGTGCTTTCTGCAATAGTCCTCAACAATTGTCGCGAGTTTGTGCGCGTTCAAATAAGATAATTTTTTTGTGTTCATCATTCTTCTCTCGTGGAGTTCGTGAATTAAAATGATTTTATATTCTGAAGAATGAATCGCGTCATCTATCCATATCTCATTTTCTGGAACGAATTTATCTACATAACCATGCGAACCTCCTGCAAAATAAATATCTAAAAAATCTCTGACTGCTTCTCCGTTTACAATATAGACAAATAATTTATTCTTGTAATTTTTCCAAATTTTTTTATGAACTTTTTCCAAAAATCTTTTTCTCTTAAAAAAATATTTTAATTTTCTCGCAAAAGAAGAACGAGCCCTTTCTTTTTTTTCAGCAAAACTTGCTAACTTGTAGGCATTTTCAAAAGAAACTTTTTTTCCCATAAGACGATTTTCAATAAGAAGATGGTCAATGTAAAAATGCGCCTCTCTTTTTTTGCAATTTAACCAAAATTCATTTTTAGGAATAAACTTAAAGCGATAATGTTGTCCAATATTTACAAAATCTTCGCAAATGTTTTTTCTAATGAATTCTCCGTCGACAAACCAAACTGAAAATAGTGATAAAGATAAAAATTTTTTCAAGTAAATTTTTTTGTGATTGTATTTTATTTTTTGAGAAACCTTTTTTAAACTTCCAAAAAATTTTATTTTTTTCAAACAAATTTTTTCCCCTTTCATAAATTTACATGCTATTTTTGTTTAAAGATTTATCCAAACGATTCATAAACTCGGTATAAAAAACAAGATTGTGAATTGTTGCAAGTCGTTGGGCGTTTGAATTTTTTTCCTTGAACATTTTGTAAATTTCTTGAAAAGAATAATTTTTGCAAAGTTCACAATCGCAAAATTTTGAAATTCTTTTTTTTGGGTTTTTTATTTTTTTCTTAATGCTGAAATATTTATTTGCCGTCGCTGTTCCAGTAAAAACATAAAGTCGTTTGTGTCGAGCATCTCTTGTAGGGATCACGCAATCAAAAAGATTATATCCGAATTTCGCGCATTCTAAAATGTCATTTGGTTTTCCAACGCCCATGCAATATTTTATTTTATCGTCGGGAAGAAGCTCTGCAGTATATTTTAAAATTCCTTTCAAAAGTTTTTTATTCTCTACTGAGTTTGATAATTTATTTTGTTGCGATGAAGTAGATAATCCTAAAGAATTTCGGCTTTTGAAATTCTTTTTATTCTTCACGGGCCAGCCCCCAAAAGCATAACCATCAAATCCTACTTTAATTAATTCTCTTGCACAAAATTTTCTTAAGGACTTATAATTTCCGCCTTGCACAATTGCAAGAATCAATGGCTTTTGTTTTTTATCTTTTGTCAATTTTTCAAATTCTTTTTTGCATTTTTTTGCCCACGCAATTGTTCTCAAAACACTTTGCTTTTGTTTTTGAAAATTTTTTTCAGAGTGTGTGCATTCGTCAAGACACATAATTATATCGCTTTTAATTTCAATTTGGGTCTTAATGCATTTTTCTGGGGTGAAATTTATTTTTTTACCGCCAAGATTAAAGATGACTTTGTCGTCGAGAATTTCACCTAATTCAGGATTTCTGTGGATTAAAGACATCACCTGAAAGCCCCCTGAATCAGAAAGAATTATTTTTTTAAAATTCATAAAATTGTGAATTCCTTTTTTTTGTTTTATTTTTTTAATTTTATTTTCTTTCAAAAGATGGTAAGCATTTACAACAACTCCTGCAGAATTTGTTTTGTTTAAATCCTCGTCGCTGAGACATTTAATAAATCCGCGAGTCGCGTCTGGAAAAAATGCAGGTAGTTTTAGTTTTTTGCCATTAATTTTTATTGAATTCATAAAATAAAAAATGAAAATGAGTTTAAAAAAATTACCCTTGAAACTCAACAAATTTTTTTAAAAATGGAAGAACCTGACCAAAAAGATATTGCGGAACTTTTTCTATTTCTGGATGATACTTAGCTCTAAATTTAAGAGGTTCTATTGGAAAGTTTGACAAATGTTGTCTAATTTTATCCAATCCAACAACAGGAACCCCTCCGATTTCTCCAAAAATTTTTTGCAAAAAAGTATTAAAATCAGAATAATCATTCTGTCCTAAAACATTGAATGGTGAACAAGGCGAAGAGATTGGAAAAGCGGGATTATATCTCTGACCCAATTCTCCTATTCTAGACAATGGGACAGAAACAAAATAAGTGCTTCTTATTGGATGAAAACTAACTTGATGAAGTCCGTCGTCATTAGAATCGCAAGAATATTTTTCCCATTCTTCTCCAAATCTAAGAGGTAAGGATTTCTCATCACACCATCTGTAAGAAACATTAATTGATTCAGCAACAGCATTTGCATCTCTTCCCTTAAAAAATTTTCTTGGATTTTTTGGAGCAAACATTCTTTTAGCAAACACGCTTAAATGTAATCGCGATAAATCTGTATGTTTTACCACTCCTGTTTCATCTTTTTTTCCAGCAAAAGAAACTCTTGCTTCTAATCTTGTAATTGGCAAATTTCCGACATCTGTCTTATCTGAAGGTTCAGGAGTTTTATGTTCATAAACACAAACTAATCCAGCATACCCCCCTCCATGAGATTCATCAAAAATTGCTAAGGAGAAGTTTGAATAATTCACATTTTTCTGTCGCAAAAATATTTTTGCAAACTTTATGGAAAATTCCCGACGACAAAGTTGATTATTTTTTGCATAAATCAAAATTAAATTTCAAAAACC
>Ga0209210_1001275_pt1 | contig 21667 bp, 19 predicted proteins | sample RifGroA1_FD_183991 | JGI IMG/M metagenome (GOLD analysis project Ga0209210, IMG submission 183991) | Contaminated groundwater microbial communities from Rifle, Colorado, USA - Rifle Groundwater A1 (SPAdes) (version 2) | ecosystem: Environmental > Aquatic > Deep subsurface > Groundwater >...
TGGAAGAGATCCAAGCCATGCTGTCATTTGCTTTACAACAGGGGCGCTGAAAAAACTCAATAAGCAGGAACTTGAAGGTGTTGTTGCTCATGAAATGTCTCATATTGCTAATTATGATATAAGATTCATGACTCTTACAGCTGTTTTGATTGGAATGGTTTCAATAATCGCCCAGATGTTCCTGAGAAGCCTTTGGTATACAAACATAGGTGGAGATAGAAGAGATGGAAGAATCCAAATATTTTTAATTTTGCTTGGAATTGTTTTTGCAATTCTTGCTCCGATAGCTGCGCAGCTTGTTTCGTTTGCTATTTCAAGAAAGAGAGAATACGGGGCAGATGCAACAGGTGTAAAATTTACGAGATATCCTCAAGGATTGGCAAACGCCCTTAAAAAAATAAAAAATGAGCATGTTTCGGAAAGGGAAAGAAAGCACCGAGTTGCAAAAGCTATGGCTCCTCTGTTTATTTCAGACCCATTCAAAAGAAAAATCCAGGGGCTTTTTTCAACTCATCCGCCGATTGATTCTCGGATTGCAAAGCTGGAAGCTATGTAGTTTTAGTCACAAATCCCCAACAGTTCCAAACCCATAAACCTTGTCTTCGCCGACAACATGAATTTTAAATTTCATTATGTCTCTCTTTGAAATTATTGAAAAAGATTCAACGAAATCCTCACTGTAGAAATTAACAGGAGTTCCTTCATAAAATTCAAGGAAGCTTGGCATAACAATAAATGTTTTTCCTCTTGAAGAGCCAACAAGAAAGCATTTGTATGTTTCGTGTTTCACGCCTGGTTTTTCTTCGATTATGATTGATGGATGAAGATGACCTGTGACAACATAATCAATTTTCTTATTGTAAAGAACTGAAAATGCCTGGTGGCCGTGGGTAAATGCAATGTTTTCTTCAATGTAATAATTCCTGAAATCAAAGCCAAGATCCATTGTATCATGATTTCCTCTTATAAGAATTATATTTTCTTCAGGGACGTATTTTTTTAAGAATTCTAAAACACGATTGAAATTGACTTTCTCTGCATATTCATAGCTGAAAAGGTGCTTTATGTCTCCAAGGAAAACTATTTTTTTTAATTTGTATTTTTTAGCCCCAATCTCCTTTATTATTTTCTTCAAGTTCTCAATAACTTCGTTTACTTGCTGTTCTGGAATTAGAATTCCAGATTCTACAAGAGCTTGCTCATAGCCAATATGCAAATCTCCGATTGCAAGAATTCCCTGATTGGGAAAAAACAGGGCTTTGTCTATGAAGATGTATTTTGGGGGCATTTTGATATTAGGTTCGCTAACGCTCACTCATTATTAAACTTTTAAATAAAGAAAATCATTTTAATATTTATCTAATTTCTTGTTTTTATACTGGTAGATTAATTGATCTTGCGAAGCAACAATTTTTATTGTAAAACGCCTCCCCGCATTATATTCTTCACATGCAACTCATGCATTCTTCGCAGGAAAGCTTGCTTGTCTTCAATTCTGATTAAGTCTGAATGTCCTTGCAAAATGAGGCTTAATGCAAATGGGCTCTGGAGTGGCGTTTCAATAACTTTTACTTTTGTTTTCCCTTGTTCAATCCATTGCAAAACTTGCTTTGCATTTTTTATATCCATTAAATCTTCAAAAATTTCTCTTCTGGCTTCACGCAAAATTGGGAATTCGTTGCTTATTTTTCTTACAGCGGCAAGCAGGAAATGAGATTTCATCTGCTGTTTTCCTACAGTCCTTCTGTTTCCCTTATAATTTCTTAGAATCATTAAAGCTCTTGTGGCACAATGGCGAAATCTTCTGGCTAAAACATCTGTCCTGTCTATTGCCTCTTTCAGGAATTTCTCCAAGTTTTTTTCTTTTAATTCATCTAGTGCCCTTTTTAGCATCATGTTTTCTCCTGCAAGATAAAAACCATTGTCAGTAATTCCAAGCTCTATGTCTCTGCCGCCCAAAGCACCTATAATGTAGCCTAATGCTCTGGAGAGAGCATCATTGACTCTGCGCCCATAAAGAGTGTGAAAAAGAAGATATTTCTTTTCATTGTCTGTGAATTTTTCTACTATAATGTTATTTTCATCGGGAATTTCTAGGAAGCTATGCTGCTCCAAGAAATAACCATAGATTGCTTCTGCTGTTTCTTTGGGAACATAGAGATAATTTTTAATAAACTCGAGAATTTCGTTCTTAGGTTTATCAGATTTTAATTTTTTACTCATTAATCCGCGAAATTTATTTATTTCCAGAGCAGAATCAAAGCTTAAAGGAAGCATTTCAGAAAACCAAGAAGGAATTGTTGGATTTCTTCTTACTTCGGAAGCAACATAAAGATTCATTCCTTTTGTATATCTATAGAGATATTTCTTTCCTCCGAGAACAAAAACATCTCCTTTTCTCATCCTTGACAAAAAACCCTCGTCAATCATTCCTACAGGCTCTTCTGAACCAGAAATTTTTACTTTTATAAAGGATTCTTCTGGAATTGTTCCTATGTTTGTCATATAAAGAACACGGGCAAGCTTTCCTCTCTTGCCAATTTCTTTGGAGTCGGAGTCACGCCAGATTTTTCCATAGACATGGTTTTTTTCAAGAGCATAGTCTCCTGCAAGATAACTAATAATATCTAAAAAATCATTTCTTGTCAAAGTTGAATAGCAATAGCTTTTCCTTATCAAATCAAACAACTCTTTTTCCTGCCAAATTTTGTATATTGCCATTCCGAAAATCTGCTGTGCTAAAACATCAAGGCAATTATGGGGAAAAGTTATTTTGTTTATCTTTTTTTCAACCATTTCTTTCTGGATAACAGAGCATTCTACTAAATCGTCTCTGTCTAAAATTATGAATCTTCCTTTTGCAGTGCTATGCAGTTGATGTCCTGCTCTTCCCAAGCGCTGTAGGGCTCTTGAGCTTGATTTTGGAGAACCAAGCATGATAACCAAATCAATGAAGCCAATGTCAATTCCCAGCTCAAGGCTTGTTGAACAGACAACAACTTTTAATTTTCCTGCACGCAATCTCTCTTCAATATCAAATCTATGGTCTTTGCTTAATGAAGAGTGGTGTGCTGCAATATTTTCATCTCCGTAAACAGTGGGATAGCGTTCTTTTGCAGAACGCGTGTTTGTGAAAATAAGCGTTGTCTTGTGCTCTTGAATCAACGAAGAGATTAATTCGTACATTTTCACGTGGATTTCAGCGTCTTCTACTACATTTTTCACAGGAGAAAGAACTTGAATATCTATTTTTTTATTAAGGATTATTTTTGCTATTGAAACTTCTCTGTCGGAATCCATGCCAACAAGATATTTGGCAACTTCATCCATTGGTTCTATCGTAGCGCTTAAGCCTATTTTAACTGGCCATGTTAAAGAAACTTCGTTAAGTCTTTCAAGAGTCAGGCTTAGATAAGCACCGCGTTTATTGTCCAAGGAATGAATTTCATCAACAATACAGAATTCAACTTCTCTTAGATGTTCTATAAAATTCTTGCTCGTAAGAATTATTGCAAGAGATTCTGGAGTTGTAACTAAAATATGGGGTGGATTTTTTAGCATCTTGGATTTTTCTGCTGTTGTCGTGTCTCCTGTTCGTAAAGCAATTCTTATCTTTTGGAGTTTTATTCCTTTTTCATGGGCAAGAGCCTCTATTTCGTGAAGAGGTTCTATGAGATTTTTCCATATGTCTGAGGAAAGTGCCTTCAAAGGAGATGTGTAAACAGCATAAATCTTATCTTTTAACTCATGCTTTTCCGCAAGAATTATTAAATGATTAAGTATGGAAAGAAAAGCTGTCAGAGTTTTTGTTCCCCCTGTTTCTGCAGAGATCAAAATGTTTTTTCTTTTCCAGATGTTAACAACGCCATATTTCTGCGGAAGAGAAAATTCCTGAAATTTTGAGACGAACCATTCACTAACAAGAGGATGCAGAATTTCTTTTATCTCTTGGGTAGTTCCTGGCTCGGCTTCTATTATTTTTGTCATTAGTTTAGAAGAAATAATGGGATTTTAAAATATGATGTTTTAACTTAATAAGAATTTTCAGGCTTAAACCCCGTATCTTTTATAAAGTTCGCTAGAAATTTCATCGAGAGTTAAAGGGAAGCTCATCAAGAAAAGAATTAATTCTATTTTATAAAATTATCTTTTTTATCTGTCCTTTTGTGTTATCATGCTTTAGTAAACATAAATCTATTTAAAGGGTTTTATCATCTGGTAACTACGTCATACAATAAGTAGCAATCAAAAGATATTTAAGGTACAATATCTTGTATGCTTAATGGATTGTCCATATTGCGGGGAAAACACAAAGGTGACTGACAGGAGAAAATCTCCTGAGGGAATAAGGCGCAGGAGAGAGTGCCTGAAGTGCAAAAAGAGATTCACCACCTATGAAAAACCAGCTCAGGCAGAGATTTATATTATAAAAAAAGATGGACGAAGGGAAAAGTTTTCGAGGGAAAAGCTTGAATCGGGGGTTCAAAGAGCTTTTGAGAAAAGGCCTGTGCCAAAAGAAAAAATAGACAAAATGATAAAAGAGATTGAGGAACAACTAATGAAGAGAGGAAAAAAAGAAATAAAAAGTTCTATTATTGGAGAATTAGTCATGAAAAAAATGAAGAAACTCGATAACGTTGCCTATATCAGATTCGCTTCTGTTTACAGAGATTTTCAAGACATCAGCGATTTCAAAAAGGAGTTGAGGGGACTTTAAGATGAGAGGAAGAGGAGCGGGAGTTGCTGATGTTGATTTGGATGATAGGCTAAGTTTTGTCAGAGAAAAGTTAGGAAAATTTAAGAGTGATGATGGTAAGACTCCCCTTTACGAAATTGATAGACTGGTGTCAAAGATTTCATTATTTCCAAGCTATGTGGTAGAGGCAACATATGCTAGACTTAGAGGCGAGAAAACAGATGGAGCCTATGAAAAAATATTTCTTGATAAGTGGGGAAGAAGGGATGTAGAATCTAAAAGATACGTTGAAACACCAGAAATTGTATTCTATAGGGCGGCAAGATTGGTTGCCAACGGATTTGCAAGTAAGGATCCAAAAATAAATGAAGGGGATTTAACTCAAGAAGTATTTAATAGATTTGTTAACAGAGAAATTTTCCCAAATACTCCCTATATGGCTAATGGCGGCCACAAAATCCTTGCAAGAGAACTTCTCAAGGAATTTGAATCCAGAGGGCTTTCTGATAATAGGCTTAAAAATGATCTTCTGCAAGAATTAAATGTAAGAGAACAATTATTTGCATGTTTTGTCTTGCCAATATACGACTCAAGACAAAGTATTCTTCGGGAAACATTGGCAGACGCTGCAGATATACAAGCAGCAATAGGAGGAACTGGATTTAACTTCTCCAATTTAAGACCTGCAAATGAAACAATAGCAGGAACCGGCGGAACAACAGATGGACCTGTTAGATTTATGTCTGCATATTCAACTGTTTTAGGAACAACCATGAATCAGGGTGGAAAAAGAGAGGGGGCTAATATGTTTATGCTTAACTGGAATCATCCAGATGTTATAAGATTTATACATTCAAAAAGCAAAGATGGAGAGATTCCAGCTGCGAACATTTCTGTTGCTATTGATCATGATTTTATGAGAGCAGCTAGATCCGATGGTGAAGACAGATTTTATCATCTTGTAAATCCTCATTATAATCCTGGGGTTAGACCACACATCCAACAACATTATACTTTGGTACAATTGCAACAAGCAGTAGATGTTGTTGCAGGCAACAAAAAAGCCCGCGTCTCTTTATTGATTGATAAAGATGGAAAAACCATCCTAAGCCCATGGCTTCCAGAAGGTTTGGATGATGAGTATAGGAAAATAGGAAAGATAAAAGATGGTTTGGTTTATCTTGATGCAAAAGTGGTTATGAAACATCTTGCTTACATGGCCTGGTTAAATGGTGAGCCAGGAGGAATTATGGTGGGTCATATAAATGATGCAAATCCAACCCATCCTAGACATTATAGGAATTATTTACTTGAAGGTAGAGATGATGAAGCCAGAGAGATAGTTGAAAGGCTTAAAGAGAGAAGACCAGGAGTAAGTCTTGAAACACTTGTAGACGAACACATTCATCATAGAGACGCAGACGGAAGAACTATAAATCTTCCTATTGGTGTGGGCATTATGGATGCGACAAATCCGTGCGGAGAAAAACCACTTCTCCCTTACGAAGCTTGTGTTTTGGGGCATACAAATCTTGAGAAAGTTCTTGAAAGAGATGAATCAACTCCTTCTGGTTATAGACTTAGTAATGAAAAATTAAGGGAATCTTTAGAATTAATGGTGGGTATACTTGATAATGCGATAGATCAAAATGAATTTACAAATTCAAAAATAGAACAAACCCAAAAAAGCAACAGAAAAATAGGGCTTGGGTTTATGGGTCTTGGAAGAATGCTTTACAGATTGGAGTTGGGTTATCATACTCAAGAAGCAAGAGAGTTTGTTGATAAATTCTTAGGATATTGGGAAGAAGAAAGCGACAAGGTTTCTTTTGAAAGAGGAGAGAGGTTTGGAGCTTTCCCAAACTTCAAATATAGCCACCACAGAAATGGAAGACCAAAAAGAAATGCTATTACCAGAACTCTGGCTCCAACAGGAACAACTAGCACTCTAGCTGAAACAAGCGGGGGAATGGAACCTGTATTTGCTTTGGCTTACACAAGGACAACAGTTCAGGGAACAACAATAAGAATACCTGATGAAATACTGGAAGAAAAAATAGAAAAATATCCTTTCCTTGCTGAATCAGAGAGGAGTAAATTCTCAGAATATGTTGGAAAAAATGGATCTCTACAAGGATTTGAAATATCAAGAGCGGGGAACGAAAGCGAAGAGCATTTTGCAAGAAGGGTGATAAACCTCTCCAGGATAAAAAACGTATTTGTAACATCATATGATATAAGTCCTGAAGCACAGGTAAGGATGGAGGGTGTTGTTCAAAGACATGTAGACGATGCAATCAGCAAAACAATAAATTTCAGGAATAATGCTGCTGTTGAAGATATGGAAAATGTGTTTTTCCTTGCTGATGAATTGAAGATTAAAGGAGTTACTCTTTATAGAGATGGAACAAGAAAAAATCAACCTTTAGTAGCAGGCACTGGAAAGACGGATAGAAAAAATATCACAAGAAAAGACCTTAGCGATTTAGTAATGGCTCAAATAAAAAGATCTAGACCTAGTGATATTATGGGTAGAACTGAAGAAGTACCAACCCCTTATGGAGATGCTTTTATTACATTAAATAGAGAAAGTGAAAATGGTTCAAGATACCCCTTTGAATCTTTTATTTCTGTTGGGAAAGCGGGAGGAGATGTCACCGCTATATCTGAAGGTTATGGGAGACTGATTTCTATGGCATTAAAAGCTGGAATTCTTCCAGAATATATAGTTTCTCAACTAGAAGGTATTGGTGGAGAAACTACAAGCGGACTTGGACCACAAAAAGTTAAGTCTCTTCCAGATGGTGTTGCAAAGGGTATAAAAAGAATTCTTGAATTAGAAGGTCAAAAAGTAGAACCAAATGGAAAACACAACTCTGGAAATTTATGCCCAGATTGTGGAAATCCTCTTGCAATGTTAGAAAGTTGTCAGAAATGTATGAATCCAGAATGTGGTTTCAGCAAGTGTTAATCTTTAATTATTTTTCATCACAACTATTTTTATAAAGTGTTATTATATCTTGTTTTTACAATGCATGCTTGGGACGATTACTTCATGACGATGGTTTATCTTGTGGCATCAAGAAGCAAGGACACAAGAACCCATATAGGTGCTGTTATTGTCGGGCCAAGAAAAGAGGTGCGCTCAACAGGGTATAATAGTTTCGTCCGCGGATTAGATGATTCTATTCTTGCAAGACAGGAAAAAGAAGAAAAGCAATTTTGGTTTGCACATGCAGAGAGAAATGCCATCGATAACGCACAGGGCGGACTTTCTTTGGTTGGCTGTATAATTTACACTAATGGAATACCTTGCATGGATTGTTCCCGCGGGATTATACAGGTTGGAATAAAAGAAGTTGTTGTTGATAAAAATTGGGAGACCAACCACCCAGGCGCTGAGAGAAACAGAAGAACTTTAGAGATGTTTAAAGAAGTAGGGGTGAATTTAAGAGAGCACTATACAAGATATATTCAACTAGTAAAAATGAATGACGGTGTTGTTTTGCCTTTAGAATAAGATAATTCCACCACAATCATCTTTATAAAATCTGGAATTTGTTTATTGAAATTAAATAAAAGAGGATAAAATGATATTATCTGCACTTAAAGTTTTAGAATTGAATGAAGAACATGATTTGATTGGAAATTTAAGCGAGATGCAATTGAATAATCCGGAAGGAACTGTTCTTGATTTAAGGATTGGAAGCGTTGTAAGACCAATTGGAGACAGCTATTTGCCTGCAGATTTGCCCGAGAGAAAAAGATATTCTCCAAAAACAGAACCTGTCGGAGATTTTAATGCAGACGGATTCAAAAGAATAACTATGGTTCCTGGAGAGTATTTACTTGTTGCAACAATAGAAGTTATCCATGCTCCGCCATATAAAATAAAGTTTGATAAATTCTTTCCTGAAATGTTTTTAGTTCCAAAAATTTCTCCTAGGAGTTCATTGCAAAGAGGCTGTGTAAGCTTGCATCATACTGGAACAACCCCTGGATATAAGGGTGTGCTTGCTTTTGGCATGATGAATAATGGAAAACATGATTTTCACTTTGATTTGGGTGCAAGATTATTTAGCGTTGAATATTATCCAGTAATTGGTGATATAAATAGGCCTTATTCCGGACAACATCAAGGCGGAAGACTCACAAGCCAAGGGGAAACAGAAGTTCAGACGTAATTAATGAAATAAAAAATGGTGCAGCAGTATTTAGAACACTCAGTTAAAATTCTTTCTTCAGAAAAAAAACCTAAGTCAACATTTAAATTCAATGAGAGAAGAGGCGTCGGAAGAATTTATATTTTCGGGCATCAGAATAGATATGATTTAAGTGAAGGTTTTCCTGCATTGACAACTAAAAGAATTGGTTTTAAAACAGTTACCCACGAATTGCTTTGGTTTTTAAGAGGAGAGACAAACATAAAATATCTTGTTGATAATAATGTCCATTTATGGGATGATGATGCATTTAAGCATAATCTAAATGGGATGGTTAAAGAAAGAATATTTCCGGAGGCATTTGAAAGTTATTCTGAATCATGGGTTTCTGCAAGAAATGAATATGTTCAAAGAATAAAAGAAGATTCTGCGTTTGCGCAAAAATGGGGAGAGCTTGGACCTGTTTATGGTTCGCAATGGGTACATTGGCCAAAATTCCATCCTGTGGGAATGCAAGTTGTAAATGGAGAAAAAAGAGAAGTTTATGTCAAAGACCCAAACGGAATCAACCAACTTGAAAGATTAATTGAGGGTATGAAAAAAAACCTTACTTCTTCGAGGCATATAGTTACTGCATGGAATCCTGATGAAGTTCCAAGCATGGCTCTCCCTCCTTGTCATACTCTCTTCCAATTTGATTCAGACGGAAAATCATTAAATTTGCAGCTTTATCAGAGAAGCTGCGACATGTTTCTTGGAGTTCCATTTAATATTGCAAGTTATTCTCTTCTTACAACAATCTTCGCACAAGAACTTGGATTAAAGCCCGGAGAATTTGTGCATACTTTTGGAGATGTTCATTTTTATTGCGGGGCTGGTGAAAGGGCTAAGTGGTATGGAGATAATTTAGATAGATTTAAATTAATGGTCAAAGCAAAAAAAAATCCTGAAGAATATAGTGAAGTTCTTTGGTGGCTAAATAAAAAACTGCCTGCAGAAGATAAAGGAAGAGAAGGCATGGACCATGTAACAGGAATTTTAGAACAGCTTACAAGAATGCCAAAAGAATTGCCAAAAGTAACTATTGCCAATAAACCGTATAAAGAATTAACAATTGATGATTTCGCTTTAGAAGGCTATAATCCTTATCCGGCAATAAAGAGAACACTTATAGTTGGTTAAGAGATTGTGTTAATTTAAAATGTGGTAAAATCCGTTAAATTAAGTATTAACCGACGACAGTTGCATATTGCTAATTAAGTGACATCATCTCACCACTAAAGTAGCAAGGGTTCTTACACTATTCTAAAAAAGAGCGGGTAATAAATTATTATTAACTATTATTTATAGAAGATAAAATCGTAAATTTGTCATTCCATCACCTGTTGGCTTAACATAATTTGGTTAAGAAAACTTTTATAAATCTCCTGAATTCTTAAGTTAAATGAAAACATTATATAAGGAAGGCGTTACTGAATTGACAGATAAAGAATTCAGCAAGTTCATTGAAAAGGGTAATGTATTAATTGATTTTTGGGCAGAATGGTGCATGCCGTGCATAATGATGACTCCTGTAATGGAAGAACTTAGTGCCAAATTCAGGGGAAAGATTAAATTCGGAAAGATAAATGTTGATGAAAACCAAAATTTTGCCAGGAAATTCAAGGTTTTTTCAATACCAAATTTTGTTCTTTTCAAAGATGGAAAAGTAATAGATCAGTTTGTGGGATCTATGGCAGAAGAAGATTTTGAAGAGAGATTGAGGAAGCATTTGTAAGAAAAGATTTTACTTTCGCTCCTTTTAGTCGCTCACTTATCGATATAGAAAATTGTTAATGTATAAAACAACTTTAATTTAGATTATATATGATTATTTATTATTACAAAAGCTTTTTTAAATGATAAAACTTATACTGAAATACGGCTGGTAGCTCAGTTTGGTAAGTTGCTTCAATGCACGACCATCTGAACTACTTAATCTGAATAAGGCTCCGTAGCTCAGTCTGGTAGAGCACTGGACTTTTACGCATTGTGAACTCGACAAGGTTCGCTTAACGCGAAGATATCCAGGTGTCGTGGGTTCAAATCCCATCGGGGCCATTTGTATCTGTGGAAAAAGATTTAAAATTAGTTAATTATTGTTATTATTAATGGGCCATAGATTAACTCCGGTAGTGAGAGAGATAGTTTCTATATTAAGAAAACATAATCTTGAAATAAAAAGAATTAGAGGAGATCATATAATCATAAATAGAATTGGTGGCTTACCTTCTTTGAAAAGACCAATAGTCTTAGTTAATGTAAAAAGACCGAGTAATGCTGTAAGATTAAATTTGCTTAAAGAATGTGAAGAAATAGGTATAAAAAGGGAGGAATTTGATGGAAAATTTTAAAAAGACTTAAATAGATTAAATGTTTAACTTAAAATATGAGAAGTAGAATAGAAATTGATATTATTATAGTCCCTGAAGGCAGGGGTAAACATAAGGTTTATAGTATAAGTTCTATACAATTTCCTAATGTAGTTACCCAGGGAGATACTATCGAACAGGCAAAAGATAGATTAAAGGAAGCTTTAGAATTATATTTTGAAGAGATGCCAAGAGAAAAGAAGATTCTAATAAATATTAAGAAAGAAGAGAGTTCGCCTTTAATTTCCAGGATGTTCCTATAATAAGAAAAGGTAACACTTTAGTTCCAAGGTCATCGGGGCCATTTATCTCCCATATGCTTTCTTTAGAGCATCTCTTATTGGTTTCAAGAGAGGAAGATAATAGTCATTACAACCTTCATTAACACCGGAAATTATATTGTCCCCTCTTACATATGCGCATTTTGTTACTTTTCCAGTCGCCCCTTCATCAGAAGCTTCAGAAGATTTTCCTTTTGGATCAGTTTTAACAATCCGTAATAGTCTCCCCATCCCTTCTTTAGAAATAGCATTGCAAAAAATAACCTCTAGTTCATCTGAATTGCTAAAGAATTCTTCTCGCCAACAGGTTACAAAATTTCCCAAATCTGTGTTATAACCCCTTTTTTCCACAGTCCTTTTGAGATAGAATTCTATTTGCGCAACATATTCGCTGGAAGAATCTATAGCAGGAATGGCCTGTTCCCCTGTAGGAATTTGTGGAGGTGAATTCGCTGCCTGTAACATACCCAAAACACCAATTAAACCCATATTCATGGAATTTTTATAATGAAGAAGTTTATAAAAATGGTTGTGATGAATCAATTATTGTGCAAACCGCACTTCACAGAAAGATTTTTAGACAAAAATCTTACGATTTTAGCTTTAACCATTTCTTACGAAAAGTTTAAAAACCAAATTTTGGTATCTTTTATTATCCCATAGTCATTAAATTAGCGCTGAAATTACTACCAACGTTCGGGCTAATTTATCGTCGATAACCTTAAAATGCATATTCTAAAGCCAAAGCATACCAAATTAAAAGAAAAAGAGATTGAAGATATCTTAAATAAATTTAATATTTCCAAGGCACAACTGCCAAAAATACTTTCAACAGATCCTGCATTGCCCGAAGGCTGCAACATAGGAGATATAATAGAAATAGAAAGAAAAGATGAAGATTCTGAGCAAGTAAATCTATACTATAGGGTGGTTGTGTGATTAATATGATAAAACTAGCTGATAAAAATATAGTGTTAAAGAGGATGCTGGTTAAATTATATAGCAAGAATACAGTATATTATAACTTAGCATTTCGGGATTTATATTAACGTTAAAATAAAGAAATTAAACTAACATGAAAACAGACAAGCACATCATAGTAAAAAAATATCTTGAAGAGCATTCCCTCGTCGAAAGCAATGTAACTTCTTTCAACAATTTTCTGGAAAAGAGAATGCAGGAAATTGTCAATGAAATCGCAGAAACAATTGTCAATGAAGATTTTGAAATAACATTGGGAAAAATAGAAATTGGAAAGCCAAAAGTCATAGAAGCCGATGGAAGCTCTTCTCTTATAACCCCTCATGAAGCAAAGATAAGAGGACTTACATATGCAGCCCCTGTAACTCTCGAGCTTACAGTGAAAAAAGATGATCAGGTTGATTCTGAAGTTGTAGAGATAGGAAAAATACCTATAATGGTCAGGAGCAGGGCGTGCAATACAAGCAACATGACAAAAGAGCAGCTGATAGAAACTTACCATGATCCATTGGATCCTGGGGGATATTTCATAATCAAGGGAAATGAAAGAGTTATGGTCATGGCTGAAGACTTGGCAGAAAATCAGCCGTTCATAGAAACGAACTCAAAAGGAGATTTGACACTCAAGCTTTTTTCTTCAAAAGGAACATATAGAATTCCTGTACTTATTTCAGAGAACAAAGAAGGAATGATTGATGTGTCTTTCAGCAAATTCAAAGACATCCCTGCAATAATTATTTTAAAGGCATTGGGAATGATAAAAGAATCTGATATTGCAAAATATATAGGCAAGGAAACAGATTCTGTCATAGTCAATTTATATGAATTCGCAAATATTGCTTCCAAAGAAGACGCAATGATGCATATCTCTGAAAAGACAGGCTTGCAGGGAACAAAAAAAGAAATTCTCGACAGAGTCAAGGGAAGAATTGATTCATATCTATTCCCGCACATAGGACAAAAAAAAGAAGACAGGCTGAAAAAAGCAGTTACCCTCTGCAAACTGATAAAACAGTTCCTTACTGCCAAAGAAAATCCAAATTTGCGTACAGACAAAGACCATTATGCAAACAAGCGTGTTCGTTTGTCCGGAGACTTGCTTTCAACGCTTTTTCGGGTTAATCTTGGAATTTTAATAAGAGATATACAATACTCATTGCAGAAATCCGCAAAAAGAAAAAAGTTTTTTTCGATAAAAATCATAGCGAAATCAACATTATTTTCCCATAGAGTAGAATCGGCAATTGCAACAGGAAGCTGGACAGGAGAAAGAAGCGGAATTACACAAAACATGGACAAGACAAATTATCTTGCAACAATTTCACAACTTCAGCGTGTTTCATCTATGCTTCCGAGTGACCAGGAAAATTTTGCAGCAAGAACACTTCATCCTACTCATTACGGGCGTTTTTGCCCGATTGAAACTCCTGAAGGAACAGAGATAGGATTGCGAAAGAATCTTGCAATATTGAGCCAGGTTTCAACAAGAACAAATTTAGATGAGGAAAAATTTCTCAAGGATCTTGCAAGCCATGGGCTTGAACCAGAGGGAGCAGAGGGAACAGATGTTTTCCTCAACGGAATTTTTATAGGAAGCATAAGAAATCCAAAAGAGTTTGTGGCCAATATAAGAGAAAAAAGAAGACACTCAGAACTTCCAATACAAGTTAATATAAGATACGATCAGCCATTTCAGACAATAACAATAGCAACAGAACCGGGCAGGGTTTTGCGGCCATTGATAATTGTTGACAAAGGAATTCCAAGATTAAAAGACGAGCACCTTTTAAGACTGAAAAATGGGGAAATAGGATGGAAAGATCTTGTTAGAGAGGGAATAATAGAATATCTCGATGCGGCAGAAGAGGAAGAGTCTCTCGTGGCTCTTTATGAAACAGAATTGACTCAAGAACATACCCATCTTGAAATTGACCCAACAGACATTTTTGGTGTTGTTACTGCGCTTGTTCCCTATTCAAATCATGATCAAAGCTCAAGATTAAATCGTGGAAGCAAAACCCAGAAGCAAGCCCTCGGTTTGTACAGCGCAAATTATCTTGCAAGGCTTGATACAGATGTTTCTGTTTTGCAATATCCGCAAAAACCAATTGTAAGAAGTTTTGTCTATGATACTCTGCAGACATATCCTGCAGGCCAAAATCTTGTTGTTGCAGTAATGACTCATGAAGGCTATAACATGGAAGATGCGCTCGTATTTAACAAAGGAAGCCTTGACAGGGGCGTCGGAAGAAGTTTTTATTTCAGACCTTACAGCGCAATTGAGATGAATTATGCCGGGGGTTTAAAGGATGAAATAGTTATCCCTGAAAAAGATGCATCTGGCTACAAGACAGAAATAAGCTACAAGCACCTTGAATCTGACGGAATAGTTTATCCAGAGGCAGAAGTCAACGAGGGGGAAGTCATGATAGGAAAAGTCAGCCCTCCAAAATTCCTTTCTGAAGCAAGGGAAATCTCTGTTCGAACAAAAAAAGAATCCAGCGTTTCAATGAAGCAGGAGGAAAAGGGAATTGTTGAAACAGTGATTGTGACAGAAGACGATGACGGCAACAAAATAGTCCAAGTAAAAACCAGGGATCAGAGGATTCCTGAACTTGGAGACAAGTTCGCAACATCTCATGGACAAAAAGGCGTTATTGGTTTAATAGTTGATGAAGAAGATGTGCCTTTTACTTCAAGGGGAATAAAACCAGATGTTATATTTAATCCCCACGGACTTCCTTCCAGAATGACTATCGGCTATTTGCTTGAATTGATTGCCGGAAAAGTCGGCTGCCTTCGCGGCGAGATAATGGATGGAACAGCTTTTTCCGGAGCGGATAAAAAAGAATTAGAGCAGCAGCTTCAGGATCTTGGATTTAGATATGATGGAAAAGAGACAATGTATTCGGGAGTTACAGGAAAGAAAATGCAGGCAAAAATATTTGTTGGGAATTTATATTATTTGAAGCTGAAATACATGGTCGGAAACAAACTCCATGGAAGAGCTTCTGGAAAAATAGCTTTATTGACCAGACAGCCGGTTGAAGGAAGATCTCGCGGTGGAGCTCTAAGACTTGGAGAAATGGAACAGCAAGCCTTGGTTGCGCACGGAGCTTCTTTATTGCTTAAAGAAAGATATGATTCAGACAAGGTTATTCTGCATATATGCACCCGCTGCGGAGCACTTGCAATAGAAGACAATATAAGAAATAAAACAGCATGTCCTCTCTGCAACTCAGAAGATGTTGAGGGTATTGAAGTCAGTTATGCATTCAAACTTTTGATTGAAGAGCTTCAAGGCCTTCATATTCATACAACATTTGGATTAAAAAATAAATACGAATAAGATGACAATAGAATATACAAGAGAAAACTTGAACAGAATAACTAAAAAATTAATATCAGCTAGAGAATATGTAAGAGCTAATAGAGATGTTCTTAGAGAAGTGTATCAAAATAATTTTATTGCTATTTTAAATGGAGTAGTTATAGATAATGATGAAAATTGTGTCAGATTATGGAGAAGAGTAAGTGAAGATTCATGGAAAAGAGGAGAGGTTGATAAATATCCTGTAATTAGTACAGTAGGTGCACTTACAGCAAAAATTGAGGGGAGTTTTCTTGAAGAGACTTTGTTTGGAGGAATATAAAAATAAAAATGGCAAAAGCAATAAGAAAAAAGATAAAGGAAATCGGATTTTCTCTTCTTAGTCCTGAGAGAATAAAAAAACTTTCTGTTGCAAAGATAGTTACTCCGGAATTGTATGATATAGATGGGTATCCTGTTGACGGCGGTTTGATGGACTTAAGGCTGGGTGCAATTGATCCGGGAGTTCGTTGCAGAACTTGCGGGGGCAGATTAAAAGAATGCCTTGGACATTCCGGAAGCATTGATCTTGCAAGGCCATTAATCCATTTAAAATATGTTCCATTGATTGAGCTTGGTTTGCGGTGCTTTTGCAAAAACTGCGGCAAATTGCTTCTGTCTGAAAAAGACAATGAAAAATATACCCCGAGCCAGAGAATTAAAAAGGCAAAAGATGTAAAAAAATGCCCTCATTGCAATGTTGCCCAGGAAAAAATAAAATTAGACAAACCAACAACTTTTTACAGAGGAAAAACGAGAATCTTTCCAACAGAAATAAGAGAGTCATTATCTTCAATTCCCGATGAAGAGCTTAAAAAAATAGGGATAAATCCGCATCATTTCAGGCCAGAGTGGGCTGTGCTTACTGCCCTTCTTGTTCCTCCTGTAACTGTAAGGCCGAGCATTATCCTTGAATCAGGAGAAAGAAGCGAAGATGATTTAACGCATAAACTTTCTGACATAATAAGGGCAAACCAAAGGCTTTGGGAGAATTTGAATGCAGGAGCTCCAGAAGTAATTATTGAAGATTTGTGGGACTTGCTTCAATTCCATATTACGACATTTTTCGACAATACTGTTGCTCGGATTCCACCGGCAAGGCACAGAAGTGGCCAGCCATTGAAAACAATCACAGAGAGAATAAAGGGAAAAGAAGGAAGAATCAGGAAAAATCTCGCAGGAAAAAGAGTAAATTATTCTGGAAGAACAGTAATTTCTCCAGATCCTTCAATGCAAATAAATGAGGTAGGAATTCCAATTGAAATAGCAAGAATTGTCACTGTCTCGGAAACTGTAAACGACCTTAACATAGAGAAGCTTAAGAAGCTTGTGAATCAAGGAGAGAATTATCCCGGCGCAAATTATATAATAAGACCTGATGGAAAAAGGAAAAAAATAACTCCAGAGTTAAAAGAAGAGATAATCAGCGAGTTGGTTCCAGGCTACAAAATTGAAAGACATCTTGAAAACGGAGATATTGTTCTTTTCAATCGTCACCCTTCCTTACATAAGGGAAGCTTGATGGCGCACTATGTAAAAATCTTGCCCGGAAGAACTTTCAGGCTGCACCCTGCCGCAAAAACACCTTATAATGCAGATTTTGACGGCGATGAAATGAACATCCATAGTCCTCAGACAGAAGAGGCAAGAGCAGAAGCCAAGATTCTTCTTGAAGTAAAGAAAAATCTTATTTCCCCTAAGAACAATACAAACTGGATAGGATGCATCGGCGATGCAATAACGGGCAGTTATCTTCTTGGCCTTGCAAACTTATCTGGAGAAGATGCAAACCAGCTCCTTTACAATTCAGGCATTGAGAGTTCAACAACAAAAAAGAATATTTCTGGAGCAGAGGTTTTTTCAAAAATACTTCCAAAGATGGATTTTTCAGGAGAAAACATAAAGATAAAAGACGGGGAAATAATAAGGGGATTGCCTGACAAGAATCTTTTCGGAGATGAAGATGGTATTCTCGTAAAGGAAATAGACAGGAAATTCGGCAGAGAGATTGCTTTTGACACTGTGAGAAAAGCCTTCAATCTTGGAAAGAACTATCTGACAAATATAGGAATAACAATTTCACTTGATGATTTCGATGTTGATCAAAAAGTAGTTGACGTGTCTGAGGAAATAGTAAAAAAAGCTGAAGAGAAGACAGAGGAGATAATTGATTCTTATAACAACAAGACGCTTGAGATAATACAGGGAAAAACTCCTGAAGAATCCAGGGAAATAAGAATCCTTAAGGTTTTGAATGAGGTAAGAACAAAAATAGGAGAAATAGTAAAGCAGGAATTTCCGAAAGAAAATCCTGTTACCCATATGATTCGCTCAGGCGGCGGAGGAAATATTCTGAACATAACGCAAATGGCATGCTGCGTTGGCCAGCAGGATCTTGAGGGAAAAAGAATAGAAATCGGCTTTAACGATAGAACACTCTCTTTTTTCAAGAGGGGAGATTTGCATCCAAAGGCAAGAGGATTTATCAGGAGCGCGTTCATGAAGGGATTAAGGCCTGATGAATTTTTCTTCCAGGCAATGACGGGAAGAGCATCTCTTATGGATACTGCACTTAGAACGCCAAGATCTGGTTATTTGTACAGAAGATTGGCAAACGCTCTCCAGGACTTAAGAGTGGAATATGATAAAACAATAAGAGACAGCAACAACAATATAATCCAGTTCATTTACGGAGATGATGGAATGGATGTTTCACAATTGCATACTCAAGGAGAGTTAGAACCCGGAGAAGCAATAGGAGTAATCACAAGCCAGAGTTTTGGAGAGCCTTCAACACAAATGGTTTTAAGAACATTCCATTTTGCCGGGGTTTCAGAGATGCAGGTAACACAGGGACTTCCGAGACTAATTGAAATATTTGATGCGAGAAAGAAGCCATCAAGCCCCAAGATGGAAATTTATCTTAAAAAAGAATATAATAATGAGCGAGACGCCCGAGTTTTTGCAGAAAAAATAAAAGAAATCATGGTAAGTGACATTTCTTCAAAAATAGATATAGATTTCTCTGAGAAGAAAATCGAGATAAAAATAGATAGGGAAGGAATGAGGCAAACACATATCTCGCTTAAAAAAATTGTCGATAGATTGAAAGAGCTTGGATTCAATGCAAGGGAAAAAACAGATTCAATTTCGGTTTCAGCTCCAGAGATGAATTTCAGAGAGATCTATAAAATAAAAGAAAAGCTGAAGAAAACAATCATATCTGGAATAAAGGGAATAAAACAAATCCTTATTGTCAAAAGAGAAAATGATTATATTATTATAACTCTTGGAACAAATTTGAAAAGGGTTCTTGAGATGAAAGAAGTAAACCCGCAGAAACTAATTTCAAATGATTTGCATGAGGCTGCAGAAGTATTCGGAATAGAAGCTGCAAGGCAACTTATAATTAATGAAATACAAGAGGTTTTGAACACGCAGGGACTTGACATAGACAAGAGGCACCTGAAGCTTGTTGCAGATGCAATGACAAATCTTGGAGAGGTAAAGGGAGTTACAAGGATAGGAATAATTGCCCAAAAATCCTCTATACTAGCAAGGGCAACATTTGAAACCCCTGTCAAGCAGTTTGTGAATGCTACAATAAAAGGCAACAAAGATAATCTTACAAGCGTGATTGAAAATGTAATTTTGAATCAGCCTGTTCCAGTAGGAACAGGACTGCCTGGTTTGCTCGTTAAGGTAGTAGGCCCTCTTGTCAAGGAGGAATCAGAAAAGAAGCATGCAAAGAAAGAAGTTGTTGAGAAGGTGAATAAGTGATTGATAAAGAAAAATAATTTTAATATGACATATACAGGCGACTGATTTTCATCATTTATATTTTCTTTCAAATAAATATAACAAAGATTTATAAAACAATTCTAATTTAACTTTTTATAAAAAGATTTGATAAATCAAATGGTAAAAACAATTGATATGCAGGAGATGCGTTATCTTAATTTATTTGAGCAAATAACCCGTGTCTCCACTAGATTCTGCTTCAAATATAATGAAAACATTGTTTTCTGCGTTCCGAAACAATTAGTAGCAAGATCAATAGGAGAAAATGGAAGAAACATAAGAGAAATGGGAAATATACTCGGAAAAAGAATTCGCGTGGTTGCAGCCCCAAACGGATTGCAGGATGCAGAGAATTTCATAAAGGCAATCATAAGCCCGTTAACGATAAGAGATTTTCACATAACTGATACGGGGATTGTGGTCGGCGGGGGAAGAAACAAGGCTGCTCTCATCGGAAGAAACAAAAGAAGATTGCTTGAAATGCAGAAAATCGTTTCCGATTTTTTCGGGAAGGAGTTTAGGATTGCTTGAGCAATCCTAAATATAGTATAATAAATAAGATAATCTGATAAAGTTAATTTATAGAGATAATATTATTTTAAATTTCCCCCGAAACGTTTAGAATTTATACTAAATTCTTTAGATTGACTTCTTTCAAAGACGCAAGAGGAATCCTTTTGCTTACATCCAAGAGTTCTATTCCAAGAATATTACCTTTTTCATCTAAATCAATAATAGTAAAATCATCTATTTTTTTATTTTTAAAAAATTTGCCTTTGCGAAATTCCATATACATTGCATCAGCTTCTTTATCATATGTTATTTCCATTTTCCTATATCCAATATACAGTTATCACCTTTATATTATTTTCTATCTTTTCACAAACAATTTCTATAGTTCCCCTTCCAAGATCTTTCTGAAAGTAATATTTCCCATGTTTTTTAATAGTTTTATCGTTATACTTTATTGATTCAATAATTTCTTCTTCTGTTAAATCTCTTTTCTTTATTTTCCTTTTAGAATGTAAAGTAAAAGTTATATTCATTAATGAGGTAATTAATCAAATGTTATAAATATTCTCCCCCAAAAACATTTAAAAACCATTTCCCAATTCTAATATCATGGGACTGAAAAACGCGTCAAAATTGAAGAAAAACAGGAAAAAATTCAGATGGAGGGATAGGAATTATAAAGTGAGAACGCTCGGGCTTTATGAAAAATCAGATCCTCTTGAAGGGGCCAGTCAGGCAAAGGGAATTGTTTTGCAAAAAGTTCAGAAAGAGGCAAAGCAGCCAAATTCTGCGATGAGAAAATGCTGCAAGGTTCAGCTTACAAAAAATTCAAAGGTTGTCACGGCATTCATACCTGGAAATTTGGCTCAGAAGTTCATAGATGAACATGATGAAGTTTTAATTGAAAGAATTGGCGGAAAGCAAGGAAGAACAAAGGGAGATATTCCAGGAGTTCGTTTTCAAGTAATACAAGTAAATGACCAGCCATTGCATTTGCTGTGGCAGGGCAAGATAGAAAAGGGCAGAAGATAAAATGACAGAACATAAGGCAACTCCGCTTATTTTCAATATATTTGACTTGTATTCAACAGATGGAATTGAAATAATGGATTTGGGTTTGAAAAGCGTGATAAACTTAAAACCAAAACTAATCCTTAAAAGCCATGGCAGAAACACAGGGAAATTCGGCCAGACAAAAATAAATATTGTTGAAAGACTCATAAACAGAGTATCTGTCGCAGGGCACAGAGGAAAAAAACACAAGATAATTCTTGGATTGTCAACAGGAAAATACTCAAAAAACACTAAAACAGTCCTGAATGCCTTTGAAAAAATCCAGAAAAAGACAGGAAAAAATCCTGTTGCTGTTTTAGTCAATGCCGTGGAGAATTCTGCTCCGAGAGACGAAATAACTGTAATTGAATATGGTGGTGCAAGATATCCGCAGGCTG
>Ga0209210_1001278_pt1 | contig 21652 bp, 18 predicted proteins | sample RifGroA1_FD_183991 | JGI IMG/M metagenome (GOLD analysis project Ga0209210, IMG submission 183991) | Contaminated groundwater microbial communities from Rifle, Colorado, USA - Rifle Groundwater A1 (SPAdes) (version 2) | ecosystem: Environmental > Aquatic > Deep subsurface > Groundwater >...
TGCCCGACCATGACCGGCGCGCCCGAGGCGCGGGCCGCCGCTTCGACTGCGAGCGCATCTGCAAGGCTCCCGGTCATCGGTTTTTCGATAAATACCGGCACTCCCCGTTGTAGAAACGCGATTGCTATCTCCGCGTGGGTCGCGGGAGGCGTCGCGATTAGCGCGCCGTCGATGTCTTTTTTATCAAGCAGCTCCCGCCAGTCTTCGGCAGCGGTATATGCGAGCTCGCAGCCGGGGAGCGCACGCAGGGTCTTTTCGATATTTTTGCCCCAAGCGCCGAGGCCTATCTGCGCTAAGCGTACTATTTTCATGATACTTCGCGCGGCGGGATTGGGATGAGATAGCGGTAGCCGTGTCCTGCGGTTTTCTTTTTAATATCATCAAGGTACTCGAACGCGAACACGACGAGCACCTCCGGTTTGGCGGTCTCGAGATGTGTTTTCGGCACAATCGGGATATGCGTGCCGGGGCTGAAGCGGTTTTGCTTGAGCGGGCTATCGTCGACGATAAACGGTATGAGCTCCGGGCCTATCTTCCCGTAATTGCAGATGGTGGCGACGCGCGCGGGAGCGCCGTATCCGCCGACGCGCAGGCCTTGCGATTGATATTCGATGAGTTTGTCCCGGAAGGCGCCGAGATAGCTGTCCACCTGCGTTTTAAACTCCATGAGCCGCGGGAGCGTGAGCGTTTCTTCCTCCTCTTTGAGAAGCGCGCCGACGCTCGGCGAGGCTGCGCCGGAGCCTTTGCGCGCGGTCACGCGCAGGGAAGTGCCGTGCATCTCCACTTTTTTGACGTCGGCGATATACATACCATGCATTTCAAAAAGATTTTTGAGCGACGTGAGCGAGTAATAAAAGATGCGGTCGAGATAAAAGCGCTCAAACTGCGTCGTGTCCAAAATGTGCCCGATATATTCGACCTCTACGATAAAGTCCCCACTCTCTTCCATAAGAGCCTTTACGTCCTCTACGCACTGATGAGGGTTTTCAAGGTGGGTAAATACACTGCTCATGACAACCGCGTCTGCGGGGCCGTACTCCTTTTTAATTTTTTCCGCCGTTGCCGCGTCGAAGAACGAAGTAATCGTATCGAGCCCCGCATCGTTGGCGATTTTGGAGACATTGATGCTCGGTTCCACGCCGACTGCTCGGACGCCCAGTTCTTTGAGCGGTTTAAGCAGTATGCCGTCGTTGCTTCCGATGTCGACGACGAGCTTCCTCCCCGCGAGCTTTGCCGCCAGCGCGGTAAAATGGCGCACCAGCCCTTGGTTGACCGAGGAAAGGTAGTAGTAGTCCTCGAACATCCGCTCGCGCGAGACTATGGTGCCGAGTTGGACGTTTTTGCAGCGGGTGCAAAAGTAGGTGGCGAGCGGGAAGAAGTCCTCTTTTGCAAACTGCTCCTTGGTCGGATATTTGTTGGCGAGCGGCTGAGAGCCCAAGTTAAGGAACTCCACCGCCTCGCCCTTGCATAGTCCGCACTGCATCCAAGCACGATACACTCATTTTCTGTTTTTGTAAATAAAAATTCCGAGCGAAGTACCTCCGAAGGTTAAACCTTCGGAGTATGTTCGATGTAGTATACTTGCGCGTTTTTGAGCATTTCTTTAACTGATGGACGCGAGTAAAATCCGCGGAGCGCAGTACCAAGTAGTTTGTTTTGCAGACGTTCTGCACCACAGAAGTCTGAAAAACTTGAGTAGGGATAGTTAATCATCTGTGTTTTGATGCGATCAATATTTCCAGTACCTTTTTCCCAGTGCGGTTCGTAGAGTTCTATGGGATTGAATAGTACATACGGAACCACCTGTTTTAGATAGCGGTCATCCGAAATATGCTTTGATTTGAACGTGCCCGCAAAGAGAGCTCCCGTACGAGCATGTTTTTTGTTGAAATACATAGTATAGCCGGTAAACACTTTTTGCATAAATAGCGCGATACCCCCCTCTTGTATCTGCTGAAAAATAAAATGGAGATGATTTGGCATAAGAGAATATGCCCCAATTTCAACAATAGGATCTCCTCTTTCAACTAACTTGTCCAACAGTATTGCCTCTAGACTCCTGTCGTATCGGTCAGCAATCTGGATGTTCTTTGTGCCATTGCATATGTATAGAAGCGCAAGAAACCGCTCATAATCGGCCTTATCCTCAAAAACTCTACGCTTGTCCACGCCGCGGTTGTAGCAGTGATACCATTCCTTTGGGGCCATGGGTCCTCTGGTGGCCATAAGGTAAGTTTAGCATAACCTCCGAAGGTTAAACCTTCGGAGGTGTGTTTTAATAAAAAAACCTCTCCACGCATGGAGAGGCTAAGGCGGCTACTGAATCGCGCCGAGCCGCTGCAGTTCAGCGGTGAGCGTCGTGACCGGGTCGGTGTTGAGATTATACTGATGAGCCCGCCCACCCATAGTCCGGAAAGCATCGCAATTCTCGGCAACGTCGTCGATGAACAACACTTGATGCGTCTGTAAGGGCGGGACGCCGATACAGCTGAGCGCCGCCCGGAACGTCTTCGGGTCGGGCTTACGCGCCAGGACATGCAGGTCGTATGAACGCACGATACGACGCTCGTTAAAGAATCGCCGCACCACCGGCAACGCTCCGACTGCCTCCCAATGGATTGGGTCTGTGTTGGAGAGTATGCAGATAGGCACCAGCGGGTCCAGCCGCCGGAGGACGTCTCCGATTTCCGGATTGTCGCCGAGGATGCAGGAACGCCACACGGAAAGAAATTCCTCATAGGACAGCGTAAGCTGCAACTGTTGCCGCACCTCAATGTAGAATTCGCGCTGGGAGAGCGCACCGCTCTCGTGTTTTTGCATAGGGCTGGTCAAAGCCTTCTTAATATCTTCCGGGGAGAGCGGGCAGTGTTCCGCAAGCTTCCGGTGCACTTTTTCGTGGGAGAACAGTCCAAGCACGTTGCCCCAGTCGAAGATGATGCCCTTAAGGTGTTTGTCCATATTTTACCGTTTCTTTTTCAAGTTAATCTGTGTTATATATTGATATATAAGAGTATATATGTCAACAGATTCATCTATCAGGATACTCATCGCGACCGGCGTATATCCTCCCGAGAGCGGCGGGCCCGCCACCTACGCCAAATTGCTCGAAGAGCGCCTGCCGGCTCTCGGTTTCAGCGTATCGGTGCTCCCGTTCAGCCGGGTGCGGCATCTGCCGAAAATAATCAGGCACGCGGCGTACTTTTGGAAATGTTTCCGTATGGTGCGCGGCGCCGATGTTGTGTATGCGCTTGATACGGTGTCGGTCGGATTTCCTTCCGCACTCGCGGCAAAAGTATTGCGTAAAAAATTTGTGGTACGCGTGCCGGGGGATTATGTGTGGGAGCAGGCGCGCCAACGCTTTGGGGTCAGCGACGAACTCGATGAGTTTCAAAAAAAGTCGTACGGTCTGCGGGTCGGCATATTGCGCGCAGTCCAGCGCTTCGTCGTACGCAGTGCACGTACAGTGGTAGTGCCGAGCGAGTATATGCAAAACATAGTCGCACAGTGGGGAGTGAGTTCCAAAGTAATCTACAGCAGTATTGATCCGGCTTCCGCGTATGAGTTACCGAAGAACCGGCCGGAAGGATTTTTGGTAGTTTCGTCGGGCCGCCGCGTACCGTGGAAGAATTTTGACGGAATAGAGCGCGCGGTTGCAAAAGAAAAAAACTGGCATTTTTTCTTGGCGGAAAATCTGCCGCGCGCGCAGGCGCTCGGCTGGGTTAAGGCCGCCGATGTGTTTGTGCTCAACTCAACCTACGAGGGGCTCTCGCACGCGCTCGTTGAAGCCATGGCGCTTGGCACGCCAGTTGTTGCCACGTCAGTCGGCGGCAACCCGGAGCTGATTGAGGACAAAGTCGATGGCCTGCTGGTGCCTCCCGGAGATGATAACGCCCTGTATGCCGCGCTCAAGCGGGTGGAAGAGGACCGGGAGTCGGCTCTGGCTCGCGCGCAGTCAGCGCGCGCCAAGTTGGGGCGATTCTCTATCGAGCGTACAATAGAGAAACTCGCTCCGTTATTGCGGGGTTAAAAGTCGTATGCGCGTACTTGTATTGTCTATAGACCACAATGTTTTTATGGAAGGTAGCGCGGTTGCGCGCCGGTTCCGGCTCCAGGCATCGACTGTCGATCGGCTCGACGTCTTGGTGCCGCACGGGCCCGGCGCTTTGGTGCAACTCGCGGGCAACGCCGCCGCGCGGGGCTTCGGGCTCGGCAAAATAGGCGGGTTCTTCCGCACGCTCGCGGCCGGCTGGCGCATCGAGCGGCCGGAAGTTGTGTCGGTGCAGGACCCGTTTTTGTTGGGGCTCCTGGGTTGGACTATCGCGCGGATGCGCGGCGCGCAATTTCATGTACAGGTGCATACGGACGTTTTTCATCCGGGCTTTCTTTCCCACACTCCAGCCAACCGCCCGCTCGTGCTCCTTGCGCGGTTTATACTTGGGCGCGCCGACTCTATCCGTGTTGTTTCCGAGCGTGTGCGACAGTCGCTTATAAACAAAGACATACGCGCCACCATTGCGGTCCTGCCGGTATTTATTGACGCGGAGGCCATTGCAAAAGCGACGCCGCTCAACCGCAAGCAAAAGTATCCCCGCTTCGAAAAGCTCCTTCTGGTGGTATCCCGCCTTGAGCCGGAAAAAAACGTCGCCGACGCGATACGGGCGATGCCGGAAATACTCCGCGCGCACCCGAAGGCGGGTCTCGTGGTCTTGGGCGACGGCTCGCAGCGGCAGGCGCTCGAACGGCTCGCGGCGGCGTTGGGTGTGGAAGACCGCGTCGTGTTTGAGGGCGCGCAGAATCCTTTTTCTTATTACAAAGTCGCCGACGCGGTTTTGGTCACTTCGCATTTTGAGGGGTACGGCATGGTTATCATCGAGTCGCTCCTCGCCGGCTGCCCTGTGGTGTCCTACGACGTCGGCGTCGCCGCCGAAGCGGGCGCGATTGTGGCGGAGCCTCGCGAGCTTGCGGCAAAAACGGCGGACGCGCTCGCAAGCGGCACCCGCGCGCATACGCTTTTTGCGATTCCCTCTGAAATCGAATATCGAGACCTGTGGCGCACGCAGATAGCAAGCGCGTACCTATCCGCGCCCATGTCAGCCGCGAGAGAGTCGCCAGTCTCTGCCGTTCAGTTGGTTGGATTTATCGGACAGGGGTTTATCGGCAAAAATTACGCCGACGACTTTGAGCGGCGCGGCTTTACTGTCGTGCGCTATGCGCTTGAAGAGCCGTACCTTCATAATAAAGAAAAAATAAAAGACTGCGATATTGTCTTTATCGCAGTGCCGACGCCTACCACGCCGAACGGGTTTGACGACTCGATCGTAAGGCAGGCGCTCGCGTTAGTGGGGGACGGCAAGACCGCGGTCATCAAGTCGACCGTTTTGCCCGGCACCACCGAGAGCCTGCGAGCCCGTTATCCGCGCACGTTCGTGGTGCACTCGCCGGAGTTTTTGGCCGAGGCCACCGCCGCCTACGACGCCTCGCATCCGACGCGCAATATCATCGGCATTCCGGAGGAGAGCGCACAGATGCGCACCCGCGCTGAGGCGGTACTGCGAGTCTTGCCGCCGGCCCCTTTTGAGCTTGTCTGCGCGTCGAAGGAGTCGGAGCTGATTAAATACATCAATAACACGATGCTTTGCCTAAAGGTGGTGTACGTCAACATGGTATACGACCTGGCGCGCAAGCTCGGCGCCGATTACGAGGTGGTGCGCGACGCGGTGGCCGCCGACCCGCGCATCGGCAGGAGCCATCTCGATCCTGTGCACAAAAGCGGCCACCCCGGAGCCAAGCCGGGCCGAGGCGCCGGAGGACACTGTTTTATTAAAGACTTCGAAGCGTTCCGCCGGCTGTACGGGTCGGAGGTTGAGGACAGAGAGGGGAAAGATTTTCTGGACGCGGTGGTGCACAAAAATATCGGACTTCTGCTCAGGAGCGGAAAAGACCGCGACCTGCTGGAGTCGGTATACGGCAAAGATATTGACCGCAAAAAACTGTGAAGCTTTTAATTTGCACTCAAACAGTAGACAAAAACGACCCGGTGCTGGGGTTTTTTGTCCGGTGGATTGAGGAGTTTAAAAAACATTGCGAGGTGGAAGTAATTTCATTAAAAGACCTCGGGTCCGGTGGCAAAATCGTGCGTGCGTGGCGGCTGCTGCGCCTCGCCGTGCGGTTGGAGTATGATGCGGTGTTTGTGCACATGAATCCGGAGTATGTGATAGCTGCGGGATGGCTTTGGCACCTGCGCGGTAAAAAAACAGCGCTGTGGTACGCGCACGGGAGCTCCAACCTCAAACTGCATGTCGCGACTTTTTTTGCCAACGTCGTGTTGACGTCAACAGCGGAAGGCTTTCGGTTAAAGAGCAAGAAGGTTCGTATTATTGGGCAAGGTATTGATACTGATTTCTTTTTGCCTAAACCAAGTGTTACGCGCGGCAGCTGGATGCTCTCCGTCGGGAGGCTGATGAAGTCAAAACGCCATGACCTCGCTATCCGTATGGCAAGTGAGCAAGGTCGAACCTTGCTCATCGCTGGCGAAGGGCCGGAGCGCAAAAACTTGGAGTCTCTCGCCAAAGAGCTCGGCGGCACAGTACATTTTTTGGGCGCTCTTACGCAAACGCAACTGCGCGATGAGTACCGCAAAGCCGCTTACTTAATACACACCAGCGAGACCGGCTCGTTGGATAAAGTAGTGCTCGAGGCGCTCGCCTGCGGCTGTCCTGTCAAAACCAACGACCCGGCGCTCAAACATCTGGAGCAGGCAGGCACTGCGTATATCCGCGAGTACCACTCGCTCAAAAATCTTATTCCTGCGATACTGAAAGAGCTTTTATGACAGAGCCGCATAAAGTAACCTTTTTTGTATCGCCAAGTTGGCGCAACAAAAACTGTAAGCACATCCCCTTGCTCTATCCGTTTTGGGGCAATGTGCTGGACAAAGACCGGGTGCCTTTTCAGCACGCGCTGTTTGAGCGTTACGGGTTTGACCCCGCGCATTACGCTATTACCGATAATGAGGATGAGGCCGACCTTGTACTGATGCCGTACGCGCACAATCTTATACTGCGCGCGATTCCAGAACTCTTTGCGGAGTGCCGCGCGACGGCAGAAAGGTTAGGAAAACCACTTCTTATCGACGGAGTCGGTGATATAGAAAACCCGGTTCCGCGCGAGATTCTTGTTCTGCGCTACGGCGGCTACCGCTTTTCGCGCACACCAAACGAAATTATCATCCCGCCGTACGCCAATGACCTGCTGGAAGCGTATTGCGACGGCAAAGTCCGTTTCCGGGAGTGGCAGGAACTGCCTGTGGTGGGCTTCAGCGGGTGGGCGACGCTTACCCTGGTGCAGGAGGCGCGGGCACGGCTGAAAGAGCTACCCGACCGGCTGCGCGGCATCTTCGCCAGCCGCTATCGCGCTAAAAAGAAAGGCGTCTTCTTCCGCCGCAAAGCCCTCGCGATACTCAAGCGCTCGCGGCAGGTTGCGCTCAATGTACTCGCCCGCTCCTCATATTCAGGGCATACCGATACGGCCTCAAATAACGCTGAGACATTGCGCAAAGAGTTTGTTGACAATTTATTGGGGAGCGATTACGGCCTTGATATACGCGGCGATGCCAACGCCTCGACCCGGCTTTTTGAAATGCTCTCGCTCGGGCGCATCCCCGTCATTGTAGATACTGAACGGAATTTTCCTCTCAGCGATACACTCGATTACTCGTCTTTTTCGCTTATTGTTGATTTTCGGGACTTGGCTCGTCTACCGGATATGATCGCGGAATTTCATGCCGGCTTGACTGCGGAAAAATTTGAACTGATGCAAAAAAATGCGCGCGACGCCTACCGCAACTACTTCCGCGTGGACGCGCTGACTCCGCACTTGATGGAAGAAATACGGAAACGTGCCCGCTTGTAGCCGCCCGCGCGTTTTGCTAGGATACAGCCACTAAACCAATGGCCAGAGCATATTTTGTTTTAATGATCCTCAACGAGGATGAGTCCGTCACCGGCGTCGTCAGGAGCATCATGGGCGCGACGCTGCCGCCGCACTTTGAGCGGCGCATCCTCGCGATAAATGACGGCAGTACCGACGGCACGGCCGGTATACTATCCGAGCTTGGGCGCTCCTATCCTGTCCAGACAATTTCTTTCGAAACAAGGCAAGGGATGCCGCTCTCATTCCGCGCTGCATTTGAGTTTTTGCTCCCGCACCTGCAGGACGAGGATATCGTCTTTACGCTCGAGGCCGACGGCACCAATGATATCGCGTGCGTGCCACATATGATTGAGAAGATACGCGCAGGGGCGGACGTAGTAATAGCATCGCGCTACGCGCAAGGCGCGGTGTCTTTAGGGTTCCCGTGGTGGAGGCTGTGGGGGAGCAATGTAATTAATTTCTTTTTACGGCTTTTATGGAATGTGCCAAATGTTACCGACTGCTCGGTATTGTACCGCGCCTACCGCGGATCCACTCTGCGCGATTACATCACCAGCCTTCCGCCGTTCCGGGCGCGCAAATCCTTTGCTGTTATCGCCGAAATCCTTCTCCAGATAGCGCGTCACACTTCAAAGTTTGCCGAGGTGCCGCTGCGCTACGACTACAATCTCAAAAAAGGTCCATCAAAAATGAAATTGCTACAAACTCTATGGGAGTACACGCGCATTACGCCGCGTACGCATTTTCATAAGCAGCCTATATTTTGGGTCGCGGTAGGCGCGTTGTTTCTGCGGTTGTTGGGGATTACCTACGGCTTCCCCGACCTGCTTGTGTTTGACGAGCCGGCGCTTACGCGCGGAGCACTCACGATGCTCAAAATCCCAACTATAATCCCAGCACTGCATCCGGCGGAGTTTGCAACAATGTACTATCCGCCGTTTACGGCGTACTTGTATCTCTTGGTACTTGCTCCCGTGATGGGGATTAGCTACCTGTTTTCGCACGCGCCATCGATTGGCGACTACGCGACACAATTAATCCTCGACCCAACGCCCGCGTGGATAGCGACGCGTGCCATTACGGCGCTCATAGGCGCGCTCACGGTGTACTTTCTCGGCAGGCTCGCCGAGCGTATCTACCCGGGTAGCGGAATTTTTGCGGCGCTGTTTTTGGCGACCAGTTTTCTGCATGTCACCTTTTCCCACATTGCGCGGCATTGGGCGCCGTCGTTCTTATTTATCACTTTGTTGCTGTGGACCGCGTATCACCTATACCGCTCGGGACAGAAGCGCTGGTACGCGCTTGCGGGCGTCTTCGGCGGGCTCGCCGTCGGCACCGGGGTTCTGACCGGCGTTCTTATGCTGGCGCCCGCGCTCGCGCACTTTTTCCGCGAGGGGAGTCTTATTCAAAAACTGCGCAGTGCGGCGTTTTGGATAATGATAGGAATAACCGGCGCACTCACGGTTCTTACCTTCGCGCTCCATCCGCTCATTCTTAATAACCTGCTCGTCGGAGGCGACAATCAGGGTATTACGCTTGATACGCCAAAATCGCTCTACGGCATAGCCTTGATGTTTGTTACCGAGATGCGCGATTTTGCGCAGTCGGAAACGGCGATATTTATTTTAGGGCTTATCGGACTCCCGTTCTTTCTCCTGCGCCACCGTAAGTTCGGCGCGGTACTGGCGCTCACGGCGCTGTTAACAATACTTTCTCTCTATTTCTTCCATTATTATCTTCTGCACTATGTGTCGCTTATACTCCCCATTTTTGTGCTGTTTGCCGGGGTAGGGGTGTACGAAATCGTTCGAATGGCGCAAACACGCGCAGTACGCATAGGTATGATAATCGCCATTTTTGCACTCCCGGCGCTGATAGCACTGCGCTTCAGCTATCTCTGGACCTTGCACGACACGCGCCACGACGCTCGTGCTTATATAAAAACAAATATTTCGCAGGACGAGCGTATTATCTCGTACACGCCGAACATGAAGGTGGTGATGCCGCAGAAAGAGATGCTCCTCGAGAGGCTCGCGTTTGACCCAGCGTCGTCGCGTTTGGTTGACCGGACGCTTATAGGGCTCGCGACCTCAAGCTACCCCGCACCGTCATATCCTGTCTTTGAGATAGGAACGCTTTCCGACGAAGGGGTCGCAAGACTCACGCCGGAGTTTTTGGCGTTACAGCATTTCGACTACGCGGTGGTCGACCGGTTTGCAACCCCGTACCCGGCGCTAGAGAGCCTGCTTGCCAAAGGTGTGGTGGTAGCGCGCTTCCCAAGCACTGGCGGGGCAGCCGATGTTATCGGCGACGCATTCCACGGCCCCGCGCTCACGCTCTTTACCATGCCGCAGATGGGTCCGGAGATTTTGATAGTAAAATTGAAGCAATGAAAATCCTCTTGTTCGGAGGCTCAGGAATGGTGGGCAGAGAGCTTGCTCGCGCACTTGCGGCGCACGAGGTAGTGGTTCCTCCGCACTCGCGCGCTGATATTACCGACTCCTCTTCGGTCGAGCGGGTGGTTGCGGAGGAAAAACCGGATTTTATCATCAACGCGGCGGCGATTATTGATGTAGGCGCTTTGGAGAGCGACCCCGATCTGGGCAAGCGGGTCAATACCGACGGAGCCGCGCATATAGCGCATTCCGCCGCCGGGGCTGGGATTGCGCACCTGTTAGTGAGCAGCAGCTATGTGTTTGGCGGCTCCACCGAGCAATACGCGGAAGAAGCTCCGGTTCATCCGGCAAATGTATACGGCAAAACAAAAGCAGAAGCCGAGAGCATCACGCTCTCTTGCGGCGGCAGTGTCGCGCGCTCTTCGTGGCTGTATTCGAACTATCGCGACACATTCGTAGATGAGGTCGCAAAAACTCTCAACGAAGGAAAAGTGTTCGAAGCGTCACCGCAGCGCGGCAACCCGACCTCCTGCGCCGATTTTGCCGCGTCGGTCGTAAAAAACTTTATAAACTCTTCGCCGGAAAAAAGCGGCGTGTACCACATTGTCAACGATGGCGGCGCATCGCGGTATGAAATCGCGCAGGAGATAGCAAAGTTTCTCGGTGTCTCCGAACAGTTGGTTAAAGAGCGGGTATTCTCTCCAAATAATCTTCGCCCAAGTGTACTTCTCGCCAACACCAAGCTCCCTAAGCTCCCTGCGTGGGAGGAATCCCTGCGCGCGCATATCTCCGCAACCTATAGACAGGGCCGTAGCTCTTCAGTATAGTACTGGGGCTATTTATGAAAAAGGCCCTTATTACCGGCATTACCGGCCAGGACGGCTCCTATTTGGCGGAGCTGCTTATTAAAAAGGGGTACGAGGTGCACGGCCTCGTGCGCCGCTCGAGCACCTTTAACCGGCACAATATCGACCATATTTTTACCACCGATACCGGGCGCCACCGGCACTTGCATTACGGCGACATGGCCGACATGAACTCCCTCATGTCTATTTTAAAAAAAGTGCAGCCCGATGAGATATACAACCTCGCGGCGCAGTCGCACGTCAAAATATCCTTCGAGGTGCCGTCCTACACCGCGCAAGCCGACGCGCTCGGCGTACTCTCGCTGCTCGAAGCCGTGCGGCTGTTGGGTCTCAATTCAAAAATCTATCAGGCGTCCACCTCCGAGCTGTACAGCGGGGACAGAAAAGAGGCTCCGCAGAACGAGCGCACGCCGTTTCATCCGCGCAGTCCATACGGAGTTGCCAAGCTCTACGCGTTTGAAATAGCGCGGGTGTACCGCGAGAGCTACGGCATGTTTGTCGTCAACGGCATTCTTTTTAACCACGAGTCGCCGCGGCGCGGAATGAACTTCGTAACCCGCAAGATAGTCCACGGCGTCGCCGAGGTTGCGGCGGGGAAGCGCGGGTATATTGAGCTCGGCAATCTTGACGCCTCCCGCGACTGGGGCTACGCGCCGGAGTATATGGAGGCTGCGTGGGAAATGCTTCAGCAGCAAACACCGGGAGACTTCGTCATAGCCACGGGCGAGACTCATACCGTGCGCGAATTTGCCGAAGCGGCTTTCGCGCGCGCCGGCATCACTCTCCGGTGGGAGGGTGCCGGAGCCGATGAGGTCGGTATTGACGCGGCAAGCGGCAAGACGCTGGTAAAAATTGACCCGGAATATTTTCGCCCCAACGAAGTGGATTATCTATGCGGCGACGCCGGCAAGGCCTTTGTGTCGTTCGGATGGAAACCGCGCACTACCTTTACAAAACTTGTGGAGATTATGATGGACAGTGAGCTTTCAAAAGTAACCATACAGCCAAAAGCATCAAAAATTGATACGCAAATAGGTGTCGGGTGTCTCGAAATCACCGATATAGAAAAGCGCTATGTAAACGAGGTGCTCGAGTCTGGCCGCCTCTCTCAAGGTCCGTTTATCAAACGCTTCGAGCGTGAGTTCGCTGCGGCGCACGACGCGCGCTTCGCAATCATGGTTAACAGCGGTACCTCGGCGCTTGAGATGGCGGTCGCTTGCCTCAAAGAGGTGCACGGTTGGCGGGACAATGATGAGATACTGTGTCCGGCGGTCACCTTTGTTGCCTCAAGCAACGTTATTTTGGCTAATAATCTAAAGCCTGTTTTTGTAGACATAGACGCGCAGACTTACAATATCGACCCGGCAAAAATTGAAGAAAGGATAACACCCTACACTCGGGCGATTATGGCGGTGCATCTCTTTGGTCAGCCCGCCGCGATGGACAAAATACAAGAAATCGCGCGCAAGCATAACTTGCGCATTATCGAAGACTCGTGCGAGACGATGTTTGCAAAATATAAGGGGACCTCGGTCGGCGTTATGAGCGATATCGCATGCTTTTCGACCTACGTGGCGCATATTTTGGTGACGGGGGTTGGAGGCATCGCCATGACCAACAACCCGGTGCTCGCGGAGCGCCTGCGCAGCCTCGCCAACCACGGGCGGGACAATATTTACATTTCGATTGACGACGGCAAAGAGGCGAAGGGCCAAGACCTTAAAGAAATCATTTCCCGGAGGTTTAATTTTATCCGCAGGGGATACAGCTACCGCGTCACCGAGATGGAGGGGGCGCTGGGCTGCGCGCAGCTGGAGCGGTATGAAGCGACCATCGCAAAACGCAAGGAAAACGGCGCGTATTTTAACAAACATCTCGCTCAGTTTGGCGGGCATCTTCAGTTGCCGACGACCGCTCCCGGCGCGGAGCATGTGTTTATGATGTACCCGATTGTTATTAAAAAATCTTCACCAATACAGAAAGCCGACATGGTCCAGTATCTCGAGGAGCACAACATCGAAACCCGCGACATGCTTCCGCTTATCAACCAGCCGTTTTATAAAGAGCTGTACGGCGACCTCGAGGCGCAGTACCCTGTCGCTAAGTGGATTAACAACAACGGCTTTTACATCGGCTCGCACCAAATGCTCACGCCAAAAGACCGCGAGCGTATTGTCTCGGTGTTTATGGAGTTCTTTTATACTGCAGGCTCTTCGTGATGCTTCCACACCCAGAGCCGGTAGCCGGTGTAGTTGGAGATAAACCCGAGCAAAATACCTCCCGCATAGGCGCCGTGTATCACCCAAGTATTTGCGGTAAGCGACTCCGCGGTAAACACGCACAGCCACTGTATAAAAAGCGAGCCTGACACCACCGCATGAAATCGCAGCAAGCGCATAGGCAGCGGCGCGTGCGTACGGTCGTTAAACGAAAACCGGTTATTGAGAAAGAAGTTCGTGATAATGCCGAACTCGGCTCCCAACAAAGTGGCGAGCGACGGGCGCAGGAGCCCGAGCCAAATCCCCACAATCTCAAAAACAATAGTCTGGACAATAACGCCGAACCCGCCAAAAAACGCCACCCGCATGATGCGAGAGCGCGAGGCTCTATAAATGGCGCGTGTCGCAAATTCGGGCATAGATATGAGCTTGTCGTTCATGATACTATGGGGTACCTTTTTATGGAATTATGCGTGTAACTGTCGTATTGCCGACGCTTGACGAGGGACCGCTCTTGACGGAGACGGTCAGGGCGGTTTTTGAGAAATTACAGGGCCACGACCTGCGGGTCGTTATCGCCGCCTCGGCTCGTCTTACGACGCGTGAGACCAGGACAGCGATTGCTGAGCTTGTGGCGCGCTACGGCAATAAGATTGACGCGTTTGACCAAACCCGTCCGGGCGTCGGCGAGGCGCTTAAAGAGGCGTTTGCGCGGGCGGAGGGCGACGCGGTGGTGTTGATGACCTCCGACCTTGAGACGCCGCCGGAAATTTTGCCGCAGATGATTAAAAAACTTGAGGAGGGCTATGACATGGCGACCGCCACGCGCTGGCGGAAGGGGTTTGCGCTCAACGGATACAATCCGGTAAAAATGACGCTTAACTTTTTGTTCCAGCAGGTTTTCCGTGTTATATATCTCACGCGTCTGAGCGACCTGACCTACGGCTACCGCGCATTCCGCACCGAGGTTGTCAAAAGCATCCGCTGGGAGGAGCCGAGGCATCCGTTCTTTTTTGAAACGATGTTAAAACCCTTGCGGCTCGGCTACCGCATTGCCGAGGTAGACGCGCCGTGGGAGATTTTTATAACGCGCAAATCCTCTACCGGACGCGCCAAGTCTAAAGACCTGCTAGCATACATCCGCGTCGGCCTGCATAATCGGTTTTTACCAAAAAGACTAATGCGGGTACACTAAGCGCATGCGGGCAACCTCACAACTAAAAAGGCTTCCAATCGCTGTGCTCCTCGGCATTATTCTGCTCCTCAGCATGATTCCGGCTGTAGAGGTAGCCTCTGTGCTGGGAGTTAAATGGCAAGGATTTACCCCGATGTTCGGCGATGAGGGCTTTTATTATGCGCATGTGCAAACTATCGCTGAAGGATACTATAATGACGGCAATCCGTACTTTTTTGAACACCGATTTGATCCGCCTCTCGTCATATTCGGCGGCGCGTGGCTCAACGCGCTTCCGCTCTTCCTTGGGCTACCGTTTAATGCCGCGATGCTTATTAATCTTGTTCTTTGGAGTCTTGCGTTTGCCGCTGTTGCCTACCTGCTCTATCGGGAGTTCGCGGTTCCGCCGTGGATAAGTGTTGCGGGCGTAGTCGCGCTGTATATGCAATGCTACCCGCACATCTTCCGGCCGGCCAATCTCCAGCCGGTATATCCTTTTTACTTTCTTTTCTATCTGGCGCTCGCGCGGTTTATGCGCAAGCAGAGCAAAACAAACATATTGTTGCTTTCCGCTGTTTCAGCCTCTACCTTCTACCTTTTTTCTTATCTGTGGCAGGCGGTGGCGGTTACTCTCGGGCTGCTCGTGCTATACGCACTCGTCCGGCGTGATTGGCAGTTTTTTAAGTCAGCGCTGATAACCACCGTTTTAAGCGGCATTCTTGGTCTGCCGGCGGTACTCTATACATTCTGGCTGTCGCACACATCTCCTTACTTTTGGGAAAGTATCGCGCGCTTCGGGCTCGTATATACGCGCATTCCCATGGCGGAAATCCTGTATTCAGGAGGATGGATAGGAGCGATACTCGCGCTCTTGGCGGTGCTCTATTGGCGCTCGCCGGCGCTGCGTACCAGAGAGTTCCGCCGTCTGTGTTTATTTGCCGCGGTCGGCGGTCTTGGGCTGTGGATTACGCAAGGAAGCAATGCGCTGACCGGTATCTTGGTAGAGACCGGCGAACACGTGCGGATGCTTATTTTGCCGTGGGTTCTGTTTGTAACCGTTATGCTCGGTTCGTACCTTTGGAGACGGCGCGCTGATCTTGCGCTCCCGGTACGCGCTCTCTCGGTCGCGGCAATCGGAATACTTGCGCTGGCAAGCGCGTACTATACACAGTATTATTTTATGTCGTTTGTCGCTATGCCCGAATCGCGGCGCGACGCGTGGATTGAGGAACAGAATTTTACAAAACCATTTGAGTGGTTGCAGGCGCACGAGCAGAGCGCTGTAGTTGTTTGGAGCGATCCGCGCGACGAGATTACCTCCACTCTGCCGATATTTACACGCCACTTCACGCTCTACACACCGATTGGTATGTGGCACCTGGTTTCCACGAAGGAGCTTATCGAGCGGTACTTGGTATCGCAGTATTTTAACAATCCGACAGCGGCAGACTTGCAGTCCGATATGGGGGCGTATCTGGGGCGGCAGGATGTATTTCATCGCGCCAAGACTATAGAGCGCAAAGCAAAGCTCTGCCGCTTCTTCTTTTTTTGGGACAAAGCCCGCGACTGCGGCGCGACGCCGACCTCTGCAGAGCTGCTCGGCGACCCGTTTTTTAACTCGCTCGCACGAACATTTACCGATGACATACAGCCGCAGATCAAAAGCTATCTGCGCAAGTATCACGTCTCATACATACTAAAAGATGTTATCCTTAATCCTAACTGGCATCCTGAAGAGCTCCGTGCGAAACTTGTTTACAGCGACGGGCGTTATGAGTTATATCGCTTACCCCTATGAAACAGCCGATTACATTTTTGAGGCTCTATGTGGATCCGGCGTGGCGGAGGATAAAAGACGTACCGAGCACCCTCCTCTTTCCGTTCTGGGGCAATTTGATACCGGAATCATCTTTTCTTTCGAGGGAATTTTTTAACTCTTTTTCTTTTGATACCCGCTTTTACGGCATTACCGACGATATAACAAAAGCCGATGCGGTCTTTGCGCCTTATCGCCAAGCGACACTCATGCGGCATGACCCCGCGCTTTTAACAGAGTGCGCGCAAACGGCAAAGAGCGCCGGGTTGCCGCTGTTAGTTGATGGTCTTGGCGACGGGGAAACTCCTCTCGGTATCGATAACGCATACATCATGCGGTATGGAGGGTATCGTACTTTGGGGGAGGAGTGGTGGAGAAATCGGCTCCCAGTACACCTGCGCTTTGAGTCTCCTCACACGAGAATTCAAGTTCCGACGCAGGTAGACGACCTTCTGTTGCGATGCACGGACGGAGTAGTGCGGGTACGCCGCAAAGGAGAGGGGAAGCCGGTGGTCAGCTTTGCCGGTATGGTAAAAACAACGTTCAAAAATACGGTGCATCAAAGGCTTGACGAGAGCCCCCTTTACCTACGCGGACTCTTGGACGACCGCTACTTTGCAATGAGCAACGGCATATTCTTGCGCACTAAGGCTCTTCGCATCCTAGAGCGTTCCGATAAGCTCGTATGCAAGCTTACGGGACAGTTTTTTTCTCCTTTATCTCCGCGGCGGTCATATGACGAAATGAAAGAGTTCCGGCGCGGGTTCGCGGAGATGATTCTTGAGAGCGACTACGCGCTTGATGTGCGCGGGTACGGCAACGCATCGTACCGCCTGTATGAAATACTTTCGCTCGGGCGCATACCCGTCATTATTGACACCGAGCGCTACTTCCCTTTTAGCGATGTTGTTGATTGGCATAAATTTTCGCTCATTGTAGATTTTCGAGACATTAAGCGTCTCCCACAAATAATCGCGGACTTTCACAAATCACTTTCGAATGAACAGTTCGAAACAATGCAACGCGAAGCTCGCGCTGCATTTGTCAATTACTTCCGCATCGACGCCCAAATGCCGCACATCATACGCGAGTTCAACAGGCTTCGCGCGCTTGGCCCGCAATGAAACTGTATTATATAGCCAACGCGCGCATGCCAACCGAAAAGGCGCACGGCATACAAATAGCCAAGATGTGCGAAGCTTTTATCGAAGCCGGTATTGATGTAAGCCTCGTGGTGCCGTCGCGCGCTACCGCAATGCAGTCGATACAGGAGTTCTACGCGCTCCGCGTTTCGGTGCCCACCATCCGCCTCCTGCCGGTGCCCGACCTGTACACATGGGGCCGTTTAGGGTATCGGATAAGCTCGTATTTTTTTATGGCGGCATCTGTTGTTTTTTTGTGGCGGAAAAAAATAAAAGGAGAAAACTTTATCGTCTACACGGTCGACCTGGATAATTTCTCTTCCTCGGCGCTGCCGCTTGTTAGTGTTCCTCTTTTCTCGGAGATGCACGGGGGGAAGCCAAACACTTTCGCGCAGCGTTTCCTGTTTCGTTCTGTGCGGGGAATTATCGCCATCAACCCAATTATCGTCGAGGAGCTTAAAAAGACTTTTCCTTCCTCGCCGGCGCGGTATTGCGCGGAATCTAACGGCGTTGACAACGCCGGCTTCGCTCCGGCGGATAAAAAAGAGGCGCGCAAGCGGCTCGGACTCCCGCAGGAGGAGCGCATTGTCCTGTATGCCGGGCGTTTTTTTGATTGGAAAGGCCTGGAAATTTTGCCTCATGCGGCTGTCCTGACTCCGGATATACGCTGGTATGTGGTGGGTGGTGATAAGGAGCGCTTTGCGGAGCTTGTCCGCGAGCCGCTTCCTGATGCTATGTACTTTGCAGGAAGCCGTCCGCATGATGAAATGCGGCTCTGGTATGCGGCCGCCGATGCGCTGGTGGTGCTTGGCACCAAGCGGGATACGCAGTCCCGCTTATACACCTCGCCCATGAAGCTGTTTGAGTATTTGCTCTCCGACAGGCCTATCGTCGCGAGCGGAACGCCAGCGATACGGCAGATTGTCTCCGAACAGGAGGTGCTTTTTTACGAGCCCGACAACGCAAAAGACCTTGCGGATAAAGCGGCGTATGCTATAGGTCACGGCGCCGACGTAGCCGGGCGCGTAGCCGCTGCGGAGCGCAAGGGTCGTGGGATATCTTGGAAAGCGCGCGCAGAGCGGATAAAGGAGTTTATGCAAAAGTGATATATGGATACGCAAATAAAAAACGGCAGACTTGAAGAATATAAAAAAAACATTACCTCCCAACACGGAGAAGACGGCATCATTGCGGAGATATTCCGCCGGATGGGTGCGGAAAATAAGTGGTGTGTCGAATTCGGCGCGCTCAACGGCACGCATCACAGTAATACTTGGAAACTCATCATGCAGGACGGTTGGTCGGGTGTGCTTATAGAAGCCGACCCGACCTATGCCGAAAAATTGAAGGAGGTTTATAAAAACACCCCGCGCGCGCGTTGCTTCAACGAGTTTGTAGAGTTTGAGGGAGAGCATTCGCTCGACTCCATTCTCGCGCGTACATCGATACCGCGGGACTTCGACCTGCTCTCCGTTGACATAGACGGCAATGACTATCACATATGGAACTCACTTTCGCAGTACCGTCCGCGGCTCGTTGTCATTGAATTCAATCAAACCATTCCGAACGATATTTCGTTCATACAACCGCGCGACAGGTCGGTTCAACAAGGCTCTTCTCTGCTTGCGTTAGTCGAACTTGGCAGAAAAAAGGGGTATCGCCTGGCCGCTGTCGCGGGTGTAAACGCCTTTTTTGCGCTCGATGAGTTATTTTCTAAACTCGGCATAGACGACGCTTCAATTGATAAGATGAATTCAGACACGAGTTGCTATACACGACTCTTTCAACTCTATGACGGGACGCTTGTCCTCGACGGGTACAAAAAATTATTCTGGCATAACCTGCCGATAAAACAGGAAGATATACAAGTTCTCACCGCGCACCGCCGCACCTATCCCTCCGGAGTGAGCTCTAAATGGATTGTTCGTACAATAAAGTACTACGTCCGCAAACTGTCCTCCAAAGTATGAACATAGGCCTGTTACTTGACCCATACGGGGAGAAGAGTCCGGGAGGCTTGGGCCGGGCGGTATTTGAGATGGCGCGGGGAATCCGTGCGGCAGACCGCAAAAACAGCTATGTGGTGTATACAAAAAACGCGATGGGAGTTACCTCGTTGTTTTTGCAGGGAGCGCGAAAGATGGACCGCAATTTAGACCTGTATATTTTTTTTAATCCGATAGTGCCGCTGTTCCTGTTCCCCAAGCGGGCAATCGTGGTCGTGCACGATTTCGCGTACCTGGAGTTGCCCGGACGCTCTCTTTTACAAAAGATAAACGGAGCGGTTTTGTATTGCGCCCACGCGCTCTCGCTCCGGAAAGCGACAAAAATAATTGCTGTATCAAACACTGCAAAAGAAAGTACTATACGGCATTTTGGAACCAATCCGGACAAAATAAAAGTTATCTATAACGGCTTCATTGCTTTGGATGGAACGCCGGAGCCTATACCTGCTCCGGATAATTTCTTTCTATTTGCCGGGGTGCTCAAGGAGCGCAAGAATGTTGCCGGCATCATAAAGGCTTTCGGGCTCTTTGCAAGAAATAATACAACCCACGAACTACTCATCGCCGGCAAGCAGAGTGGAACGTATGCCGATTCTCTCGTTGTGTTGGCGCGCGAGCTTGGGATGGAGAAGCGCGTGCGTTTTTTAGGATATGTAACAGACGGACAGCTGAAGTATTTGTACAACAAAGCGCAAGCGCTTGTTTTCGTGAGTTTTATTGAGGGCTTCGGCATGCCGGTGCTTGAGGCTATGCACGCGGGGCTGCCGGTCATCGCGTCCAATAACGGTGCGCTTGCGGAAGTGGCGGGGGATGCGGCGCTCTTGGTAAACCCTTCCGCGCCCAGGGACATAGCCGCAGCGATGAGCCGTATTGCCTCCGACGCTTTGCTGCGCGCAGATCTTAAAGAAAATGGCATGCTTCGCGCTAGGCAATTTTCATGGGACGAAAACGCAAGGCAGTTTATTGAAATTATGTCTGCATTATGAAGATACATTTTTATACTAAAGGGGACGAGAAGATCGGCGACTCCCGCCAGCGGGCGATGCGTATTGCCGATGAACTGCGGGAGCGCGGTATAGACACGGTTGTGCATTGGCCGCCGGTGGTCCTTATTTCGACTACGCGCTGGCCGAAGAAATTTTTCCTTATTGTAACGACAATACTCTCGCTTTTTTCAATCAAAAAAAGAGATATTGTGTTTTTACAAAGGACTATCGGTAACAAATTTTTTTTTGCCATCATAGTCGCGTACCTGACGCTCTTCCGGCGGAAGATGATTTTTGATTTTGACGACGCTATTTATATGCACGACTTTTATAAGACAAAAAAGTTGGTACAGATGGCCGATGTCGTGTTTGTGTGCAGCCGGGCGCTCCAAACATGGGTGCGGCAATACAACAAAAATGTGCATATCTTTCACACCACGGTTAAGCTCGCAGACTACGCAAAGTACACCAAAGACTACTCTGTGCCCCAGAGCCCGCTTATCATTGGCTGGGTTGGCACCGCACGGGATCATTACAAAAACCTTTCACTCCTCGCGGAGGTGTTTAAAAAGTTGCCTGCGCGTACAGCAGTACCCTTTAAATTTTTGCTCATAGGAGTGTGGGGGTTTCCAAAGATTAAAGAACTTTTTGAACCGATTGCCGGTCTCAATGTTGAGTTTGTAGAGTATCTGCCTCCGGGCAAGATGGCACCGACTATCCAGAGTTTTGATATTGGGGTGAACCCATTGGTGGAGAAAGGTGAGTGGAATATGTCGCGCTCGTCTTACAAGCCGTACGAGTATATGGCCTGCGGACTCGCGCAGATTACCAGCGCGGTGGGCGAGATTACCCATGTGGTGCACGATGGTGTAAACGGTTATCTCGCCGACAGTGTCGATGAGTGGGTAGAAAAGCTGGCCAAACTTCTCGAGAGCAGAGAGCTGCGCGCACAGCTTGGGGCGGCGGGGCAAAAAACAATCCGCGAGGAGGAGTCCTATGAAGTAGCAGTGCCGCGTATGCAGAAGATTATTGAACAGCTTTAGTATTTGAAATCGTCTATTTCGGAAAGGCGCTTATTGCGCAATTCCTCGCGTTTCGCTATTTCTTTGAATATC
>Ga0209210_1001279_pt1 | contig 21622 bp, 17 predicted proteins | sample RifGroA1_FD_183991 | JGI IMG/M metagenome (GOLD analysis project Ga0209210, IMG submission 183991) | Contaminated groundwater microbial communities from Rifle, Colorado, USA - Rifle Groundwater A1 (SPAdes) (version 2) | ecosystem: Environmental > Aquatic > Deep subsurface > Groundwater >...
TGTCCGGCTGAGTCTTGTTGAAGACGACTCGGCCGAAACACGTCTTGGTGGTAGCGAAATCGTACAGCAAGACGTCAGCGCCGACGGCCGTGATGTTCTTGAGGCCGATCAGGTTGTAGCCGATGGGCTGCGGTGGCGTGGTATTGAGCGGGATTGCCTTGAAGGCACGATTACGCAACTGTTCGTAGTTGCTGATACCACCCGCTCGTGCCTCGTCGAAGTCCTTCTTGGTATACAAGGCGACGATGATAAGGCTGGCGATCACGACGAACGGTGCCAACAAACTGATAAATCGATACTTCATTATCCACCTCGTTTGAAAAGAGCATTCGGGAACTATTCCCGTCGCAATTCTGAAATGATTTCAGAACTCTGACGGAAGGGCGAGTTAACAACTCGCCCAGATTGCTGACTACAGGCAGAACGAGAACATGTTGAAGCGTGCCATCTGCTTCAGGAACTCTCCATTGCGACCGAGCTTCTGGCAGAACTGGAAGGCGGCGTCGAGCACAGGGCTCGGGTTCTCGAAGATCTCTCGAAGGTCGTTGAGCGTGATCTGACTCTCAATGACAATGCTTCCATTGCGCAGGAGAGAGATCACCGTATCGCCTTCACCGCCGATGCAGATGTAGATCTGAAATTTCTTCCCGTAGCCGATCGGCACGGTGACCCGAGCATCGCCACGTCCCGCTCGATTCACACCACGGGAGGCCTCGTCGATGACTTTCACGAGGAATGTTCGAACGCGCCGAAGCTTGTTCATCTTCTCTTCGTACTCCGTGAAGTTCGCCACGAGTTCGTCGAAACGCTTGTCTGTAGTCATAACACTCCTTCACTCCATAGCTGGAGGCCCTGTCGGGATAGGAGGATTGCAGTGTAGGCCATGCAATCAGTTGATGGAAAGAACTTGTACCTACATGTACAGTTTAGCACAAAGCACTTGACTTGTCAAGCGTTCCATGCTATGCTTAATACTAGAGTTTTGAACTCCGGAGAGATCTGGAGAGAAAGGAGAAAAGAGTAGGGTCATGAAGAAGCGTGGCTATGTTGTAAAGCTGGTAGGGAGAATACCATCAGACATGCCGTTTGACGTGATGGTGGAAGGACGCCAGTTCTCTGTCCTGCGTGGGAGTTGGGAAGAAAGAGGCGCCTGGCTCCACTTCACCACTCTCTTCGGCGAACACTTCACTATACCTATGGATTCGGTGCGAGAAATCCTCTCCTTCAACGAAGAAGAGACGCTCTGGGTTCATCCCCAACTTCGACAATGAGGCGCACGACCTTCGGGTACGGCGCCTTTCGTTTTACCTGTATAATTATTTACATGAATTACATTATTATCTTGATTGCCGGAGTTGCTCTGGGTTGGATTATGTCTTCCACAAGACGGAAGATCAGTTTTACTTCCAAACAACAAAGAGAAAAAGAAGCGGGTAAGGAAGCGATATATGGACTTCTCGAAACTAATCACCCTCTTACCAATAATGATGTGGAAGTAATGCTCAGCATTTCTGACGCCACCGCCACCAGATATTTCGACGAGTTAGAGAAAGAAGGCAAAGTGCGCCAAGTGGGGAAAACTGGTCGATATGTGAATTACGAAAGAATTTAAATGGCTGAAGAAACTACAACCGAATCTGTGATAAGTGAACCAGTGGCAGAATCTACCCCTACTCCCGAACCAACCGCAGAACCGGTAGTGGTCGAGGAAACCCCAACGGCTCAACCCGTTGAGCCGTTGAATCCCCAGCCTTCGCCAGAGGCTATGGCGGGCAATGCAGAGCCAATTCTCGAGCCACAACTGACTCCTGAACCATCGCTAGGGCCTTCTGCAACCGCTCCAGAACCTAGCCAAGCCCCAGAGCCCGTTGTCGAGCCGGAACCCCAATCAGTACCTCAACCCGAACCGATTTCCGCTCCCGAACCCCAAGTTATCGCCCCTGTATCTTTGGTAAGCCGAGCTAGGGAATTATTGGTCAAAGCTAGAGAAACAATCCAATTCCGAAAGCGCAAGAAGCTGGATAAGATAATGAGTATATTTCTGAAACAAAGCACTATAGCCAATGATGATGTCCAGAAACTTTTGTATGTATCTGACGCCACAGCTACCAGATATTTAGACCAGCTAGAACGAGAAGGAAGAATTAAGAAAGAGAATGCTGGGAAGTATTTGTCGTATTCCAGAATGTAAGGGAGTATCTGCCGTGTCCTCGCAATCCTACGGCAGATGGTGTGCGCGCACGGGTGGTGTGGGGCAAGCACAGAAACTAATGAGCCTCGGGCTGTTGCCGCTAGGGCGTCTGTGACTAAAGACGAGCGCCGACGTTAACTGGAACTACCAAACTCTAGTAGCGAAAGCGACACGCCAAACATAATATTGAAAACGTGGAGAGGGGTTATGCTAGGGCGGACTCCGAAGGCACGGAAAACGAAGGCAAAAACACTCAATAACCACTAGCCAAAAAAAGCACTGAATACTCTGGCTAACCCCTGCGAGGAGGAGTCCCGACGCTGGGGAGAGGATTCCTTCCTCTCCCCAAAGAGTAGCGGGTAGGGCTTGCGACTCATTTACCGGGTATTTGAGCCGCAAGCTATCTACCCGCACACAGGCACTAGGCGCTCGTAGCCATAGCGGTAACAGCCCGAGGTGGATACCGAGTGGTGCACCCACTTGTCACGGACGACTACTAAACTACAGACCGAGCACCGAGTTTCTTGCATTCCTAGCCGAGCCCCTTTCCGCTCATTCCATTCAAAAAAGTCTTATCACCGCGAAAATATAAAAGCATGAAGGCGGAAAGGGGCGCTGAGACGCATGCGTCTCAGCCCAGCATTAGCACATTAGTCGAGCGTAGGAGGAACTCTAAAGCCACTAGACACGCGGAGCGTGCACCTTAACCCTTCGGGCAAGAATCAGGAATTTCTGATAAAGTAAGTTCGAACGAGGTCGTACAGACCCACCAGCGAGATTAGTTTAGTGGCAGAACTGGTGCTTCCCAAGCATCGGGCGCCGGTCCGATTCCGGCATCTCGCACTAATTTTGGCTTAGTTCGTCGAGACGCTGACGATTCCTCTCTCCGTAGTCTATTTTAAAATCGACATGGGGGATGATGCCGAGGCGCGACTCGTCGCGGATGTATCTCTTGAACTCGGGAGTTTTTCTTTCTAGGAATTTTAGCGCGGTATCTTCTTGGCTTTCCGGTAACGTGGTAAAAAATATTTTCGCTTCTTTGCCGGTCGGCGAGATTTCGACCCTGGTGATGGTCAGGAGGGACGAGTCGCTACCTTCTTCACGGGCGAATTGGGCCGCCAGGCGGTGCAGGATTTCGGTTATAATCTCGCGTTTTATCTCACGCATGTTATTTGGTGGCCAATACCACTCCTTGGAGCGTATCGCCAGGAGCCGCTTCCATCTTTGACTCGACCATGGCGCCGAATTCCGTGCCTTCATTCACCGTATTGACCGCGGCTTTGGCTTGCTGAAGTTCCTTGAGTTTGCCACGGCCGATTTCCGCTTCCCGGCGGATAATTTTGACCATGGCGCCGCGCGAGAAACTGCCGGTTATCACTCTGGCACCGAGTACCTGCTTGCCTTTGCCGCCGCTAAAAATCTTGAGCACTTTCGCCGAACCGGTGATTTCTTCAATCTCCACTTTCGGCTCGCGTTCGGCGACCAGCTCAATAACCTTGTCTGTCAATTCATAAATAACGCCGAAAGAAAGTATTTTGACGCCCGAGCGCTCGGAGAGCGAAAGGGCTGGCGCGTCGATTTTGACATTGAAGCCGACAATGACCGCCCCTGTGGTGGCGATGGCGGTCTTGACGTCGTTTTCATTGACGCTGCCGACGCCGGAGACGATGACTTTCGGCGCTATCCGCTCGCGGGTGATTTTCTTCAATTCGCCCTCCACCGCCTCGAGACTGCCGGCGGTGTCGGCTTTTAATATGATGGGTAGAAGTGTGACCCCTTCGGCCGTTTTCGGCTGCTCTTCTTTGTCCGCCGCCCTGCTCTTTTGCTTTTCAATGTAGGCCAAGGCATCTTCTTTCTTGAGAAAAGTCACGAACTCCCGGCCGATGGGAGGCAATTTGTCCCAGCCGATTAGTTTGACCGGGCTCGAGAGCGAGAGTTCTTCGACCGTGTTGCCCGCGGCATCCAATATGAAGCGGATGGGCACGAAAGCGTCACCGGAGGCGGCAAAAGTGCCCCGGCGGACGGTGCCGTTCTTGATGATACCGACGGCGGCGATGCCTCTTTTGGCATCGAGGCTCGATTCGATAACGATGCCGGAGCCGAACGCTTCAGGTTCGCCCTCCAGGTGCTCCATTTGGGCCATGAGCTCAATCATATCCAGGAACTCCTCGACACCCTCGCCGGTTTTGGCCGAGAGGGCCACTACCGGAGTGTCGCCCCCGTAGCCTTCGACGAAGATGCTGTTCTCGGCGAGTGTCTGCTTGGCGCGCAGGATGTCGGCCGCCGGTTTGTCGGTCTTGGTAATAGCGACCATCATGGGCAGTGCATTCTCCTTAATATATTTAAAACTCTCAAGTGTCTGTGGTTTGACGCCGTCCTCGGCGGAGACGATGAGTACCGCGATATCAGCGACTCTGGTACCGCGGTTCCTGACATTTTCAAAAGCGGCATGGCCCGGCGTGTCAAGCAAAGTCAGTTTCGTCATCCGGCCATCTTTTCTCACCCGGCTCACTTCATAAGCACCCACATGTTGAGTAATGCCACCTGCCTCTTTCTCCGTGATGTTAGTTTCTCGAATGTAATCGATTAAAGAGGATTTGCCGTGGTCGATATGGCCGAAAATGCCCACCACCGGCGGACGGGTAACTTTGCCATCTTCTTTTTGAGCGGACTGAGGCATGTTGATAATTTCATACCTTATCACAAAAATGTTGCAAAAACACTTCACGCGTATAGAATGGCGGAATGAATTTGTTCGGCCCAAAAAGGATTTTCCTCGACTACGCTTCCGCCACTCCTCTCTTGCCTGAGGTTAAAAAAGAGATGGAGAAATACTGGGTGGCGGACTTTTACAATCCCAACGCTATTTATGAAGAAGGAGTAAGGGTAAAAAGGGAAGTGGCGGAATACCGCACGAGGATTGCCAAAGTGCTTGGCGTGGCGAAAGAATCTGTCATCTTTACATCGGGTGGCACCGAAGCGAATACCTGGGCAATTCGAGGAATAAAAAACGGCCGTCTGATTCTGGATGCCGAGAGTCATCCTTCCGTCTTTGACGCGGCTCAGGGTTATAAAAGCGCGACTTGGAAAGCCAGTGAACCTTTGCCATTGGATAAGGGTACCACCTTAATCTCTACTGTCAGCACCGAGAACAATGTTGGCCGGCAAGCCCGCGCCTGGAGAAAGAGGCACAACACCGAGTTCCCGATTGTACACGTAGATGCTTCTCAGACCGCTCAATATTACAATGTGGCGCTCGAGGCCCTGGCCTGCGATGCGCTCACTCTCGATTCGGCCAAGTTAAACGGACCGAAAGGCATCGGGGCTTTGATTCTCCGCAAGGGGGTGAAGCTCGAACTTCCGCCACTGGGTACGCCTCCCGTTCCGCTGATTGCCGGTTTCTGTGTCGCGCTTGAGAGAGCGGCTCGAGATAGGGAATCGGAGCGGATACGTCTAATTTTATTGAGCGAAAAATTTACCGAAGCGATTCGGCGCGGAGTGCCAAGGGCTATGGTCACCAATATTTCACCCAATATCGTAAACATATCCGTACCGGGCATTCTGCCGGAACTGCTGGTGCTGGCTCTTGATAAGCAAGGTGTTATGGTTTCCGCCGGCCCCGCTTGTGACTCAAATAAGCCCGAACCTCCCGAGACTCCGGTCCGTTTTTCTTTCGGCCGTGGCACTACGGAAAAAGAGCTGAATTATGCCGTTAAAATATTTTGTGGAATCGTCGGTGCCATGTTAAAATAGCCCATATGCAGCCATTTAATCATTTCACCACCAAGGCGAAGGAGGTTATACGAAAGGCTCATGAGCTGGCCATCGAACGCGGCCAGAATCACGTCAACCCCATCCATCTTCTGGCCGCACTTCTGCTCCAGGAAGAGTCCATCGTGGTCTCCATTCTCGACAGGATGGACATTGACACCATTATGCTCACCGACACGGTGCTCGAAGCCATCGAAAGTCCGGAAGCGAGCCAGACCATTTCTCCCTCCTATCAGATTTATCTCACTCCAGAACTGGCTCACGCCATCGAAGCTTCGAGCAAAGTGGCCCAGGGGCTGGGAGACGAGTTCGTCTCGACCGAGCATCTTTTCATCGCTGTCCTGGATGTGCCGGGCGAGGCGCGGGAACTTCTGGTGAAATTCAAAATAGACAGGCAAACAGTCTTGAAAGTGCTCGAAGAACTCAAGAAGTCGAGCCCGGCCGAACCGAAAGAATCCAAGAAATTCAAATCGCTCACCAAATACACGCGCTCGCTCACCACTCTAGCCAAAAACAACAAACTCGACCCGGTCATCGGCCGCGATGAGGAAATTTCCCGCATGATTCAGATTCTTTCCCGCCGCACCAAGAACAATCCGATTCTCATCGGCGAAGCGGGCGTGGGCAAGACCGCCATCGCCGAGGGGCTGGCCATCCGCATCGCTTCCAGTAACGTGCCCGAGTCTTTGCGCGAGAAAGAACTGGTTTCGCTCGACCTGGGCCTCCTTATCGCCGGGACCAAGTACCGCGGCGAGTTCGAAGAGCGTTTGAAAAACATCATCAAGGATATCGAGAAGTCCGACGGCAAGATCATCCTTTTCATCGACGAGATTCACACTATCGTCGGCGCCGGCGCCGCCGAAGGCTCGATGGACGCTTCCAATATGTTGAAGCCCCCGCTCGCCCGCGGCGACCTGAGGGCCATCGGCGCCACCACATTGCGCGAATACCAGAGGCACATCGAGAAAGACCCGGCTTTGACCAGACGCTTTCAGCCGGTCTACATCCAGGAGCCTTCCATCGAAGATGCTATGACCATTCTCCGCGGCCTTAAAGAGTGCTACGAGCTCTACCACGGCGTACGCATCACCGATGACGCTATTCAGGCGGCCGTCACCCTTTCTTCCCGTTATATCACCGACCGGTTCCTGCCGGACAAGGCCGTGGACCTCATCGATGAAGCCGCTTCTTTCCTCAAGATTTCGCTCGAAAACATGCCGCCCGTGCTCCAGGAAGCTCATTCGAAAATCATGAAGCTCGAGATTGAAAAGGAAGCCCTCAAGAAGGAAACCAAATCTCCCAAGGTCAAATTGCGCCTCAAGGAAATCGAGACGAGTGTGGCCGACCTGCGCGAACAGACCGCTGAAATCGAATTGAAGTGGAAGAATGAAAAGGAGACGGTCGGGGAAATCAAGGAAATCAAGAAAAGCATGGAGACGCTCCGTCTGGAGGCCGAAGGGGCCGAAGCTCGCGCCGACCTCTCGCGGGCGGCCGAGCTTCGCTACGGCCGCATCCCGGCTCTCGAGCGTGAACTTGATTTGAAAGCCAAGCGCCTCAAGAAACTCCAGAGTTCCAGGCGCATTCTCAAGGAAGAGATTACCGCCCAGGATATCGCCTCTATTGTCTCGCGCTGGACCGGCATCCCGGTCTACCGCATGCTCGAAGAAGAAGCAAACAAGCTTAGCCGCATGGAAGAGTTTTTGAAAAAGCGCATCGTCGGCCAGGATGAAGCGGTCAGAAAGATTGCCGACACCGTCAAACGAAGTCGCGCCGGCATCTCCGACCCCAACCGGCCCATCGGCTCGTTTATCTTCTTGGGCCCCACCGGAGTGGGCAAGACCGAGCTGACCAAAGCGCTTGCCGAATTCATCTTCGACGACGAGAAGGCGCTCATCCGCGTCGACATGTCTGAGCTTATGGAGAAGCACGCGATCTCAAAGCTCATCGGCGCGCCGCCGGGCTACGTCGGCTTCGAAGAAGGCTCGAGCTTCGCCGAATCCGTCCGCCACCGACCGTATTCCGTCATTCTTTTCGACGAAATCGAGAAGGCTCATCCCGAGGTCTTTAACGTGCTTCTTCAGATTCTCGATAATGGGCGGTTGACGGACGCCAAAGGCCGGGTCATCAATTTCAAAAACACGGTTATCATCATGACCTCCAATATCGGCGCCCAGTACATCGACAAGATGCAGTCCATCGGCTTCAGCCGCGGCGATAAGGATAATTACGAAGGGGTTAAGGAAAAAGTGCTCTCGACCCTCAAAGACCATTTCCGCCCGGAATTCATCAACCGCCTTGACGATGTCATCGTCTTTGACGTGCTTTCGAAGGAGGCTATCAAGGAAATTGTTCGCATCCAGATTGATATCATCAAAAAGCGCCTGGCCGAAAAGGAAATCGAACTTTCGGTCACCGAAGACGTGCTCGACCTCTTGGCCAAGGAAGGCTACAACCCGCAATACGGAGCGAGACCCTTGAAGCGTCTCATCCAGGACAAGATATTGAATCCCGTCGCCTCGATGATGATAGGAAACAAAGTGCTTTCCGGTGGCACCATTCTCGCCGATGTCCACGGCGGCCAATTCACCTTCGATGTCAAAAAGAGCGCGCGTTCTGGCCGGGTCAGCACTATTTCTGCCAGAAGGGAAGCGAACGTAAAGTAATCTGAATAAGAAATCCCCTACGCAAGCGTGAGGGGATTGTGTTTGGTCGGGGCGTGGCTCGCCTTTTGGGGTCTGCTCTGGGAAGCGGATTTGGTTGGGCTGTTGCCCACGTCACAGCGCTGTGATGAGCTGTTCCCCTGAGGTTGGCTTACGCACCCGACCTGGAACCATAATAGCACTGCCAAAAATCAGCGCAAGTCTGCAGGAAGAGTTTTGCAAGTCTTCACTTTTTCCATTAGAATGGCTTAATTGCTGTCTCTCTCGAGGCGCGTACGGCACTCGGAACGAGAGAATCAGCAAGCTGTTCTCTGTTCCTCGTTTGTACGCGTCGGTGGCGGAGTGGTCAATCGCACTAGACTGTAAATCTGGCGGCCTTAGGCCTACGCAGGTTCGAATCCTGCCCGGCGCACAAAATAAAAATCTCGGTCTTGTGCCGAGTATTTTTATTTTGCTGTATTGGCGACAGGATTCGAACAGGAGTGGGGTCGGGAGAGGAGGAATCCTCTCCCGTGGAGGAAGGCAGCGAAGCGTCGGAAAACCGAGGGTTTCCGAGGGGTTCAATCCTGCCCGGCGCACACTTAAATCTTGATCTTTTTTGAACTAACCTTTGTCTGTAACAGCCGGCTGGCGGCTATGTTGAATTTGTTTCTGTCACCAGTAGTGAAATAAGAAATTTTACCCCGTTTCTCTTGCGTATTCTTGAAACGATTGAGTTTGAGAAGCGCTTTTGCTCGTCTCGCTATGGCAGCTCCGGAATCCAAGATTTTTATCGATGGACCGGCAATCTCTCGTATCGCATCTTTCAGAAACGGGTAATGCGTGCAGCCGAGGACTAAATAATCAACATCCGAATCTTTTACTTTCTTGAGATACCGTTCGAGGAGAAAGGTGGTGTTGGCGCTGTTCAGCTTGCCGTTTTCCACCACTTTTTCCAGGCCGGGACAGCCGATGTTAAGCACTTTTACTCCTTGGCAGAAGTTTCTCATCAGCCCTTTCAACTCTTTGCTTCTGGCGGTAGCTCGGGTGGAAAGGACCGCTATCGAATCCGACCGGGTCTGTTCGGCGGCGGGTTTAAGGGCGGGAACGGTGCCAATGATGGGAAAAGGACATTTCTCCCTTAACGCATCTTTGGCATAACAAGTGACTGTATTGCAGGCTATGACCAGTAATTTTATATTCTGTCTGGCAAGATATGTGGTGGCCCGGCGGGAATAATCTATTATCTGGCGTTCACTTTTTCCACCATAAGGAAGATGCTGCTGGTCGGCCAAGAATACATAGTTTTCATTCGGCAGAAGCTGGCGGAGTTCCCGGAGGATGCTCAAGCCGCCCACTCCGGAGTCGAATACGCCAATCGGTCGTTTGTCCATTCAGCTATTTAATCATTTCTGAAGGCCGTGGCAAAGACTTGCAAAACTCCATATTTAAGGTAATCCCCCACACCTATTTCTGTCCTGGGATTTTGTATATAGAGTCAACTTGCAAAAAAATAGGTGTGGGGGTAATCTAATAACCTACTTGTCCCGTTAGAAATTCAGCGGGGTTGAAGTTATCACTAAACATTAATACTTTAAATTTCTAATCGGGATGTCACAAGACCATCTGATAAAACTCGTTTCGGTAGGGGACGCCAAAGGTGTCGGCAAGGGCCACACCTATTATTCGACCAAGAATAAGAAGTCGGTTGAGAAAAAGCTCGAATTCAAGAAGTACAACCCCATCGCGAGGAAGCACACCGTCTACAAGGAAAAGAAGGCCTAGTTTGTGTTAATATAGCCCGCAAGGGCGATTAGTTTAGTGGTAGAACAGCGGTCTCCAAAACCGCTGGCGGGGGTTCGATTCCCTCATCGCCCGCCCAATTCCGCTTTTACATACTTCTCAATTTTTCTGTATTCATCCGGCTTGAACCATTTGATTTTTTTATTGCGCTTAAACCAGGTCATCTGACGCTTAGCGTATTTTTTACTCCCTCGAATGACGCTTTCTTCAGTTGGATTCCAATATTCAAAGCCAAGTTCCTTTAATCTCTTACTCGACACTCCCAATCGTTTTAATTTTCTTATTTCGTTCAAGAGCCCGTTTTTAAACATTTTTTTAACCCTTTTTTCTATCTTTTTATCCAAATCCTCTGGCAATAATCCAATGTAAATAAAGTCGTGGGTTGTTTGTCGTCGGTTGTGGGTAAGCTTAGGTACTCTACCTAGCGCCTCGACAATCTCAAGCGCACGGATTAGGCGTACTTTGTTGTGAGGGTCAATTGTTTTGGCTCTCCTCGGGTCTTTCTTTTCCAAAATTTTGAAAAGCTTTTCCTTATCTAACTTATCTAACTTCCTCCTTAATAACTTGTTCGGTGGTACATTCGGTAGGGAAATTTTCCCAGCCAAGGCGTCAATGTAGAATCCTGTTCCGCCAACCACAATCGGCAATTTATCAGACTTAACAATTTTAGCGATCGCTTGGTTTGTTAAAATTAAAAAATCTGATACAGAAAATTGTTTCTTTGAGTCAGCCACATCCAGCAGATAATGCGGGATGCCGGCCATTTCTTTCGGCGTAATCTTGCCCGTACCGATATCGAGACCTTTGTAAACCTGCCGTGAATCGGCGGAGATGATTTCCCCTTTAAACTTCTTAGCCAGTCTGACCGCTAGGCTTGACTTGCCTGAGGCTGTGGGGCCGATGATGACCAGGATTTTTGTTTGTGCCATGAAAGTGATTTCCTAAACTCTTCCGCGAGAAGAATTGAAGAAGCAAACGCTATAATAATGAACCATTCCGATAATTCAAGCGGCACGGTGTGCAGGAATCTCTGGAAGAAAGGGTGGTAAACGGCCAGGAGCTGGAAGAAAAAGGCCGCTCCGGTGGCCAGGACCATGTACTTGTTCTCGAACGGGTCGGCTCGAAAGACCGATTCCTTTTCCGAACGGCAGTTCCAGGCATTAAACCATTGGAAGACCGCCAGCACAGTCAGGGAAATGGTCCAGGCTTTAGCCAGGTCGGTTTCAAAATAATTCCGGAAAAGAACGAGTGTCCCAATCATCATGGGCGCGGCCATGATAAGCATTCTGCCGGCCATGAAGCGGCTGACCAAATATTTCTCCGGCTTCTCAAACCGTTCGGTGAGAAGCCCTTTTTCGCGCGGTTCCAGCGCAAGCCCTACGGTAAAGAATCCGTCAGTGACAAAATTGAGCCAGATAATCTGTGTCGGCAGAAGGGGCAAGGGGAAGCCGAGAAGAATGGCCCCGGTAATGACCAGCAGTTCGCCGATGGATGTGGACAGAAGGTAAAGAACAACTTTTTCGATGGTCTTGTAGATATTCCTGCCTTCTTCAACGGCCGATATGATGGAGCCGAAGTTATCGTCCAGAAGGATGATGTCAGAAGACTCTTTGGCCACTTCGGTGCCAATCCGGCCCATGGCCACTCCAAGATTTGCGGCGACAAGCGACGGGGCATCGTTCACTCCGTCGCCGGTCATGGCCACTATGTTTCCCGTCCTTTTGTACGCCTCGATAATGCGAAGCTTGTGTTCAGGCGTCACCCTCGCGAAGACCGATACTCCCGCGAGTTTCTCCGCGAGTGTTTTGTCGGAGAACCCGTCTATTTCCATGCCCGTAAGACTCTTGTCGCCCCTCTTGTAGATGCCGGCTTCTCCGGCCAGCGTTTCCGCCGTCCTGACGTGGTCGCCGGTAATCATCACGACCTTGATGCCGGCAGCGATGGCCCGCCTGGTGGATTCCTTGACCTCCGGACGCAAGGCATCTTTGAGCCCGAAAAATCCCAGGAACACAAGGTCCTTGATATTTTTTACGTCGAAATCTTCGACTTGGTCGTGTTTTATGCCCGCCGCGATAACCCGCAGACCCTTCATCGACATATCGATGAATATTTTTTCCAATTCTCCTTTTTCCCCGGCCGAGAGGCGCGACTCTCCATCGGGGCGCCAGATTTCGCTTGAAAGACCCAAGATGACTTCCGGCGCCCCCACGACGGTGGCCATGTTTTCTTTCGCGTTTTTATGCAGGGTGGCGTGATACTTGAGCGAGTAGTCAAAGGGAATCTCCGTGATAAGAGGGGACTCGCGCTCCAAGTCGGTCTTATTGAATGAAAGTTTCTCGGCGAGCACCGCCAAAGCCGCTTCGGTCGGGTCACCCGAGATTTTCCATAATTTCTTTTCGGTATCGAACATGACGCTGGCATTAGAGCAAAAAGCCGCAATCTTGCCGGCCATCAGCAGTTCCTGGTGATTGTGCGGTTCGATGACCTGGCCTTCCAGTCTGACATTACCTTTCGGTTCATATCCGATGCCTCCCAGTTCGAAATTTTTTCCGCCGATGTAAATCGACCGGACCATCATTTCGTTTTTGGTAATGGTTCCGGTCTTGTCGACCGCGATAATGCTGGCTTGGCCGAGCGCCTCGACCGCCTGCAGGCGCTTGATGAGAGCGTTCCTCTTGCTCATCCTCCAGACGCCCGTCGCCAGGATGACGGTGATGGCCACCGGCAATCCTTCCGGTATTACCGAGACGCAGATGGATATAACCGTGGTCAGCATCTTAATGGCCGTCTGACCCGATTGTATGCCCAGGGCGAATATAATGGCACTGGCCACTGCCGTGACGGAGATGATGAGCCGTGAAAGATACCTGATGTTTGCCTTGAGCGGTATCTCGGTTTCGATGGAGGCAATTTCTTTGGCAATCTTGCCGACGACCGTCTCCGTGCCTACCCTCACCACTATTGCCCGGCCGCGGCCCGAGACGATGTTGGTGCCGCGGAAGGCCATATTCTTCTCCTCCATGGTCGGCAGATTCGGATTATCGATTGCTTCGCTTGTTTTGCGCACCGCCTCCGATTCTCCGGTCAGGGCTGCTTCATCGAGTTTCAGGTTTCTTGCTTCCATAATACGGGCATCCGCCGGAATCTTGTCTCCTTCCTGGAGCGCGATAATATCTCCCACGACAACCCCGGTGTCAGGAATGACAATCTCAGAGCCGTCGCGGATTACCGCCGCTTTTGTTTCTATAAATTTCTTTAAGGCAAGCAGGGTATTTCTGGCGCGCCCTTCCTGCACCGAGCCTATCGCGGCGTTGAAGAGGAGAACCGCCAGGATTATCACGCCGTCGATTGTTTCCCCTATGACCCATACCGCGAGTGCCGCGAAAAGAAGAATATAGATAAGCGGGCTTTTGAACTGGCGCAGAAATATCGCCAGGACACTCTCTGTCTTTGCTTCGGGCAATTTGTTCAAGCCGTTTTCCTCAAGCCTGCGCGCGGCTTCGGCGCCCGAAAGGCCGTTCTCGTTTGACTCCAACATCTTTAAAACCTCGGAAACCGGTCTGGTGTGCCACTTAGGTTCCATTTGCTACATTATACATAAACGGTTTGTTTTGGACCCGATTTTATAGTAAGTTTGACGTTATCCTGCGCCGGGATGGCGGAATTGGTAGACGCACACGATTCAAAATCGTGCGGAGCAATCCATGAGAGTTCGATTCTCTCTCCCGGCACATTATTATTTGGTGTTGGCCGTCGGTCGTGTGTTAGAATAATGTTATGTCTCAATTCTATAACGACTCCATTTTCTGGATAGAGGTCGACAAAATCAAGCCGAATCCTTTCCAGCCGCGCCGCGATTTCGACGAAGCCCAGCTCAAGAGCCTCTCCGATTCCATCCGCCAGTACGGCGTGCTACAAGCCTTGGTAGTAACCAGAAAAGAGCTTGAGAAGGGAGATGGCGGCATCGGCGTGGAATACGAACTGGTAGCGGGTGAGAGGCGTCTCCGGGCAGCGAAGCTTGCAGGGCTCGTCCAAGTGCCGGTTCTTATCCGCACCGGCGAAGAAACCGACCTCATGAAGCTCGAGCTTGCTATCATCGAGAACATCCAGCGCGAAGATTTGAGCCCGGTTGACCGCGCCCGCGCCTTCGAGCGCCTGGTCAAGGAATTCAATTTTAAGCACCACGAGATAGGGAAGAAAGTGGGTAAGAGTCGCGAGTATGTGTCCAACACCCTGCGCATTCTTTCACTTCCGGAATACATCGTCAACGCCCTTTCCGAGAACAAAATCACCGAAGGCCACACCCGCCCGCTCATGATGCTCATCGACAGACCGCGGGAGCAGGAAACGCTTTTCAAGGAAATCATGTTTAAGAAATTGAACGTCCGCGAGGCCGAAAGCATCGCCCGCCACATCGCCGTCGAGCGTGCCAGAAAACTGATCGACCAGGAACTCATCGACATCGAAGACCAGTTCAAGGAAAAACTCGGCACCCGCGTCCGCATCGAGAAGAAGCCCGCCCGCCCGAATGGTCATTCGGGCGGGGAAGAAGGGGGCCGGGTGACGATAGACTTTTTCAATAAAGACGACCTGCGTGCGCTTCTGGAGCGCATCGACCGTGAAGGACAGCAAGTTGCCTACGCGGCAGGTACCGAAGCGGTGGCGGAAAGCGCCGCGCCGCTTACCGATGAGGAAAAGATTCTGGCCGAAGACGAGCCTTCAAAGGGCGAAGACGACGACTCCCTCTACTCCATCGCCAATTTCAGTATTTAACTATTTGCCCAGTTTTTCCAAACGGTTTTTGATATGACGCTTGGCGGTTGAAGTCTTGGCCATCTCTATCCATTTCTGATTCGGCTTGGCGTTCTCGCCGGTGGTGATGAAAACGATGTCCCCGTTTTTGAGTGGCGTGTCGAGGGAGACCAGTTTGCCGTTGACCTTGGCTCCGGTCATCTTGTTGCCGATGTCGGAGTGTATCGAGTAAGCGAAATCTATGGGCGTGGAGTCGAGCGGCAGGTCTACCACATCGCCATTGGGCGAAAAGACGAAAATGCGATGATTGAAAAAGTCGCTGGTCAGTCTTTCCCGGAAAAGTTTGTAGTTTTTGGAAGGTTCTTCGTAGTCCGCGAGTTCTGTAATCCATCTCGGTGTGTCTTTAGGAGGCTCTTCTTTTGTTTCTTGGGACGCGGACCTTTTGGGTAGCAGGGCGTGTATCCAGGCGAGCACGTCTCTGCCTTTGCCTCCCTGTTTGTACGAAAGATGAGAGGCGATGCCGTATTCGGAATGCCTGTGCATTTCCTCGGTCTTAATCTGGACTTCCACGATATTGCCGTCGCCGATAAAGACTGTGGTGTGGAGCGCCTGATAGCCGTTCGGCTTCGGAAAGGCGATATAGTCTTTGATGCGCTTCGGCAAGGGCCTCCAGTGCTCATGGATGATGCCCAAGACCTTGTAGCAGTCCGAGACTGAGCCGACCAGGATGCGCATGGCGTTTACGTCGTAGATTTTCTCCATATCCTTGTCGTGCCGCAGGAATTTGTGGTAAAGACTGTAGAGTCCTTTAATCCGGTATTCGGTTCTAGCTTTCGTCATGCTGTTCTTGGCCAGAGCTTTCTTGACCGAACGGGAGAATTTTTCCAGACTCTCGGCCCGGTCGAGGTGGCGTTCCCTGAGCAACTTTTTCATTTCCTCATGTTCCTTCGGATAGACGTAGGGGAAAGAGAGGTCCTCGAGTTCACGGCTCAATTTCTTGATGCCCAACCTATAAGCAATCGGAGCGTAGATTTCGAGCGTTTCGGAGGCGATTCTTTTTTGTTTCTCTTTCGGCACGTACGCGAGTGTTCTCATATTATGCAGGCGGTCGGCGAGCTTGATGAGAAGCACGCGGATATCCTCTGACATGGCGACAAAGAGTTTGCGCAGACTTTCGTTGTGGCGGGGGGCACCTTTATACTTGAGTCGGCCAAGTTTAGTCACACCTTCGACCAGAAAATTAATTTCTTCGCCGAACTCTTTGACCAACTCCTCTTTTTTTACACCCACGTCTTCTATCGTGTCATGAAGGAGGCCGGCTGCTATGGTGGCGCTGCCGCCGCCCAACTCCGCCAGAATCTTGGCTGTTTCGGAGGGATGGACAATATAAGGTTCGCCGGAATTGCGGAAGTGTTTGGCGTGAGCACTTTCGGCGAAGAGATAGGCTTTTTTGACGAGTTCCTGGTCGCGCGAGGACGCGTTCTTCATGGCCCGCGTAATGTCGGAGAGTGACGTTACTCCTTTTTTATCTTGTGCGGATGGTGATTCAGGCATGTTTTATCGGAGCATCGCTCGGGAATGGTTTTGGTGCCTTCCATCATAAGGGAATTACAGATTTTGCAAAGGTTGCCGGTCGGTTTGGCCTTGATGGCGTATTTGCAATCCGGATAGTTTGAGCAGCTGTAGAAAACGCCGAAGCGGCCGCGGCGTTCGGACATAAAGCCGGTTTGGCAGACGGGGCACTGGATACCGGTGGAATTGGCTTTCTCCTGCTCCTCGTCTTTCTTGACGAATTTGCATTTGGGGAAGCGGGAGCAGGCGGTAAACATCCCGAACTTGCCTTCGCGCGTCACCAGGTTGCCCTTGCCGCACTTCGGGCAGAGTTCACCCGTGTCTTTCGGCCCTTCCAGTTCTTTGCCGTCGATGGTCCGGGCGCCCTGGCAGTCGGGGAAGCGTTCGCAGGAGAGGAATTTGCCGCCCTTGCCGAGTTTGACAATCATACCGGAGCCGCAGACCGGGCACTTCTCGCCGTTCGGAGCCTTGCCCAGATTGGTAATTTTTTCCACTTTCTCTTTCGATTTGACCGCTTTGGTGAAAGGCGTATAGAAATCGGCCAAAGTCTTTTTATAAGTGCGTTCACCGTTTGCGATGTCGTCCAGCTCGTTTTCCATTTCGGCTGTGAATGAGTCGCTAATGTAAGTGGCGAAATGTTCCTCTAGAAAAGAGCTTACCACCTCGCCGGTGTCGGTTGGATGAAGCGCCTTGTTGATATTCATGACATAGCCGCGGTCATCGAGGGTTTTGATGATGGAAGCGTAAGTCGACGGCCTGCCGATGCCGCGTTTCTCGAGCTCTTTAATCAGTCCGGCCTCCGAATAACGGGCTGGCGGTTCGGTCTGCTTTTCCATGGCGTCGATATCGAGCAATTTCAAAGGGTCGCCTACTTCACATTTCGGCAAAACGACATCTTCCTTGGCTGAGACGGGGTCGGCCTTGAGCCAGCCGTCAAATAAGATGCGAGAACCGTTGAGCCAGAAGTCCGGCAAGTTTACCAAGGGTTCCCCTTGGTCATTTCGCCAAGGGGAACCCTTGGTATTCATAATATTGGCGACCACTTTGGTGCGCATGACCTCGGCCGGCTTCATTTGGCTCGCGATGGTCCGTTGCCAGATGAGGCGGTAAAGTTTCTGCTCCGCCTCATTGGCCCCGGCTCTCTCGACACCCATGTGAGTCGGGCGGATAGCCTCGTGCGCTTCTTGGGCGTTCTTGGATTTTTTGGCAAAGACGCGCGATTCGAAATAGTCCGCGCCGTATTTGCTCTTGATGAGCGATTCGATTTCCTTTCTTGCCCCGACGCCAAGGTTGGTTGAATCGGTGCGCATGTAAGTGATATGGCCGGCTTCGTAAAGTCTTTGCGCCAGACTCATGGTGCGCGACGGCGCCAGACCCAGGCGGGAACTGGCCGCCTGCTGGAGGGTCGAGGTAATCAGAGGCGCTCTCGGCGTTCGGGCCACCTTGGTTTCCTTGACGTCGGTTATTTGCCACGCGCCGTTCTTGGCGAGTTTGAGGATTTTGTCGACCTCCTTTTTATCTGTCGGCTCGACCGAGCACTCGAAATCCAAGGTCGGACCTTGGGGATTTTTAAGGTCCGACCTTAGTGAGGCAATAATCTTCCAGAAAGTGACGGGGTTGAAGGCGCGGATTTCCCGCTCGCGCTCCATGATGATACGCAGTGCCGGCGATTGCACCCGTCCGGCCGAGAGGCCGTAACGCACTTTCTTCCAGATGAGGCCGGAGAGGTCGTAGCCGACCAGGCGGTCGAGCACGCGGCGCGCTTCCTGCGCTTCGCGCAGATGCCCGTCGATGGCGCGGGGATGTTCGAGTGCTTCCTCGACCGCTTCTTTGGTGATTTCATGAAAGACTATGCGCTTGGCGCCCTTCAGTCCGGCCGCTTCCTCGACGTGCCAGGCGATAGCCTCGCCCTCGCGGTCGGGGTCGGTCGCCAGAAGCACTTCATCGGCCTTCTTGGCCAATGATTTTATTTCGGCAATCACTTTTTCTTTGCCTTTCGATATTTCGTAGTGGGGGATGAAGCCGCCGGGCACGTCGATAGCGGCCCGGTTTGATTTGGGCAAATCGCGCACGTGACCCACGGAAGCAACCACCCGGTAATCTTTGCCGAGATATTTCTCGATAGTCTTTGCTTTCGACGGCGACTCTACAATCAATAGGCGCATTGGTCTCAATTAATACTACGGATGATTTTTATTTGCAAACCGGCGTTTTCAAAAAGTCTTTCTGACTTCACCCATTTCTTCGGTGATGAGCCCTTTGATTTCCAGCAAGGAAAGGATGGCGGAAGCGGAGCCGGTGTCGAGTTTGCTTTTTTGTATCAAGTCGTCTTTGGCGAGCGGCTTTTCGAGCAAGTTAATGAAGATTTTCTCCTCTTCGCTTAATTCCTCGATATCCAGGAGAGTGGGGTTCTCATCTCTTCTCTTCAAACCGAGCAGTTCGAGAATGTCATTATGGTCGCGGATGAGGGCCGCGCCGAGACGGATAAGCATATGGGGCCCGTCGGAGGTGGGCGAAGTCGCCGGTCCCGGTACGCAGCCAACCTCGCGGTTGTATTCGGTGGCCAGGCGGGAAGTAATCAAAGTACCAGACTTCTTCTCCGCTTCTATTACTAAAGTGGCATGGCACATTCCGGCCATAATTCTGTTACGGCGAGGAAAGGCCCACGCGCCGGAGGGCATTGTGTCATCATATTCGGAGAGCAGGCCGCCACCGTTCGCAACTATTTCATCAGCCAGGTTGGCGTGGGAATGCGGATGGATAACTAAGCGGTTTAGGCCGGAGCCCGGGATGGCAATAGTCTGAAGGCCGTGGCGAAGCGCGGCGCGGTGGGCTATAGAATCGATGCCCAGCGCCAAACCGGAGACAATTGTTATCGGAGAGTCCGCGAGCCCTGCGATCAGAGTCTCACACATCTCCCGTCCGTAGGCGGAATATTTCCTTGAACCGACGACCGCCAAAAGTTTGTTGCCTTCTATCGGGAGCGTGCCTTCATAGCGGAGCCGCTTGGGTGCGTCCGGGATTTCTTTGAGGAGCGCGGGATGCTCGTTTCTCGAAAGGTCGCGAATCATATGATAATATTATGCCATGCTCGATATCAAATTCATCCGGGAAAACAAAGACTTGGTGGCCGCAGGGGCCCGAAAGAAGCATCTCTCTTTCGACGTGGAAAAGCTGATCGAAGCCGATGAGCAAAGGAAGAAACTTCTGGGCCGGGTCGAGGAGAAGCGCGCCGACCAGAACGTGGCCAATAACCAGATAGTGAAGGCTGGTTCGGAAGAGCGCGCCGGCATTCTGGAACGCATGGGCAAATTGAAAGAAGAGTTGGAAAGGGAAGAAGCCGAACTCAAGAAAGTGATGAAAGAGTGGCAAAGCCTCATGCTTATGGTGCCCAATGTCCCGGACGCCTCGGTGCCGGAAGGCGAGAGCGATGCCGATAACGAGGAAATAAAAACGTGGGGCACTCTCCCCAAGTTCGATTTCACTCCCAAAAACCATATCGACATCATGACCGCTCTCGGCATGGCGGATTTTGAAAGGGGAGCGAAGGTGGCCGGTTTCCGCGGCTATTTTCTGAAAGGCACGGGCGCCCTCCTCTCTTTCGCCATCTGGCGCTACGCGCTCGACTTCTTCGTCTCGCAGGGACTGACGCTTCTCCAGGTGCCTTCGCTCGTACGCAAAGAGACTTTGCTCGGCACCGGTTATCTGCCTCAGGGCGAAGAGGATTTGTACAAGACCCAGGACGGCGAATATCTCGCCGGTACGGCCGAAGTGGCCACCATGGGCTTCTACCAGAATGAAATGCTGGCCAAGGAAGAATTGCCGAAAAAGTTTCTCTCATTCTCGCCCTGTTTCCGCCGCGAGGCCGGCAGTCACAGCAAAGACGTCAAAGGCCTTATTCGGGTGCACGAGTTTTTCAAATTCGAACAACTCATTCTCTGCGAAGCAAGCCATGAAGAGTCGGTCAAATGGCACGAATGGCTCCACAAGAATATCGAAGGGTTTGTGGAGTCGCTGGGCATTCCGTACCGCACAGTGGTCAACTGCGGCGGCGACCTCGGCTTGGGCCAGGTCAAGAAATACGATATCGAAGGTTGGGTGCCGCTGGAGGAAAAATACCGGGAACTCGGCTCGACCTCATACTTTCATGATTTCCAGACTCGTCGGTTGAATATTAAATACAAAGACCTTTCGACAGGCTCAGGGCAGGCACAATATGCGCATTCTCTTAATGCCACGGCCATAGCCACTCCGCGTATTCTCGTTTCTCTCGTCGAAAACTTCCAGCAAGCCGACGGTTCGATAAAAATCCCAAATGTATTGGTGCCGTATATGAACGGTCTTAGGGAGATAACAAAGTAGGATATTAACCTAGGGTGTCAACCTAGGGTGTCAACCTGCCAGGTTGACACCCTGATACATTATAAAAATCCTATAGGAAAATTATAATGTAGCTTGACAGAGATGGTGGAGTATGCTAGGATAGTAACAGACAGGCAAACCTTAAGCCCGCATTCCGCGGATAAGAGGTACGCCTAAGGAGAGCGAAATGGAAATCAATCAGTTCGTAGAATTCGCGTCGGCGGTCGTGCGCTCGCTTCCACGGAATCTGGACACGGTCACGGCCCAGCGCTGGATTCGGGAACAGGGACCACTCGCGGAAGCGCTCCGCAAGGTACTCGCTCCAGCCTTCGAGCTCTACCTCGCTCCCGGCCAGCAGAACGGCGGCGTGATGGTGGGCTTCGACCTCGAGAAGCATCTCATCGAAGAGAAGCTCATTGACCGCGCATTCTCGCTCGAAGACGAACTCGTGAAGAGCTGGCTCGAGAACCCCGCCTCTTACCCGGAGGAGTTCAAGAACAAAGCCATCTTCCTCTGGAAATCCCAGCGGACC
>Ga0209210_1001280_pt1 | contig 21620 bp, 24 predicted proteins | sample RifGroA1_FD_183991 | JGI IMG/M metagenome (GOLD analysis project Ga0209210, IMG submission 183991) | Contaminated groundwater microbial communities from Rifle, Colorado, USA - Rifle Groundwater A1 (SPAdes) (version 2) | ecosystem: Environmental > Aquatic > Deep subsurface > Groundwater >...
AGAGCCCTGTAGTTTCTTCCGGCTTTCTTAAGCTCGATATGTTCTCCGATAAGAGAAACAATATCTACCTTTTGTTTTATCTCATCAACCTGGTCAGCCATTTTTGGTTTGGGGCGGGCATATTATATCAGATGTCCCGAAGAAAAAGTGAAAATGGATTTATCTATAGCCAAGCTCTTGTAAAAACTTTTTTTGGTGAGGAATCGTATCCTCTGGCAACGTCTTAACCAGTCTGAGTCCCCCTATCGCTGGAACATCATTAACTTTCACCTTAGTTACATAATGAAGAAGATGTCCACGAGGATCAGAATCTATATTTTCAAATAACCCAAGAAACTTGCTCTCTTTACCATTTATATCTAAACCAACTTCCTTTTTTGCAATTCTTACTGCACAATCAGATAGTGATTCACCTTTAAGTAAAAAGCCACCAGGCAAATGCCAGTAACCTTCAAAAGGTGCGTCCGTTCTTTTTACTAGAGCAATTTTGCCATTTGTTTCTTCGATCACCAACTCAACTACAAGTCTGGGAGACAACCTTAAGCTTTCTTTAAACTCTTCAAGTGATAATAATTCAGGCATAACTGGCGGAGGAGGTGGGATTCGAACCCACGAGAGCTTGCGCTCACGCGCTTTCCAAGCGCGCGGAATAAACCGCTATCCGACTCCTCCTTGACCTCGATATTATAACACGCGTGGCTGAAAGCCTCGAGCTTCTAATTCCCGTGTTTCAAGCTTTGCTTATACCAAATTTTCCTGCCTGCCCGCCAAAAATCGCGGCATGAGCCGTATACGAACAGTATTAAAGAGGCAAATGCCAAGATTCGGAGGGAACCGGCCGCTCAAAAAGCTCCTTTGCCTTTTTTAGAATCTCTTTTTCGTTTTTGAAAGTTAGTTTATCCAGCGCTTCATTAAAATCAAGAAATATAGACTCGCTTACTTCTTTATCATGATTTTTGGGATTTCCGGAAATATATTCCATTAAATAAAAAAGAACTGTTTTAAGAATTCTGTTTCCTTCAAAAAAGAAAAAGAACTGCTCGCTCCCTATTTTTTGAATAACTTTTGCTCTTATCCCACCTTCCTCTTCTACTTCTCTTACTGCCGTTTTTTCTGAAGATTCTCCCTCGTCAATTTTTCCTTTTGGCAGTTGCCAACGATCGGTTCCGGTTGGCTTAATTATTAGCCAGAGAACTTTTACTCTTTTGAATACAACTCCTCCTGCAGAAAACTCCCGCTTTAAAGGCTTTTTGGTTTTTCCTTCTCCCACTTTTTGAGTATATATTTGGCCTGTCTTAACATATCTTTTTCTCTTTTTAATGAAAGACTCCTGTAAGCCCTCTCAAAATCCAACCATTCATATTTCTCAAAACCAATTACTTCGCTCGCTGCTCTTTGTACCATCAGGTAATAATAAAGTCTTTGCGGAATGGTTCTTCCGTTTATTGTCGCAGTTCCGCTTCCTCTTCCTGCTTCTTCTAAAATTCTGGCATTGATTCCGGCAAGTTCCCCTATCATTCTAATTGCCGCCCTGACCGAACTTTCCCCTTTTCTTGCAGTAACTTTCGGAATTTCCCATTTATCCTCATTGCCCTGTTTAACCAAAAGAAAGGACCGCTTCCCACGTTGGTCCTTAAAAACTATCGCTCCTGATACTCTAATTAAATTGTTTTTAATATTCATATATTTATCCCGCTTTCGCTTGAGCGGACTTGTCCGCCGTAGCCAAGCTTCAGCGAGGCGAAGGCGGAGAGTACAGGGGTCGAACCTGTTAGGGCTTACGCCCACGGGTTTTCAAGACCCGCGCATTACCGTCCTGCCCACTCTCCAAATTTCTGCGGTGGGAGCGAGATTCGAACTCGCGCGAGCCTTGCAGCTCAGAAGTTTAGCGAACTTCCGCAATGGACCAAACTATGCGACCCCACCAACTTTATATCTATTTAGCCTGTAATTGCTGCTTCCCACAACATTCAAATATTGTGGTACTTCTTGGCTATTATACAGCCAAACCCTTCTATTCTCTATTTTATCTAGAAGTTTCGGGTGAAAATTCAACTCTTTCAGGGTATTGTATACGAATTTTAACAGAGGAATTGACCGATTCGTAAAATTAACCTTTTTGTAGCGATAAATTTTGCCGTTGCTTTTATATTTATGAACGAAAACACCCCCATCAGTATCCATTAAACCGCGTAGGCAACGTGCTCTATATTTTACGTTCGATTTTATCCAGCCTGGAACATCAACCTGGTTTTTAACCTTATTTCCTTGAACCAAACCGATTTCTTTTAAGAATCTAATTAGATTTACTCCATTTAAGTATATTTCCAAGGCGTTGGCATTTTTTCTCTTTCTTACTTTTGGTTTTTTACCAAACAAAGACTCGCAAAGTTGAACAACATATGCTGAATATTCCAAATCTTTGATGCTGTTTAAGGTGATACTTATCTGCAATTTACCAATTCCACCGTCTCCTAACATGATCCCAACAAATTCAGCTAGTTTTACTGAGCGGCGAGGCCTATTAAACATATTAATTTGCGGAATAATCCCTCGATTTCTAAGTATTGTTAAAGTTTTAGAACCACCCTTTCTTCTCCCCTCAGTCGTAGCAGGATTCCCGTATTTACTCTTGTAAGCAAGTCCTCCAATTTTTCCATTTTCCGATTTTTCAAACGCCCATCTATCCTGTAGGGCTTCAATTTTCTCTGGAAATTCTATGTTGAATCTTTCTCTAAGCAATAATGCTGCTGATTTGGAAATTGATAATTTTTCTCTTCTCCAATCCCTGAAACTTCTGGGGGATATGGCGACAATTGAAGCCAGGCGGTTTATATTTAAATCACTTTTTTGGATTACTTTTTCAATAAACAATTTTTGTTCGCCATCCCGAAACTTTAGATGTGTTTCCATATCTGCTAGACGACATCTCCATTATATACTTTTAAATTACAAAAAGGTATAATATGCCTAATATGGAGGTTGCCCAAAGCACCTTAAAAGAGCCTGAAAAAGAACTTTTTAGTTGGGTTGCACCGGCTAGACCTTTCAAGAAAAGGAATAGAGAGTTTTACATAACCCTATTGGCCATTGCGGCCGTTGTGGGAATTGTCCTTTTTCTTGTTGAGGGCTTCATGCCGGTTCTTTTGATTATTTCTTTAATTTTTCTGTTTTATATTATGAACACTGTCCCGCCTGAAAACGTCGAATACAAAATCACAAATAAAGGGATAAATGTTGCAGGGAATAAAACAGACTGGAGTCTGATAAACAGGTATTGGTTTGCCAGAAGGTTTGATAGTGAGCTTTTAGTTATGGAGACGCAAAGTCTTCCCGGAAGACTAGAAATTGTTATTGAACCAAACGATAAAGAAAAAATTCAAAAGGAACTTTCAGCTTTTATTATCGAAGAAAAGGTATCTCCTTCGTATCTTGATAAAGCTACAGATTGGTTCGCAGGCAAACTTCCAGGAAATAGATAATTTTTCGCGTTCGTAGCTCAATGGATAGAGCGCCAGGTTGCGGACTTGGAGGCTGTGAGTTCGACTCTCACCGGACGCACCAAGGAGGGTTGGCAGAGCGGCCAATTGCACGGGTTTCGAAAACCCGAGGGTTTACCCTACAGAGGTTCGAATCCTCTACCCTCCGCTAACGAGTAATAGTTAGGCCCCAAACAGACTTCGCTCCGCCTCGTTTCAAAACCTTACAGGCTTCTTTTAAGGTTGAACCGGTGGTGTAAACATCGTCGAAGATGACTAATGGCCAATGGTTAATGACTGATGGTTGATATCTAGGATTAAGGGAAAAAACACCTTGAATATTTTTTGTTCTTTCTTCTCCCTTAAGCTCTGTTTGCGGAGTAGCTGATTTTTTTCTCATAAGTAAATCGGAAATAAATTTCCACCCCATTTCTTTTGCAACCAATTTACCAATCTCTTCCGACTGGTTAAAACCCCGGAAATTCTCCCGATACCAATGTAGGGGAACAGGCACTAGGCACTGGGCATTAGGCACTAGTTTATCTTTTAGCGAAGTAACCAAGTAACCAATTAACTCATCTACGACATCTGTGGCATATTTATATTTTAAGGCTAAAATAGCCTTGCGAATTACACCATCGTATTCCCAAGGACTAGTTAATCCATCTAAACCCAAAGGCTTTTTACAGCCCGAATGGGTCATTCCGTCAATTGCCGGCCTTTCGCACATGGGACAAATTGCTTTCGGCGTCTTAACTTTGGCCAGACACAAATCACAAATATATCTACCCTCTTTCCCGCAGCCAAAACACTTTCGGGGAAAAATGAGGTCAAAAACATCCATTGGTTATATAATAGTCGTATATGAAAACATTTAACAAAAGAGCAAGATTCGACTATAAACTTGAAGGAGATAGATTCGAAACCGGTTTGGTGCTTTCGGGAGGAGAGGCCAAAGCCGTGAGAACCGGTCATACAGATTTGTCCCAGTCCGTTGCCAGAGTTTTAAACGGAGAGGTGTGGCTAATTAATGCAAACATTCCAGTTCTCGGTGCTAAAAACTATAACTCCACAAGATCAAGAAAGCTGCTTTTGCATAAGTTCGAAATACTCTCAATTGCAACTAAAATGAAACAAAGAAAATTGACCTTGGTACCCCTTTCGCTATATAATAAGGGCCGTCTAATCAAGCTTAAGTTAGCTTTGGGTAAACCCAAGCGTAAGTTTGAAAAAAGACAAGCCATTAAGGCTAAGGATATTGAGCGAGAAATCGCCAAAGAATTAAGGGTTAGTTAATTGGGGACGATCGGTTTCGACGGAAGGCACTTTAAAAAACTGCAAGCCAAGTTTGAGTATCACTTGTCAAAAGGACTCAAAACTAAGCGTCAAATCTAACGATTACGCTGTAGCCTACGCTTAAAAAACGTTTTTAGGCTACTGTCTTTGGGGAAGCGCCTCTTGACCGCACCCCTAAGGCATAAACCTGTCGAGATGCTGTCGTTTCTTTTGATTTAGAGAAACTACAAAAGAAAATTAAATCTTACTTTAAGAATTTTGTTACTTTATCTACTTAAAGGAAATTTCAAAGTAACTAAGCTTGTAGTAGTTTTTTAGAATGTTATTTCGGACGCGGGTTCGATTCCCGCCGTCTCCACAAATTAAAGATGCTTTATTTCTATTGAGTATAACTTACTTCCCAAAAGGAAAATAATTTTTTTGTTTTTTTCAGAAACGGCGATGTCTTTTGCTTCTTTTAACTTATCCGAAAAATATTGGGCTTTATAATTTCCATCTTTTTCCAAAACCACAATTTTCCCTTGTGATTTATCAAGGATATAGACAAATTTAAGTTCTTCATTTGTATAAATTGAATCTGTACTCAATATCTCTGGAAAGACCCCTGAAATTGAGAATTTTTGGGGTGAACCTAAGGAGAATTTTTGGACTGTTGCATCCCTTCCTAAAACCCAAACAGCGCCGTCGATTGTCATAGAAGTTGCACCGGAAAAACTCGGTGAAATTCCGGGGCCCAACCATTTTTGTCTGGTCCCGAAATTTGTACCTTCGCCAGCCGGCGAACCCGGATAGCGCCAAATGGTCCCTGCGGATTTGTCTAAGACATAAAAATTGCCGGCATAAGCATAAAGAAGAATCTCTCCGGACCAATCCTTATCAATGACCTTAGTGTTTTTCTCTCCAACTTCATAGATTCCTTCATCTTCCAAGACAAAGGTTCTGTCCTCATAAGCAGCAAGTCCTGAGGCTTGGGGGATTTGGCTTGGGCCGGCAACCAATGTGGTTCTTTTTGTATCTATCGCAACACTAATTACCCTCTTTCCGCCTTTATCTAAAATAAACACTTTCTCGCCCGAGGAGGCTAGCTCATCCCCATTAAAACCGCTTGTCTGTAAAGACAAATCCAGAAAGTCGTTCGCACCTTCGTTGTATTCCCCCAAAATGGCACCGCGGCGTCCGTCCAATTTCTTAACTAATTCGTCAACCCGTGCGTCCTTGACTTTTGTCTCCTGTAAACTCCGGGCTATGGTTAAACTTTCGGAAAAAAGCTCTCTTGCTCTTTGAGGGTTTAGGGTCAAAAGCGCCTCTGCTTCATCTAAATTATGTTGGGCTTGGACCAATTTGGGTTCATATTGACTCCGCTCTTTTCTGATTCTATTCTGTCTTATGCCAAAACCAATACTTACAATAAGAAGGACAAGCAAAATTGCGCCCGCCGAAACCATAACTTTCCTTCCTTGGGGGGGCGAGCCGTCATCCATGTCCCCCTCGTCGCGTTTGATATAAATTTTTCTCTCCGGAAAATTAATATGTGGAAGTTTGACTACAGACCTTAGTCTTGAAAACAAGCTTGGTCCAACTTCCCTCGCTTCCGCAATTTCCTCTCCGCCAAACTTCAAAACTATTACACCGACGCCTCCTGCATCCTCTTTGGCGTGAACGCTGGGGGCAAAAGATTCAATTACGGCTTCAGGTTCACCCGCTTCGAGATTGGCCTTAACCACTTCGCTCGGGAAAATCTCAAAAAAAGATTTTGTTCCCACCAACAAGACGTCACCGAGCTTAGGATAGCCGGAGGCAGAAACTACTCCGGGGCTGCCGACTAATATATTTGCAAGCATTCCGTTTCTTAAAATCGCTATCTGCCCGCCTTCACCAACTGCGGTATAGACAACCTCGCCAAGTGAGGCTACTGCTGCAATTTCTATATCTCCCAATGTAGATTTAAATTCTTCGACAACCTTGGAAACGGCGGATTTAAGAGTATTGAAAGCCCCGCCCTCAAGATTTCCAAAGTATTCCTCATGAAGCCTCGCAATAATCTCTCTTCCCGTAACTAAATTGTCAACTTCTCCGTCCCCTTTTTTGGTTGCGACAACGGCAAAAAGATGGCCGCGTTTTGAAAGTTTGTCGCCCTCTTCTGGTTTAAACTCATAGACCTGCGCCCAGCCGGAGGTGCCCGGGTTTCCAGTTAATTTTGCGGAAGCCAGCTTAAACTCCATTAAAACCTAAGGTATTAAAGCACTATAATGGCAAAAATCAAAACAGCAATTGCAAAAAGAAGGTGAATGAAAGATAAAAGTCTAACTTCAGTCTCAAATCCGACTTCCAAAGTATCGGTCATAAGCTGCACCTGCCTGACAACCACGAGTGCAAAAACTACATAAAGGCTAATCGCAAAAACCACGAAAATCTTTGCGATAAACCAAATTGAAATCCCCAAGATGGGCAATAAGTCAGACGACATTTTTATTTAATTTTGACCCTTAATCCTTTCTCTCCATTAGTTATTAAATCTTCCAATATTTTGGCAACCACGTTGGGTCTGGGAACTGCCAAAAATTCAAAATTCGGTACCTCTGCTGCAGTTTGAATAAAAACATCCCCGTAATCAAAGATCGTTCTTATAACTCCTCCCATTTTATAGGTTACATCCTGAACCTTGTTTATTTTCGCATCCGAAACCTCTTTATAAATTAAATTATAGAAATCAATATCTACCACGCGTTGATTTGTGACTATATAAACGTTGAAAAACCAATCCAGAAAACCCTCGAGAATAAAGGCCGTTGTTATTAAGTACCAGCCAAGAACTGCCACAAACTGAAATCTCCCGGGAAGAAACTCCAGTATGGGGAATTTAGATAAAACTAACGGGGCTAAAATCATTAAAATTGCAATTATTATCCAGCCGACGTTGGTTACTATGTGTTTACGCATAAGAAGAACTATTTTTTCTTCCTTTCTTCTTGTCTCAAAATCAATTCCGTCGGGGTAAAAACAAAATGACGTTAAGGGACTGTGGGAATGCCCCGGAAGTTCTTCTACTTCCTCTTTGGTTTCCGGCTTTTTAAAAACTTCTTCTTTTTTTTCTGGAACTTCGTTGACAAAAATATCAGGCATTTCAAAATGATTGTATCATTTTGAACTTAAAACTTAAATGTTAAAACTATTTTTTCTCTATATTAAAGAAGGCAAAACCTTTTTGGGGAATCATCAAATAACCCGGAGCACGCAAATTAAACGCTTGTTTGAATTCGGCTCCGGTAAAGCTGGTTCCATTCACCGCAACAGTGTTGGTAGTACCGTTACCTTGGGACACGGAAACACTAGTGACCGAGCCTACTCCGCCTTTTTCTCTTAATTCGGAATAACTATATGGATTACCTCCCCAGCAGGAAGTTGTTACGGGAGTAATCCGGCTATCAGAACCGCCCCTTAATACTAAAGCTGCATTAACTATATCCGTAAATTCCTCGTTTGAAAGCCAGGGGTTAGACCGACCGCAGGTGGCACCGCTTGCGGTATAACCCTGTCGGTACCAGGCTTTATAAACCCAAGGAGAACCGCCCAACTTCTCATACGTTTTGTCCAAAAAACTGGACCCGCCCCCGCCATCTGTTGTATCCCAACCCATTGTCGTTAAATAACCTCCTGATGTTGAGGAATAATAGGTCACAACACCATCTAAAACCTCTCCTCGGGTTTGGGTCACGGCTTGTCTCCAGGCTTCAGGCGGGCTGTCTGCCTTACTCTTTTTGAAAACTTGACAGCTTTCAGTTGTACAAATCTGCTTTCCTTCAATTTTGTAACGATATGCATAAGTACGTGCGGCCACTGCCTGGGCCTTAAGAGCTTCTGGGTGCCAAGTGCTTGGCATCTCCGCAATTCCCATCAAGTAATAATTTTCGAAATCTACACTACCTACTCCGGCAACACTAATTGTTCCGCCGGTATCTTTACCAACCGGTTCTTTCCCATAGTAGGCATTCAAAATTTGCTTATAATTCTGGGTTGAAGCTCTGCCCCTGGCGCCATATTGGCTCATTCCTTTTCTATGGGTATAGCCTCCAAATGAAAAAACCGCAAATGATCCCGAAGGAGCTGATTCTCTAAAACCTTTAATAGAGGCGTTGTAATCATCGGCCAAATCACTGTCTCCCACACTGGCTATGAAACTTCCGCTTTTTGCATTCAAAATCTCCTGCTGTTTACTGCTCAAAACTGCCAAAAAGCTTTCAACCTTACCCACCTCACCCTCCAAAAACTTCGCATCTTCACTCACCTTTTTTTGTAAAGACGCTAAAGAAATTTTGTTTTTTTCTAGATCTTCTTTGTTTTTTTTGAGATCAAGGATTTCCTGGGCATATTTTTCTATGGTTTTTCTATCCTCATCTGCCACTTTTTCTCTAAGTTTAATTATTCTAAAGGCACCGAGTGCGTCGGGCGCGGAAAGTAGCGACAGAACCGGGTCGTACAGCCTGGAATCAATATATTGACTTACGGCTTTTTCATCTAAAATCTTCTGCGCAAAGGCCATTTCTTCTTCCCTCTTGGCTATTTCTTTTTCCTTAGTCTTAAGTTGATTTGAAATTGAGATTATTCTTTTATTCAAATCGTCTAGCTGTTTTTTAAGAGATGCTAGTTCCTGTTTATTCTTTTCTTGAGCAGGAGCATAGGCCGCCGCAATTTTGGGAAGTATAGTATTAATACATTCATCCATTTCGCCCTGGGACAACTCGTCAACGGGTTTATTTAAACAATCAGATTCGCTGACAGCCAAAGATGCAGTAGGAAATAGCCAGTAGCCAGTAATCAGTAAAAGTCCAACGACAAAAAATAATTTCAAATTTCGAATTTCAAATTTCGAATTTAAAATGCCCATGGCATTCATTATACCAATTAACTACCAGTTGACCTTGTGCTAAACTTAAGGCGATGAAAAAATTGCTTCTTTTGTTATCTTTCGCCGCACTACTCACTACTCACTACTCACTACTCACCCCTTCTGCCTTAGCCCAAGGGCCTCTGGGTGGAGGAGGTTGCGGTGCCGAAGAGTTGGACACAGCCATTGGTTGTATCCCAATTTCCGACACCAATGCCCTAATGGGCTTTATCTTAACCTGGGCAATAGGAATCGGAGGAGGAATTGCCTTTCTTCTTATAATTGTTGCCGGTTTTCAAATTATGACCTCGACCGGAAACCCGGAAAGATTAAAGGCCGGTCAAGAACTTTTAACTTCGGCAATTGCCGGCCTTATTATGATTATTTTTTCGGTTTTTATACTAAGAATCATAGGTGTTGATATACTAAAATTACCAGGGCTTACATAACCTAAAAACATGCTTACACAAGTAGATTTCGGGGCCGTAGAAAAACAAATTCCAAACTTTAAATTTGCCGGAGGTGATTTGGGGCAAATAGTTTCAGACGCTCTTCCTTACCTTTTTGGCGCAGCCGGAATTTCACTTTTACTTTATCTTGTCTGGGGCGGATTGGGACTTATGCTCTCCCGCGGAGACCCAAAGGCAGTTCAGGCGGCACGGGATAAAATAACCGGTGCTTTAATCGGATTTGTCATCGTTTTTACGGCCTTTTGGCTGGTGCAGATTATTGCAAGTATTTTTGGATTGCAACCGATTTTGCAAATTTTTAAATGAACCATCTTGCACAAGTTGATATAGGTAAAAATTTCTTGGGGAGCGGTACTTTTCTTAGTGATCTTGGCGATATAGGAAAACTCACCTCAAATATTGTTGTCGCAGCCATCTCACTTTCCGGAATAATTCTTCTTTTTTTACTGATTGGCGGCGGAATCGGAATAATTGCCGGGTCAGGAAGTGATAATCCCGAGGCGGTTGCAAAAGGAAAACAGGCCGTAACTTCGGCCTTAATTGGATTTATCATTGTCATTTCGGCCTATTGGATAGTAAAATTAATTGAGATGATAATCGGAGTGTCCATTCTTTAAATGCAAAATCTCTTAAGTCAAGCTAATCCTTTTGGACAAGTTACGCCGCCTTCTGGCCTTTCGGCCAGATTTGGGACAGACGCCGGGATTGCCATCGGCCGCTTAATCGGCCTTAGTCTTAGAGTCTTGGTTATCGCCGCCGGCATTTATGCCGTCATCAACTTGGTTCTGGCCGGATACTCTTTTATGTCTGCCGGAGACGACTCTAAAAAAGTAGCCGGGGCCTGGGCCAAAATTTGGCAAACGCTTCTTGGGCTGGCAGTTTCCGCCGGAGCTTTTGTTCTTGCGGGAATATTCGGACAACTGATATTTAATGACCCAATGTTCTTGCTTAGACCGACAATACCAGAGCCATGATAAATTTAACCCAAATCCAACTTTTCCCGGACGGCGGATTTTCCGGTTTCGGACCTCTCGGCAGCGGAGAAAATGCACCGGCTACTTTTAACAAGTTCCTCTCTTCAACAGTCGGGATAATGACCATCATTGCCATAATTTGGTTTATTTTTGTCTTTATCGGCGGTGCAATTGGAATAATCTCTTCCGGCGGAGACAAGGCTGCACTTGAAGCTGCCAGAAAGAAAATTACGACCGGGATAATTGGTATAGTTGTTGTTATTGCGGCAGTTTTTATAATTGATTTAATTGGAAACCTTATCGGAATTCCGAATATTCTTAATCCGGCCGAGCTTCTTCAGCAAGTCTTAATAAAATGAAAGAAATAGCTCAAGCGCCAGTAGGTAACCCGGCACTCGGGCCCTCGCTTCAGTCAAAAACGGGTGAAGCATTTTTTCAAAGCCTAGTTCCCAACTTAGTTGGTTTAAGTTTTGTAATAGGGTCGCTTGTCTTTTTCTTTGTTATGGTAATCGGGGCAATTCAGTGGATAACTTCCGGCGGCGACAAGGCAGCTTTGGAAGGAGCGCGCGAAAAAGTCGCAAATGCAATTATCGGTTTCGCAGTCTTACTTGTCGTTTTTGCCATCGCCAATATTATTGAGAACTTTTTCGGGGTGAATATTCTAAGTATTGACATAGGCCCTCTCAAAATTTAATAATATAAGAGATGAACCTTTTGGCACAGAAAATAGAATTAAAACCGACAGGACAGTTCAGTCAACTTGCCAACCTCACAATTGGAGGAATAATTTCGGCTCTCATTAGATTGGTTCTTGTAGTTGCAGCTTTGGTCTTCTTCTTTATTTTGGTCATTGGAGGAATTAAATGGATTGCATCAGGCGGAGACAAAGCCCAGACAGAGGCTGCAAGAAATCAAATTACGGCAGCTTTGGTTGGACTGGTTATCGTTTTTGCAGCTTGGGCAATAGTTCAGCTTATCAACACTTTCTTCGGAATTAATATCTTCGAGCTCACTATCCCCACCGCGGTCTAAAATACCCTTGCCTCGCCTCCACCCTTGGGATAAACTTACGCTATATGCCGGGATGTGATGCCGTAACGGCTGAAGGTGTTGTTCAATTAAGATATCTGGAGTGTGTTTTTGGCCGTGTTATCGGGGCAATTTTAGGACTGGCTGGTATTGTCCTTTTTATTATGTTGGTTGTCGGGGGTTTTCAATATATGACTGCCGGCGGTGACCCCAAGGCAGTTGAACAGGCAAAAAACACTCTAACTTATGCAATCGGCGGAATTATCCTGATGGCTCTTTCATTTTTAATTCTGGTACTTATTAAAACCTTCACGGGAGTAGACGTAACTCAATTTAAAATTTTCCAATGAAGATAACTTAATTTAAGAAAATGTTTAATCTGCCCAACAAACTTAGTATCTGGTATCTAGTAGCTGGTAGCTTGCTTGCTTTTACCTTTTTGCTCTTTTCCCCTCCCCGCCCTGCAAATGCCACCTGCTACTGTGTAAATGCAAAGAAAGATAACTGTAAATGCGGCGCAACTCCTCCTGCAAATGCAACTTATTCAAGCACTAATGCCGGAGTCGAGGTCAAATGTACCTCTCAAGCCGAAGCAAACAGTGTCTTTGAAAATAAAAACCCTATTTGCGGCTCGGCAACTGAAACCATTCCTTACTGCGCCCCATATAAAGACGGGTCCGGCAACTATTCTTGTTATGGGAGAGCCTTCGCTTACGGAGAAATTGACCAAAGACTTAAAAACTCGTCCGATGGCAATTGGGTTTCAAACGTGGGCTCATTTACATTTAATGGTTTTCCTTTTAAGGCTAAAGACGTGTTTGTCTGCGACGCCGGTAATTTCTGCTGCTCTCCGGGTGAAAATAATCCGGGCTGCGACGACAGTAATGTCCCCAAGGGGGGCTCTTGTACACCCCAATTATCAAATGTTACTCCGCCGGTGGCCATCTGCGGCGGGGCAATTGACAGCCCCGGAGAATCAAGGCTTTGGTTTCCACACATTCGCTTAATTGCAGCTCTTTCAACAATTGCCCAATCACTTTTTAATCCCAAACCCAGCACCCTCGTTAAAAATACCGCTCCTTCTAATCGTGAGCCAAGTTTAAAAAACCCGACCGTTGTCACAACCAGGATTGAAGAACACCAGGGAGCAAATGACGGAACAACGGTTGTGAACACATCAGATAATAACTCTTCTTTAATTGTCGGCCGTGAAGCTCCTGCCCCGCTTTATTCATTCGGCAACACATCAGATGATAACCCCTATAACGATTCGGCCCAATGTCGGATAGACAATACATTTTCAAATCCCGGAGATGATTTAGTCGGCCCGAAAATTACCGGCAGTCTTTACTATACCCAAAAATATGAGTACACAGCCCAATCAAAACCGGCAGGTTGTATAGCGGACGGAAGTGCCTATCCCGCAGACAGATCAAGGCTGTGTTGTTCCGGAATATACCAAAGTAATTTGCTTTGCGGTAAACTTGAAGACGTAAGGATTCCCACAAAAGGAAAAATTGCGGTTTTTGTCAAAAACCCGCTTGTTGAATATATTTATAACTCCCTGGTTGCCGGTTCGGATTCTTTATTTAAAAGATTCATGCCGGGTGATAAAACTCAAAAATTCGAAGAAATAGGAACTCCGGTTACATTTGACGCCTCGGCAACGAGCGCAAATCATGGAGATTCACAAACCGAACTCGCCGTCGGCGGAGATACAGGTGCAACACCGACTTTGTACGTCCCCCACTTAGGAAGTCTGAAAAAATACTGGCTGGACGACTTGCAAAAAGCCTTAAGGCCCAAAACTATCGGGGCGACAACCACTTCTGAAGTAGGTACGCGGGGGCAATGTAATTACTCTGGAAGCGCGGTCAATGGTGCAATACAAAATGCAAGTTCCAAATACAAAGTTCCCGCAAGCCTACTTCAAGCAATTTTTGAAATTGAAGGAGCTGACTATCTTGCTAACCCCGCGGGTTATACCTGTCAAGAAAACTTTGCCCAAGCTGCCGGGGTTATGCAAATTACGCAAGGAACATATAATGTAGTTACCTGCGAAAACGAAAGAATTACCGATGACGTCGGTCTTTGCACCGAAGATACATCTAAACTTTCCCGCTGTGATGTTAGTGACGCATTTGAATTAGGAGCAAGAACACTTCTATGGAAAGCCGGAAAATGGGTTTATGGACCCGGAAATTGTCAGGCTACGGGAGGAATCTCTGAAAGCAACAAGGCTGAAATCTATAATGCATCCTGTCAGTATTATGGAAGTTTCAATCCGGACAATCTTACAATAGCTGCTAGTCGTGCCATTCCGGCCGGCGAAAGAAGAAAAGACGGAGACATGAACTACTGTGACCTTATATGTTACAAAATGGGACTTTGTCCGCCATATCCGGCTAGATAATATTAAAAATATGTTTAAAAAAGTATTTATCTCAATAATAATTTCAGTATTGCTTTTACTTGGCCTGTCCCAGAAAGCCTCTGCCCAAACTTTGGACTATCAATGTACGGGGAAATCTCTGGCAGATTATATGAACACTGTAATTGACGGAGTAAATGGGTTCTTCGGCGTAGGAGGACTTTCAAATGTTAGGTTGCTTTCGCCTGCTTTTAATATGACATCTTCTACTTTTGACGAAATTGTAAACGGCATGGCGGATAACGGCGCGCGCTTTAATGATTTAGACGGAATTGCGGGCAATGTTTATAACTACTCCGGCTATGGCATGACCAAATGGCTGACGGAAAAACTGGCTAATGGATATATTAAAGGGAAAGATGTCTATCTTACAGAAGCCGGAGATAAAGACGTTGCCGACGGGGCAACTGTAGGATTTGATAATCTGGCCAAAGAAATTTCGCTGTTAAGGGGCAATTCCGGGGGCTGGAATGTCAAGGCCGCGCTTCTTTTTAACGCTTTCAACACAAATTCCAATTTTTCTACCTTCTCTCTAAACGACAGCGAAATCAGGCAAGTTTGCGGCGGAAACTGCGAATTTGTCGGAGTCAACACGGCCGTAGGTTTCCCGATAAGCCAATCAAACACCGATAAGGCCAGTGGTTTTAAAATGCAATACGCTTTGGCAATTGCCAATAGGGGCGACGCGAAAGCGGTTATCGACACAATAAATTATGCAGCAAGTAAGGGTATTACAATTATTGTAAGAGTTGGTGTGGGTGATAATAGCGGCGGATTTGATGATCCGGGCGACTATGTGGATTTTCTTAAAGAGGTTAACGGCCAGGTTAACACCATCTTTTACGCAATCGCCGGTCCCAACGAACCTGATTCTGAATTCTGGGCTTCTAAAGATTGCAAGAAAAATGCCCAATCTCCACTGGAAAATGGCTTTACCCCTTTAAGATATGCATGTACGGCAACTGCCGACCCCGAGTTTCATCCCCTAAGACCATATCCGGCATCAGCTTGCGACCCCTTAATTCCCAAGTCAATTCCCCAAGCTTCATCGGCCACGGACAATAGGTTTATAACTTACTCCTGCGGAAGCAGTCTCGCACCAAGAATTGATGAAGCCTTTAATGCCTACGGTGAAAACGGTTTTTATGAAGGCCTCTCCGGCCCCGACGGCTACACTCACACCACTTGCGAGAAAAATGGAGACCAAGTTACCTGCTATCGAAGCGAAAAAATGGACGTAACTCTAAATCTTAGAGATTCAAACGTTGGGGTTTTGGGAAATACTCAAGACCCGAATTTAACAGATGAAGAAAAAGTAAATAACTATTTAAGCTGGTATTTAACCGGAACTCCCCAAATCGGCGACCAAATTCCGCTTAATGAAAATAATCCCAATGACATTAACCGTCTCATTAATTTCTCCGGACCACTGCGGAAACTGTTGCCGTACGATATGCTGGCTACTGCAAGAGACACAGTTGTGACTTCCCGAGGTAAGGATGTCCATAATTATATGGTAGGATGCAACCAAGTCATTAATATTAACCCCGGAGACTATCTCAACGCACTTATCAAAATCCTTACCTCCCTTTCTATTTCCGTACTTGATGCGAACCGAATTGCCGCAAAACTTACGCTGGTCGGCATCCAAAACCTCCCCGCTTTCGGCCAGGCCATGCTGGAAACTGCCAACCAGCCCGACCTCCAATTTTCAGATTTCTGGAAGGCCTATCTAAGGTTTGCCACCAATCCGGAGGTTCAGGATCGGGTGCATGAGGCATGGACTTTCATTTTTACTGAATTTGGTAATATCTATAATCAAATTGCCCTAGCCTTAGCTTCCGTTCAGCCCCTAGCCCCCAATCGGGCCGTGGCTTGTGCCGACGCCAATATTGCTACCGCCAAAATTCGGCTCTCCTACTATGACGGGCTCTTGGGTTGGCTGCGTAAGTTAGAAAAAACCGATGCCTTTACTAAACTTTTGCAAAACATTCCGCTTTCTTCACTTGAAGACATTGCCGGAGAAATTGTAATGAGCGTTTTTCAACCGGGAAGCGGCGGGGACGGGCAAGACGCAGAAGTTGTCGGGCCGGTTAACAACACGGCGCCAACCAAATTAATTATCAAAAGCGCGCAAGTGGCACAATAAGTTTAAAGTTAAAAGCTAAGAGCGAAGAGTGAAAAACAATCTAACATTCTTGGCGCAAGTTTGCTAACATTAAAAAGAAACGAAAAACTAATTTACTTTTTCGCTATAATGTAATCATGCTCAAAAAGCTGCTCACTTCAATCATAATCTTAACCACTCTATTAGTTTCTTTGTTCTCTCCGTTTGTTGATACAGTCAAGGCCGAAGGTGAGTGGTGGAAACCTTCTTTTCAGGACTGGTATTCAAAAGTCAATAGTGGAGGGTCGGAAGAAATTTTTGGTGAACGCTACACTGCTGCACAAGTTAGGTGGGGGGTTTATGGGCTTGTCGCAATTTTAATTGAACCTGCGGATATTGGCGGATTCCTCTCTTGCATGATGGACACTACCAAAAATCCCGTAGAGTGCGCCTCTTTGCTTCCCGAAGTTACGAGCAATTTACCAGCACAGAATAAAGAACGTGCGCAACAAAATCCTTTACAATTTCTAACCGAGGACAGGCCTCTTTCGGCAATTACTTATTTCAAGAACCTCGCAAGAAAATTCCACATCGTACCCGAGGCTCAAGCACAGGCTGGATTTGGTTTTCGGGCGCTTGACCCGGTTTTATCTTTATGGAGAGGTGTAAGAAATATTACTTATCTACTTTTTATATTCATAACAATCGCCCTTGCTTTTATGATTATGTTTAGGGTGAAAATTTCTCCCCAAACAGCCGTAACTGTCCAGTCGGCAATTCCCAAGGTCGCAATTACGCTTATTCTGGTCACTTTCTCATACGCAATTGCCGGATTTATGGTGGATTTAATGTACGTAGTTACTGGAATTCTGGGGATAGTTATGAGTTCAACCTTCCCGGGTGCGGCAGCTGGAGTAAATATTAATAATTTCTATGACTTAATAAGAGGACCATTTGGTGGTGGAATTATCGGCTGGTCTGCAGTCTATTTAGGGGGGTTTATGCTTGGTCTCGCCTTAACTCTTTTAGCACCAGGGGGGCTAGCACAAACAGCTATCACTGCGATACCTTTTTTGCCTCTAGTAGCCGTAATTACCTTCTTTGTATTTCTGGTTATGATTGTGTTGCTTTTTATAGGAGTCATAAGAATACTCTGGGTACTAATAAAGGCCTTCGCGAACGTTCTTATTCTTACTGTTTTTGCACCTATACAAATATCGGTAGGGGCAATTGTTCCCAATGCCGGGTTTGGCCCGTGGTTAAAAAGTCTCATGGGACACTTGATGGTTTTTCCGACTACTGGTTTTCTTTTCTATCTGGCGACCCTATTCTGTACTCAGGCAATTGGAATTATAATTAACGGCCTATTCTCCGATTCCGCGGCAGCTTTGGACATTATAAAAAACTTTGTAATCAGCCTTTTCTCGGGAGCATCTTCTTCCTTTCCTATCGCAGAATTACTTAACATTTCTCTTAGTGGGAGTTTTTCAGAGGGATGGCCACCCCTTTTGGGCGTAGGAAGGGGCGGAGCAGCACTTGCGTTTCTTGGAGCAAGTATTGCCATTGTCTTTATAATTCCAAAGGTTAACGAGGTTATCCAAGCCTTCATCGAAGGCAAACCATTTGCCTATGGAACCGCAATTGGCCAAGCTCTTGGGCCAGTGGTAGAAGCCGGGAAAATTGCCGGCCTATACGGAGCAGGTAAGGTTATTGAAGTGGGTGAAGGGGGTGAATTTGGAGCGGGAGCCCCTCCCCCCATGTGGACACAAGCGGCCAGAAGAATACTGGGGTTAAAAAAGTAAAAACTTGAAAACTAAACAATATCAAGTTCATCTCCTTTAGCAAGATATCTAACGTTTTTGTGTCTTAGGGCTACCTCCAACGGGAATCTATCCCCAAGAATAGACAGGTTTAAGCTGGGTCTTGAACTTTCAACATTACCAACCCCGCCCGTTGAAGCGTAAACAACCCATGCTTTAAGGTTCCTGAATGTTTTAGCGTTAAGCTTACCCTTTAATCCTAATCTTGTATAGACATCTGTCAAGGGGTCCGCCCACTTTCTTACACCACCATATTCTTGCATATTTATGGGCACCTTTCCGGCAAAATATTCGGAAAGCTTGACGGCCTTATTAAACTTAATTGGAAGATAAATTATCCAAGAGGCGGCGTTTACATCCTCCCATGGAATTTTATCTTTATCTATTAAACATTCTAGTAAAGTTTTCTCTTTATCTTTAACCTTAACCTTGGGTACTTCTTCCCAGAAACTTCCTAAGGCTTTGGTTGGGTAACATTCTGGTGAATAAATTCGAATATATACTTTCTTTTCTCTTCTTCGATCTATATCATCTATATCCTTCATGTCTTCAATTTTAACCTTTTCCCAATCCCAAAACCTACTAAGCGGTGCGTGATTAAATGTCACTCCAACGTCTTTATCTTCTATTCCATTCTTTCTTGATGCCCTTTTAACTATTGATTCAATTTGTGTCTTGCCCCATTTCCCAAATGCGCCCCACTCTTGATTTTTCCTACTTTTATCTTCAAATTTCTCTTGCGGATGTAGGGTGGATCTTATGTCATCTGATACAATAGCCGGTGGTAAGCCATCGTGTCTATAGTCGCTAGAATAACCGCCGTATCTACTATCAAGCGATTCAACAAGATTGGTGACCCAAATTAGATTCCAAGCAACCGCATCAGCCTCTTTGGCCCCAAGGGAGGTAAATCCCTTACCCTTTTCTAAGACACCCTTTCTTAGGGTAACTCTGAAATCTTCAAATTGAGTCTCGTCAGTAATATCCCAAATACTTTTAGAGTTACCTTTAGAGTCGGTGAGCCTTCCACTTATTAACATCTTTGTGTATTCTTCTAACATTTCTCTTACGCCTTGAATGTTGTAGAGAATTTCCATGTGTTCTTTCTGCATCGAGGTTAAGTCTTGATTTTCAACTTGTTTTTCGGGAAACGCAGAATATATCTTTTTAAAGAAAGCTGCCCTGGCAAGCTGCCATCTTGCATCCCAAATTCTTCTTTCCTTAACTTCCATCGCTTCATAAAATCTGGGCCATGAACGAGGTTCAAACCTTGTCCAAAAATCTTGCCTATACTCTAAATCAACCCAGTTTTCCTTCTCTTTTTCCGGAGATGAATGACCAAAAACTTCTGATAACATTCTTACTTGGTCTTCGTACCTCACAAAAAATGCTTTCCTGTCCTCTTCAGAAATTTCTACCTGTTTCTCCAAGAAATCCCCCAGGGTTTCTTGCAGTTGGTTTTCTCTCTCGTCTCTAAGTTTTGTGTACGTTTGGTCCTCCTCGCTTTTTTGCTTTTTAATGGCATCTGCAACATAATCGTGAGGATTAAAATCAAGCGGCATAAAAGCTTCTCTTCCTAGTCGCTGGCGGTTTCGAAGTATTGCATCTTTAGTTATATTGTTTCTCTTTAAGACCTCTTCATCATTCTCTACTTGTTTATAACCCTCATCTGAAATCTGCAAAGCAATACCCCTAACTCCAGCGCCTACAATTCCATGTAAATCTTCCCTCTCCCTATATGCCATTATGCCATCATATGCCATCATTCCCATTGCGTTTCTTTCCAGATTTTCTGATAATTCTTCTATATTATCCCTAACATCTCCCCACTTACTATTTTTTACTTTCTCTAGGATTTGCTCTCTGGCTTGATCAAAAACGCCTATAGAGTTTGCCTCGTCATATAAATCCTGTCGTTTATTCCACAAAAACCTTAAATCGTCATCTGATACGTCCTTGCCCTGAAATTTACCGGTAGAAATAACTTTATGAACATCTATAAACTTATCTAAATCTCTAACGTTTCTTTCCTTTGTAACCCTTTCTTCTTTTGCCTTTTGAGCCTCAGCTTTGGCTTCCACCCATTCGTCCCCCAAGGCTAGACCCGCTACCGCAAGACCGCCCGCCGCTGCGCCCTTTTCAACAACCTCTCCCAACTCAATTGTCTTTTCAACATGGTCCTGTATTCTTGCAAGAAAAGGTGCAGTTTCTTCTTCGGGATACTCCCCATCGGCAGTTTTTCTCATTATTGACAAATATTCCTGCCTCCAAGCTTCCTTGTTTAAAACTTCGCCTTGTGTAGCAACATGAAGAAGATTCAATCTCCGCCTAAGGTTTTCGTTTGTAATGCTTTTCAGCTCTTCCCCTGACTGCACTAAAAAGGACTTTTTAAATGTTTCTGGAGCTTCACCTTGGGGACCTTGATCGCCCCCTAAAACACCTTCTGTTTCTGCCATGTTTTTTCTTCCTTTCTACCCAAAATTATAACATTGAAGGGTGTACCAGTACAAAGTACATAGTACGAAGTACATAGAAATTTTGAAAAAGGGGGCAATTTAAATTGGACGAAAAATTTGCTTTTGACACCCAAGCTTTCTATAATCTCAGCCAAATGAGTGCAGAAAGTTCATCTGAATTTGGAAAAATCGAGAGACAGAAGTGGGAGTATTGGACAGGTTTCATTGGGGCCAACGCGGAAGGTGCGGAGATAAAAAAGTATTTAAAAGAACAGTGGCCAAATTGGAATCCTTCTAAATATTCTCCAGAATCAATGATACCAGGCCTCAATAAGTTCGGAGAAGAGGGATGGGAACTCGTACATATGCAGCCTATCGCTGGGGTTGGGAAAAACATGGACGTCTTCTTTCAGACTGATATAGGATCTTTCAGCGCTTGGTACTTCTGTGTCTTCAAACGCCCCAAGCTATAAACCCTCTATTTGTGAAAAGGGGAAGTTCTTGCATTAGATACTCCATCCATATGTTGCCGTATGTTATAATAAACAAATGGCAAAGATTAAAACCAATACATACAACTTTCCTGTTATAGTAGAACAAGACAAGGATGGTTTTTTTGTGGCTGATTGTCCTGACCTTCCGGGATGCCACACACAAGGTAAAACCCTAGAAG
>Ga0209210_1001281_pt1 | contig 21606 bp, 20 predicted proteins | sample RifGroA1_FD_183991 | JGI IMG/M metagenome (GOLD analysis project Ga0209210, IMG submission 183991) | Contaminated groundwater microbial communities from Rifle, Colorado, USA - Rifle Groundwater A1 (SPAdes) (version 2) | ecosystem: Environmental > Aquatic > Deep subsurface > Groundwater >...
AATGGGCTTCGGATTCTCACAATTCCCATGCCTTCGTTTGAATCAGCTACGGTTATGGTCATGGTGGGAGCGGGAAGCCGCTATGAAACCCGCTTAAACAGCGGCATTTCTCATTTTCTGGAACACATGGCTTTTAAAGGAACAGAAAAACGTCCATCGGCCATGATTATATCGAGTCTGATAGATGGGATGGGCGGAGAATTCAATGCTTCAACAGGCAAAGAAGTTACAGCTTTTTATATAAAATCTGAAGCCAGCAGGGTGGAACTTTCTTTAGATGTCTTATCGGATATGTTGAAAAATTCCAAACTTGATCCTGTAGAAATTCAAAAAGAAAAAGGCGTGATTATTGAAGAAATCAACATGTACGAAGACAGTCCGATAAGAGACATCGGAGATGTTTATGAACGGCTTGTTTACGGAGATACGCCCCTAGGATGGAATATTGCAGGAGGAAAAGATATTGTCAGGCAAATAACCCGCGAAGATTTTATATCTTACATGAAAAGTCTTTATAGTCCGCATAACATGACTGTTGTTTTTGCAGGCGGGATTGATAATAAGAAGGCATTGGAGTTAGTAGAAAAATATCTAGGAAATATGACTCGCTTTGACACTTTAACGTTTAATAAATACGAAGGAAAACAAGAAAAACCAAGATTGTTCCTCAAATCCAAAAAAACAGAACAAGCTCATGTGGCAATTGGTTTTAAAACTGTCAAAAATGATCATCCGGATAAATATCCTTTGGAGGTTTTGGCGGCGATACTCGGCGGCGGGATGAGCTCCAGGCTTTTTCATGAGGTTCGGGAAAAAAGAGGACTCGGGTATTATATTTCGACCAACGCAGAAAGTTATCAAGATGCAGGAAGTATAGTTACGACTGCGGGGGTTGATCCCAAAAAAGTCAAAGAAGCAATAAAAATCGTACTTGAAGAGCATAAAAAAATTAAAGATAAAGGGTTGAGGATTAAGAATGTAGAATTGAAAAAGGCAAAAGAATATTTAAAAGGACATATGGTTTTGGGACTCGAGAATAGCCGTTCGGTTGCGTATTTTTATGCCTCTCAGGAGCTTTTGGAAGAGAAAATTGATAATCCGGATCAAATCATGAAAAAATTAGACGCAGTAACCATTGGGCAGATTGAAAACGTTGCAAAAAAATATTTTGCGGAAAAAGGCTTGAACCTTGCGCTCATTGGTAATTTTACTTCTGGACAAGAGTTTGAAAGTTTGTTAAAGTTGTAGTTAGTAGATGGTTCATGGTGGATAGTTCATGGTAAGACATTAGATAAAGAATACTATGAACCATGAACTATTGACTATAAACCTTATGGAAAGAAGTGTTGTTTTGGTAAAACCTGATGGTGTTCAAAGAGGCCTTATTGGAGAGATAATCCATCGTTTTGAAAGAAAAGGCTTGAAGCTTATCGGACTCAAAATGATTTGCCTGAATGATGCTGTTTTGGATGAATGGTATGCGCATCATAAGGATAAGCCTTTTTTCGGGGGATTAAAAAACTACATGAAGTCGTATCCTGTTATCGCCATGCTTTTGGAGGGAAAGGATGTAGTGGCGACAGTTAGGAAGATGATTGGCGTAACTCGCGCCCGCGATGCGGAGTCGGGAACAATCAGAGGGGATTTTGCCATGAGCCAGCAGTATAATCTTGTTCATGCTTCAGAAACCTCGGAAATTGCTCAAAAAGAAGAAAAACTCATCTTTAAGCCTTCAGAAATTTTCAATTGGAAGAAAGTATCAGATATTAATACCTATTTGGAGAACGAACTTAGTTAGAGTCATTTTTTCTTCGTATCAAGTTAATTGACAAAGTAAACTGCAAAAGGATTATTAATTCAACCGGGAGGCAGTATTGGCAGAAGGCGTGCAGGTCTTAATTCTAAGATTTTCTGTTAGAATAAATTCGTGGACCAATATTGGAAAATAGAATTATACGAAAACGCTAGAGGAGAAAAACCTCTTGAAGAATTTTTCGACTCTTTAGACAAAAAAGCTAGGGTAAAGATTGCTCATGCTTTTGAATTACTGGAAACATTCGGATTAGCAGGCGGTTACCCTCACGTCAAGAAATTAATAGGGACTAATTTGTGGGAATATCGTATTTTGGGTTCAGATAGCATCAGGATATTTTACGTTTCCAGGACGAATAAAACATTCCTGATCTTGCATGGTTTCAAGAAAAAGAAACAGAAAACTCCTACTAAAGAAATTAAAGTCGCGCAGGAACGCTTACGGAATCATATTTCACGAGAAATTAAAAGTAATTGACCATTGACAATATCGCAAATTTGCGATATCATCATTTTATGACTAATTGGGATACCTACAAGCAAAAACTATTAAAAGATCCGGAGTTTAAAAAGATTTACGATGAGTCTAGGCCCGAATTTGAAATCGCCAGAGCTATTATCCGTGGTAGAATCAAGAATAAAATCACCCAGAAGGAATTAGCTAAAAGAATGAATACCACTCAATCTGTTATTTCCAGAGTTGAGCAAGCCAGAACCAGCCCCTCAATATCCTTTTTGAAGCGGTTGGCGAAAGCCCTAAATACCTCACTCTCCGTCCAGTTCCGCTAATCTTGACAATTAGTTTCTGCGATCGTCTGGAAAAATTGTCAAATCCCGATGTGTCGCTTCATTCCCACACCCGATGTGGGTGAGCAGACAGGCTGCTTTCAGTGCTCGAAATTTGTAATTTCTTGCTATTTTTGCCTCAAAGATATATATTACGGGACATGGAAGAATTACCGAGGCCATCGCAGATTCCAGGGAATTGGAATTTCTATGAGAAAGAATTGCTTGGGGAAGAAAAATCCGGAATTCAAGTGGTCCAGATAGAGTATGATTTTTTGGCGATTAAGGGAAAATTGTCTGAGAAGGAGTATTTCTTCAATAGTGAGGGAGATATCGTATCTGGGAGAAGCGTCAGGTATAGTTCTAAACTTCCAAAATTTTTTGGGTCAGAGATAGTGATAGATAATCAAGGAAGAGAGATTCCCAGTGGCTTTATCGCTTCTGACATTCAGACAGATGATTCCGAGATCGCATTTTCTTTTTTAGAGGTTGAAAAAGACAAAGATTCTTATCTTCCGAATGCTCTGGTTCATTTTAAAAGCGGAAAACTTACAGCTATAGCATTGAGTAAGAATTTTATAATTGATAGGCAAGATAACGTGATCAAATCTCCAAAAGTTTATGTTTCTTTTAGTGAAGACCGCGAGCCGGTAATTTCAATATCCCCTAACTCTTCTAACGACGATTTCACCACAGTTTATGAGGGAAAGCCGGGCGAAATGAAGGTTGTAAATGCTGAAAGAGAGTTGGTTTATCAGATAGACTTGAAACAGACAGCTAAAGGTTGGACTCTCAAGCAGGTTCATATTCCAACGGAAATTGAAAAAATATTTGAGGCGCCTCTAAATCTGGATTTGGAGAGCATTAGGAAAGCGGTTTTGGTCAGGCCTCCATACGATAAAAAGTCTTCAGTATTAAAAGGAGCACCGCCGGTTTTAGATGTTTCATGGAGAAAAATAAATGAAATTATTGGCATAAGTCTTGCTTATTCCTATCCGGATTCCCGCCAACCGAAGAGCGAAGTTTAAAACTTAGAATAAATATTGCCAGGATAATTAGTTCGGAGAGGAGGCAGTATTGGCAGTAGGCATGCAGGATAAAGACTTGAATTGAAAATAGAATAATGGAAATTACCACTCCAATCAAAGTTAACAGCTTAAAATAATTAGAAAATCCGTTTTGTTTATTTTCCAAAAGTAAAAGAAAAATAAGAGCGAGAAAAAATAGACTGCCAATTAATGCAATTGGGATGCCAAAAAACACTGAAAAACGGCTGGTAAGAACAGTTTCGCATCCTTTGGCTATGGCGCATGGAGGAATAACGTTTTTATAGTGTAAAATGGTCAAATAAGCGCTGTCAAAAAATCCGGCGAGAGAGAGTAAAAGCAGAAAAACAAAAGATTTATTCTTCATTAATCCTTAATCCTCAATCATTAATCAATTAGCTAGCTCATCTTGGATTATTTTCTTAAACGCTTCGTAGCCTGCCGGATTTTGAATATGTTTTCCATTTACAAAAAATGTCGGAGTAGAATTAATACCAAGAGAAATTGCTTTATTCATTTCCTGAGTTATGAATTTTCTTGTTGCATCGCTAGTCATATCAGATTCAAATTTATTCGAATCAAGGTTTAATTTTTTTGCGTAATCAATAAAGATGTCTCTTGCTTGTGTATTGCTCCAACTATCCTGATTTTCGAAAATCATGTCATGCATTTCCCAGAATTTACCTTGCAGTCCGGCCGCGTAAGCCGCCTGAGAGGAGATCATGGCATTTTTATGGATATTACTCAGGGGAAAAAATCGGTAAACTATTCTTAAGTCTTTGATATCGGACGAAAGCTTTGTAACTAAAGGAAAGTATGCTTTGCATGCCGGACATTGAAAATCCGCATATTCAACCAAGGTAACGCGGGCCTGCCTGCCATTAGCTTCGCCTTCAGGCGATGGCAGGCGAGCCGAACCTGATGCTAATTGCGGGCTTTTTATAAAATCCTGATTAGAAACTTCGGGAATTTTAATTTGAGCAGGCGCAGAGGGTGATGGAGAATTATTAACAGATGCAATCAAAAACCACAGCCCGCCGATTAAAATTGCGATTACGCCAACCCAAATCCCCAATTCCTTCGCTCTCATACATTGTATCTTGACACAAAATTGAGGAAAAATAAAGAGTCGCCTTTTATTGTGTTTTAACGCAAAAGAAAGTAAAATGGTTTAGTCAGAAACGGGGTGGAGTATGACGGTAGTACGTACGCTTCGGGTGCGTATAGACTGGGTTCAATTCCCAGCACCCCGACAAAAAATTAATTGTCCCTGTAGTTCAACGGATAGAACGAGCCCGTCCTAGATTGACAAAGCATATCCAATAGGATAAAATAAATTCATGAATGGAAAAAAAGTGAATCCTGATGAGATTCGTGAAATTAAATTACTAAGAAGTCAGGGATATAGTATAATTGAGATTAGCAACAAGCTTAATAGACCTAAAACGACGATATTTAGATACATTAAGGGAATAGAAATTTTGCCGGAGTTTTTGAAGAATTGGGCGGGGAAAAGAGGGGGAAGTAAAAAAAGAAAAGTGTTAAAAGAGTCAGAATCTCTGAGGGAAGCTAGGAGTTTGATTCCGGACTTGACTTATAGGGAAAAATTAATTCTTTTAAGCGCTTTGTATTGGGGAGAAGGAAGTAAGGGAGATTTTGGATTATCCAATACGGATCCAAATTTGATAAAGGTGTTTATTGGTTGTTTAGAGGATCTTTTTAAGATTGACAAAACTAAATTACGAGTAAGCATTAGGACGTATGAAGATCTTGATAGGGAAAAATGTCTGAATTTTTGGGCAGAAATAACGGGCGTAAAAAAAGAAAATTTTGTCAATGTGAACATTTTGAAAGGAAAGAAAAAAGGAAAACTGGAATACGGAATGTGCAGGGTTAGGGTAACTAAGGGCGGAGATTTATTGAAAAAGATAAAAAGCATTAACAAGGTTATTGCGGATTTAATTGTCCCTATAGCTCAAATGGATAGAGCATCTCACTCCTAACGAGAAGATTCCCAGTTCGACTCTGGGTGGGGACACCACGCACAGTGCTTACCTCGAGCCGGAGGCTTTCAGCCTCGCGCTCTCGAGGGGCGCATGTACGTGGCAAGCCATCATGACAACGAAAGATAGAATTCGATTTTTAATCATCCGCAGTATTGGAAATTTTTTAGTGCTTTTTGCCATCTTTGGAGTCCTGGCAACCTTTGGTCCCGCATTATATTACGAAGTCCAATATAGAATTATTCAAGTTAGGGGAGTACGTTTTTCCGTTGCAGACCTTTCTCAGAAAATTAGTAAAATTAACAAGCCTTCGATCGGATTTACTGAAATTTTGTCCGGTTCCAAAGAGCAAATTCTGACACCTATTGATACAGTATTTAATATTTTGATACCCAAAATTGGAGCGAACGCGAGAGTTTTTCCCAATGTTGATCCATCCAATCCTGATATTTTTCTGCCGATTTTACAGCAGGGAGTAGCACATGCTCAGGGGACATTCTTTCCCGGGCAAGCGGGAAATATTTATTTATTTGCTCACTCAACAGATAATTTTTGGGATGTTGGGAGATACAATGCGGTATTTTATCTTCTCAAAGATTTGAAAGAGGGAGATGATGTGGTGATTTTCTATCAGAACGTGAGACATAATTATATTGTCAGAGAATCAAAAATTGTTAATCCGTCGGATGTTTCGTATATTACAAATGCTCAAAATGGAAAAGCCGCCTCCGGAACTGCCTCCGGCGAGCCAAAGGAGCTTTTGATTCTTCAAACCTGTTGGCCCCCCGGTACTACATGGCAACGTCTGTTAGTCTTTGCAGAACCCAAGTAGGGTTTTCATTGTCATCCCGAATTTATTTCGGGATCTCCTGCCCGCAGACAGGTTTGTTTTTACGAATAAAGGAGATGCTGAAACAAGTTCAGCATGACACGGAGTAAGTCTCTACTTCAGACCAATGGTATAGAGGTTTGGGGATGTGTTCGAATTGCCAAGGTCTGTTAGGATCAGCAGTTTCGAACTGTCTGGCCAGGAGAAAACATAATCGTCTATAAATGGCCCCGCATAAATAGTTGTTCTGTTTTGTCCATCATAATCCATGATCTGAATTTTTTTATCAGCGACATAAATCAAGTGTTTTGAGTCAGCAAGCCAATTTAAAGAAGATACATTTGAATTCATAGTCTTAAAATTTTTATCTTCTTTAATATCATAGGCATAAATTGCTCCCTTGTTGATTTCTCGCGTTTCCGGCGTTGAATTAGTGCCTATTAATGGGGGATTAATGATTAAAGGTAAATTGGTTGATTTATTCGCCTCATAAAGAATTTTTGTTTCGTCTTCAGACCAGGAAAGAATTGCAAAATTCTCTTTGATTAAATTTTGCAATTTTGTTTTAAATCCAAGCAGCTGAGACTTGTCTTGATTTGCTCTTTGCTCGTTCCATGCTAGGTTTACAGATGCTAAGGTCGCTGTAACATCCTGGGGATTTTCATTGAAGGTTGTTTTTAAAAGATAAGTAGTTGCAATATTTGGCTCCGCTGAGATCGTAGCTGCGATTTCTTTTGCGTCAGGAGACCATGAAAGCTTAGCTTTGGAAAAGTTATCAATCGTATTGTCTACGATTTGAGAAGAAGAGCTTTGGAGCATTAGAATAGGGCGTAGTCCCATATCTAATATGTAAATTCCATTTTTGCGGGGATCATCCAAAGAGGATACGGTATAAGCTATTTTGGTACGAGTTGGATCTAGAACCGGATTGCTCACCCCCATTTGAGTGACATTATTGAGTTTCGGAGCGGTTGGGATTAAAAGCGCGTAAGCGCTTGATACAACTTCTTTTTCAATTTTAATTTTTTTATTCCATGGAGAATAACCGGATTTCGAAATCTTTACATCATATTCTCCGGGCGGCAGGTTAATTGTATTATTGGTAGCAGAAGTTAAATGGTTGTTAATATATATTCCGGCACCATCAGGCTGACTTGTGGCTGCAAGAAGCCCTGTTCCTGAGATTCCTATTTTACCGTCTCCAAAATTGAAGTTATAGCCCTTGCCATATAAAATAACGGCTATTGTCATAGTGATCAAAAACACAACCGTAGCAACATAGACTATTATCCTTTTCATCAAGAAACATTATACCCCTTCGCTTTCAAAATGAAAAGTAGCAATGCCCAACGGAGCTTTGATTCTTTATGAAAGCTACGAAGGTATGCCAGATTTTATAAATCAAAGCGGAGTGGCATATCACTTCGTTTACGCTCTTGCATTGTTAAAGCGAAGGGGTATATAATCAAATTTACTAAGGCTAAAACCTTTTTTGACACAGTTTAGGTGTATTTTGATAGGGTTTTGGAAGTAAAAATTCGAATATCAAATATCGAAACTCGAAACAACATTGAATGACAAAAATTCAAAATTCAAAACATTTTGAATATTCGGATTTCGAAAATTTGAGATTATTTCGTATTTCGAATTTCGTGCTTTGAATTTAAATAAGAAAGGATTTATTATGTTTTCTTTTTCAGGTAAGCGAATCGGAATTGATTTAGGAACGGCCAATACTCTTGTGTATTTGGTTGGACAGGGAATAGTTCTTAATGAGCCAACTGTTGTGGCTGTAACTGCCGAAGAAAATAGAGTAGTTGCGGTAGGACGTGAAGCAAAAGAAATGTTGGGCAGAACTCCGGGAAACATAGTGGCGCTTAGACCTCTTAGGGATGGAGTTATCGCAGATTATACAATAACCGAAGCAATGCTTTCTTATTTTATAGACAAGGCTGTCGGAAAATCCCGTTTTTTCAAGCCGGAGGTAATGGTTTGTATTCCATCAGGAATAACTCAGGTTGAAAGACGGGCGGTTTTAGATGCTACGATGGCGGCTGGGGCAAAAATAGCGTATTTAATCGAAGAATCTCTGGCTGCTGCTATCGGAGCAAAAATTCCCATTGCTCAGGCTGCCGGACATATGGTAGTTGATACCGGCGGAGGATCTACTGAATGCGCGGTTATTTCTTTGGGAGGCGTAGTCGCACATAATTCAGTTAGAGCGGGTGGAAACAAAATAGATGAAGCAATAGCTAGCTATACGAAAAAAAAATTTAACCTTCTTGTCGGAGAAAGAACAGCAGAGGAAATAAAAATTACGATCGGAAATGCGCTTATTGAGGAAGATTCTGCAAAGCAGAATTCAGACAGAACTCCTGTGGCAAAAATGGAAATAAGGGGTCGCGATACGATAACGGGTTTACCGCGAACAATTGAGCTTACAGAGATACAAATAAATGAAGCAATTTATCCTGTTTTGCTTCACATTGTAGGCGTGGTCAAGAGCGTCTTGGAGCAAACTCCGCCCGAGTTGGCAGCAGACATAATTGATAAAGGAGTGGTTATGAGTGGGGGAACATCGCTTATAAAGAATCTTGATAAACTAATGACGAAGTTGACCGGCGTACCTTGTCATGTTGCCGAAGATGCCCTTTTGTGCGTTGCTAAAGGAACAGGAGTAGCGCTTGAGAATATAGAGCTCTACAAAAGAAGCATATCTAAAAAGTAATAATTAAAAATACAAAATCACAAGTTCCAAATAATATCAAAATCACAATTATCAAAATTCAAAACAGTTTGGAGCTTAAGATTTAGAAATTTGGATTTATTTGGGATTTGAGATTTTAGATTTGTAATTTAAATAATTTAGTCTTATAATATTTTCTATTAATATTTTTGAACTTGTGAAAATTTTTAAAAACCCAATTTTTCACAGAATAGTAGATTTATAGTTCTGCAAAGCAGAATAATAAAATGTTCAGAATTTTTCCATCTTACAAGCGTGGATCTTGAGAGCGAAATTCGATCACATTAAGTGTTCAGAATACAGAAAAACAGAGACTTTAGATAATAACGACTTAACCTATAGTAGTAAAATTATGATTGACAAGAAAAATATGCTCGGTGTCGGCATTTCAGATGCTACCAAAGAAGAAGTCCTAGAGTATGTAGTCAAAAATCTCGAAAATTTCCATAAAAAACTCTTTTTCGTTACCCCAAATCCGGAATTTTTGGTCCTAGCAAGCAAAAATGAACACTTCAAAAATATCTTAAATAGAGCAGATTTAGCCTCAGCTGACGGCATTGGGATAATAATTGCCGCTAAAATATTAGGAAAAAACTTAAAAGGACGTTTTACCGGCGTAGACCTTGTGGAAAGGCTCTGTGAAACAGTTTCAGAAAAGCCTATAACAGTGGGCTTTTTGGGAGGGCAAGGGGGCGTAGCAGGGAAGACAGCCGAGTGCTTAATAGCAGAATATCCCACACTCAAGGTTGCTTTCGTGGCTTCTGAGTGGGTCAAAGAGGGTTTTGATCGAGCGAAAAGGATAATGAATCATGAATCAGGAAGCATGAATCAAGGAAAAGATAAAAAAGACCATAATTCATCATTCATAATTCATGATTCAAACTTCATTGATATATTGTTCGTTGCATTTGGTGCGCCGAAGCAGGAATTTTGGATTAGTGAGAATCTGGATAAAATTCCGGTCAAAATCGCCATCGGAGTTGGCGGAGCATTTGACTATATCAGCGGAAAAATCCCGCGCGCGCCGTTTTTTGTTCGGAAGTTGGGAATGGAGTGGCTGTTTCGTTTGCTAGTCCAACCCTGGCGCATAAAGCGTCAACTTTCTTTAATCGAATTTGCTTGGTTAGTTATCAAAGAAAAATTAAGCAGAAACTGATAGGTTGCTTAATCTTTAGATATATCCTGATATATATTGTGATGTTCTAATTATTTTGCAAAATAGACAATTCACTCTTTAATCTTGACTCAAAAGAAATAAAGAAATTATGTTATAATTACTGGCATGAGAATAATGTTTTTATACATGTTTCCCTTGTGGGGAAACGGAAGCGCATCATTCCTTCGGGCTTTATCGTCGGAATTGGTGGAAAGAAGTCATGACATTGCAATTGTTGCTCCGGATAAAAGAATTCTTCCCGGAATAAAACATTATGTTGTCAGTCCGCCTCAAATGGGAGTATTTGTCGGACATCCGGAGCTTCCAAAAGCAAAAAGATTCGATGAAATGAGCGGGAAAGAGCTTGGTGAGATCTACACGAGCTATTTAAAAACAACAGTAAATGCAGTAGCAGATTTTAATCCTGAAATTATTCATGTTTTTCATACTGCATTTTTACCCGGAATTGCCCGTGTCATCAAAATCCTTTTTGGAATAAAGTATATTATCACAACTCATGGAAGCGATCTTAGCTATCTGGCGAAAGATAGAAGATTTATGGGACTCATTAATGATGCGAATAAAGTTGCCAGATTCATTACCGCTAACAGTGATTTTACAAGAAAATGGTATCTTGACATGTTCGGATTGGACCAGAGACATAAAAGCACTGTTATTATGGGGGGAGTGAATCTTGAAGATTATAAAAAGGATCCGGCGGAAATAGAAATCATTAATAATAAATACGGCTTGAAAGGTAAGAGAGTGGTTTTGTTTACGGGCAGACTTACCAAAAACAAGGGTGTTGATTTTCTGGTTAGGGCAGCCTCTTCTATTAAAGGTACAGTCGTGATTGTTGGGGATGGACCGGAGAGAAAAAATTTGGAAGATGAAATCAAGGAAAATAAAATAAACAATGTGGTAATGGTGGGATATATTAATACGGGGGATCAACGTTTGTTCCATGCATTTTATGAAAGAACAGATGTTTTTGTTTCACCAAGCGTTTGGGATGAGCCTTTGGGATTAACCATTCTTGAAGCTATGGCAGCAGGAGCACCGGTTGTCGCTACCAGGCGGGGTGGAGTCTTATCTTCTATTCAAGATAAAGTCAATGGTTTCTTAGTAAAGCCGCGTAATAGTAGGGAAATTGCAGAGGTTGTCAATATCCTTCTTGCAGACGATCGGCTCCGCAAGAAAATATCGTCCGCTGCCTACAAAACAGTCGTAGAACGCTTTACTTGGGAGAGAATAGCCGGTCAATTTGAAAATATTTATAAGCAGTTTAAGTATTCCACTTCGGAGTATTTAGCCAGAGTTAAGGGGATGAATCCACAGCTTTCAGAACAGATGAGATCGTTAAGAAAACTAGGAATTTCAGTTAATATTTAATATATTGATATATAGATTGACACATAGAATATATGATTATTGTAGTTTTGGGTGGAGGGATAGATCTTCAGGGCAACATACCTTCATACGTCTACTCCAGGCTAGGCGAAGCAATCAAATTATCTAACAATTTAGACTGCAAAATATTGGTTTCCGGAGAATATAGTTTTTTGTATGAAAAAGTAAAACCTCCATTTACGGAAGCGCATAAAATGGAGCAGTATCTTCTCAAAAAAGGGATTCCTCAAAATAAAATTCTTAAAGAAGAGCTTTCTAAGGATACGGTTGGCAATGCTTATTATTCAAAAAAATATTTTTTTATTCCTAAAAAAGAAAAAGAAGCGATTGTCATAACTTCTGACTTTCAAGCTGAAAGGGTTAAGTATATTTTTCACAAAATCTTCGGTCCGGAATACAAGCTTAAAATTATCGGTATTAAATCCGAACTGCCCGGTAATGAAAAAGAGGCAGTTTGGCAAAGGCAAAAAGAACTGTTGTTGAAAACTCAAGCGCTTTTATCTAATATGAAAGATGGGGATCATAATTTTTTAAAAGACAGAATTTATAAGTTTAAATTTTATAGAGAAAAACGGCCCGATTGGGTTAAAAATTTTGTGGCTAAAGGAAAATAATGAGAATACTTATTGTTTCGTTATTAAAGCGCAAAGTAGCGCCTGCAATTACAGCTTCTAGGCCTCGAATTATATATGAATTAACAAGCGGCCTTGTAAAAAGGGGGCACGATGTTACTATCCTTGGTACGGGTGATAGCGATGTTTCCGGCGCCAAACTAGTCCCTGTTATTCCGAAATCATTTATTGATATGCCGCCATCGGAGAATCCATTTTATGCGGAAACCGCATTTCTAGTCCAGCTAGCCAAAAAAATAAAAGAAATAGGAGATGAATTTGAAATAATCCATAATCATACTTATCCTGAGTTTATCAATTTGTTGGTATCAGAGCAGATTAAGACTCCAATGGTTACTACTGTTCACGGTCAAGCAACAGAAGAGTTTGACAATACTTTAAGTTTGTTTCCAAATACAACTCTCATATCTCTTTCGAAGGCGCACAGGAGATTATTTAAGAAAACAAAATTTGAAAAGATTGTTTACAATGGTGTAGATACTAATTTATATTCTTTTTCAAAGCAAAAACGCGAATATCTCTTGTGGCTTGGACGTTTGTCCAAAGCTAAAAACAAAGATGGAAGCTTCATGGACCCTAAGGGAATTAAGTGGGCGATTGAATTAGCAAGGCAAACAGGAGAAAAGCTTTTGTTGTCCGGCAATGTTGAGGACATGGAATTTTATAATAAAGACGTAAAGCCCTTTCTTAATGATAAAATAAAATGGATTGGTCCGGTTTCTTCGGAGCAGGCATTAACTCGGGAAGAGGTTATTTCTTTGATGCAAGGAGCAAAAGCATTTCTGATGACGATAAATTGGGAAGAACCGTTTGGTCTCGTTATGATTGAAAGTATGAGTTGCGGAACGCCGGTTATAGGTTTTAATAGGGGATCGGTGCCGGAAGTTATTGTTGATGGAAAAACAGGATTTATTGTTGATCCAAATGAGGGGGTCGAAGGACTAAGGAAAGCTCTTATAAAATTAACTTCGATTAATTTCAAGAATTGCAGGGAGCATGTGGTTAATAATTTTTCTTTGGAGAAAATGGTTGAAAACTATGAAAAAGTTTACAGCGAAATATTAAACAAAAATAGAAATTAATTCCCAGAATTATGCAGCAGCTTAAAGTTTTGATTACGGGTTACGAAGGAGCGCCGTTTTATAAAAAAGGAGGACTTGGGGATGTGATGGAGTCTTTACCTAAAGCTCTTTCCAATATTGGCATAGACATTCGGGCGGTCATTCCTTATTACGACAGTATTAAGAAGCAATATCATCTTAACAAGGAGAGGGAAATTACCGTTGTGTTTGGATCGGAGACAGAACATGTGGGCATATATTCTTCTTTACTGCCTGACACCAAAGTCCTTTTTTATCTCTTGGAGAATAGAAAATATCTTTTTTCCAGCAATGCCGGCGGCAAAAATAAGAGAATTGAACAATTCGCTTTTTTCAATCTTGCAGTTTCTCATTTTGTCCGCTATCTGTCGGAATATCATAAATGGACCCCTGATGTAATTCATTGTAATGATTGGCACACTGCTTTAATTCCTCTTATTTTGAAACAAAAGGTAAAATTGGAAATTCCAACTCTTTTAACTATTCATAATCTCCTGTACCAGGGTGTGGGATCTTTAAAAGTATTAGACCTGCTAAATATGAAAGATGAGGAAGCAAAGGAGTTAAAAAGGGGAAAGCCTGCAACAGAGATAAATGTTTTGGGAGAGGGGATTATTCACGCAACTCGAGTTTCAACAGTTTCAGAGTCTTACGCAAAAGAAATTGCGAATGATTATGATCAAAGTCCGATAGGTCCCTTTCTTCAAAAAAGGGAAGAAGAAAGCAATAAAAAAGACGGAAAAATAGTAGGAATTCTAAATGGAATTGATTATGACATTTGGAGCCCGGCAGTAGATGAGTTGATTTTTCATAAATTCGATATTAATAATTGGGAAGTCGGGAAAAAGGACAATAAAGATGACTTATTGAAATGTTTAGGTTTGGAAAACAGGCCGACTTTTTGTTTCGTTGGCAGAATGGCTGCTCAGAAAGGTTTGGATGTTTTGATAAAAGCGATTAATCGCATTTCTAATTTTAATGTTAACGTAATAATTTTAGGCGCAGGCAGCCCAAAGATTCAAGCAAGTGTTTTGAAAATAGCCAAAAAATATCCATGGGTAAAAACAGAGCTTATTTATAGTGAGGAGCTTGCTCATAAGATCTACGCGGGGTCGGATTTCATAATTATTCCTTCCCGTTACGAACCTTGCGGATTGATACAGATGATTGCAATGCGATATGGAACGATACCTATAGCCAGTGATACCGGAGGGCTGAAAGATTCCATTCTGAACGGAAAAAATGGGTTTCTTTTTAAGAAAGGGCAATCAGCGCGTCTTAAGAAAACAATTGAGCGCGCATTAAGCAGAATGAAAGGCAGGGATAAATTTAAAAAAATGGTGGAGAGGGCAATGAAAACTGATTTTTCCTGGGACAAAAGTGCGGTATTATATAAAAAATTGTACGAGGAAATGATACGCTAAGATTATGGCTGATTTTCAATTCTTACAGAACCCTTTGTCTAAAAAATGGGTGATTTTGTCTCCGAGGAGGGCAAAACGTCCGGATATTGCTGCAGGAATAGAGCCGGTTTGTCCTTTTTGCCCCGGAAAAGAAGGCGAGGAAAAAGAAGTTTACCGTTTTCCCAAATTAGCTTCGCAAGGGGAGGCCTTGCGAAGCTGGCAGATAAGAGTCCTGAATAATAAATTTCCTTTTGCGCCGATTCATGAGATTGTCATCCTTTCTCAGGATCATCATAAAAGTTTTGGGGAATTACCCTTGCCTCAAGTTGAATTAATTTTAAAAACTTATCGTCAGCGTTCTGATGCTCATAAAGGTAAGGGACAAGTTTACATCTTCCATAATCATGGAGAAAAAGGCGGAGAGAGCTTGCCTCATCCGCATACCCAGCTGGCAGTAGTGCCCGCTGAAATTAATTTGGAGATGCCTCGTCTGGCAACTTCCGAGGAGATGGATGTTGCGGCCCGCGACCAGGTATTTAAGGAAACTAATCATTTTGTTATCTTTTGCCCTAAAACTTCACAGTGGCCTGATGAAGTTTGGGTAGCACCTAAAAAGCGGGGAAGAGCGTTCGGAGAGATAAGTGATACACAGATTGCAGATTTGGCGTTTGTGCTTTCGCGATTAATCCAAATTTTCGATCTTCGCCACGGCTTGGAATTTCCCTTTAATTTTTATATTTATCCGGGAGGGGATTGGTATCTGCGGATTATTCCAAGAGCTAAAGTTTTGGGGGGATTTGAAATCGGAACAGGCGTTTACATTAACACTCAGGATCCCAAAGAGACAATAGAATTTATTAAAGAGCATTTTGATCAGCCGGTTGGTGGACCGAATGAAGAAAAAATAAAAACAATCCACCGCGCTAATTACCACAAGAGAGTTTAAGATAATTCAGAATTTCCTTTTTCGCCAAGCCTACCGCCTTCGTCAAGTCAAACTTTGACTTCGGCGGACAAGCCGGCAGGCAAGCAGAGCTTAAAATTGAGAGCGAAATTTAAAATTTAGAATTATTTTTGTTATACACATGCATAATAGAATCTATTAAAATATAATTTAGGCATTTAATTATTGACAGCGGCCGCACCATATGGTTAAATAAATTTATTCTTATGAAAAAATTGTTAAGACCCCGCGACATCTTGCTTTTAGGCTTGACCAATGCTTTGGACGCATTCGAAGAGCTAAAAGACCCTTTGCATCTTGTAAGCAAAAGCTATGATCAGATGTACGGATGGGTGCCAGACCAGTACAAAAAACATCATTTCAACCATTTAGTCTGGAGATCGCTAAGGGCAGGTTACATCGAGAAAATAGAAAAGGATGGGGAGATATATATTCGAATAACTTCTTCTGGAGCTAAAATGATCCAAAGAGATTTTCCGCTGCTGTCTTTGCAAAATAAAACTTGGGATCATAAATGGAGGATTGTTATGTTTGACATCGCAGAAATTCAAAAGAAGAAAAGGGATTACTTGCGGGAAAAACTAAAAGAGCTTGGATTTGGAATGCTGCAGGAATCTGTTTTTATAACCCCTCATGATATTCTCAGGGATTTTTTAGAATACGCAGAAAGTATTGGCTTACGGGATTCGGTTGATATTCTCGAAGCCTCTTATATTTTGGGGGAGAAAAAGCAGTTAGCGAACAGAGTATGGAGGTTAGAGGATTTAAGTAAAAAATATCTGGAAATTATTCAGGAAATAGAAGAGTTGTTGGAGGCAGCAAAAGTGAAAAATAGCCATTTAATTATAATAAGCGGCCGCACCAAACAATTAAATAATAAGGTGAGAGAAATAAAAGAAAGGTACGCGAAGATATTGCTTAGCGATCCTTTTTTACCGAAAGAATTATTGCCCAAAAATTATAGCCGCGATCAGGCAGGAAGACTTATTAATAAATATCTCAGGAATTTAAATGAGGAAAAAATAAAAACAATCCACCGTGCTAATTATTGCAATAAAGTTTAAAAAGTTTAAAATCTAATTTTAGCTTCGCAAGGGGAGGCCTTGCGAAGCTAGCCTTGCGAAGCTAATTAATTCCACAAGGCCTCGCCTTGTAGAGTTAGGATTTAGTTTTTACAGATTCACTGAAGTTTAGGGCTGGAAGTTGACGTAGATGTAGACCTTGTCTTTATAGACCCTGACAATGCCATTGTCGATTTGAATTTGCCTTTCTTCTTTTGGGGTGGTGTGAATTGTCACCTTACCTTTTATAAGACTAATAAAACTTTCATGTTCGGCCAAAATATCAAAAGGCCCTTTGTCGTTAATTGCAGTTAAAGCGTAAGCCTGCCCATTATACAATACTTTGTCTTTATTTCTTATAACAATAGTGAGAGCGGAAGTCTTAAGCATAAATGGCTAAATCCGAATACCAAAATCCGAAATCCGAAATAAATTCCAATTCTCTAAATCATAATTTTCAAAACGTTTTGAATTTTTAATTTTTATCATTAGATATTGTTTCGAATTTCGATATTCGATATTCGAATTTTTACGAGTTTGTTTTTTCTTTGGCTGCTTCTTCGGTTATTTCTTTTACCGAGCCGATAAAGCTGAACTTGTCATCGGTTATTTCATCATATTTTCCTCCTAATAAATCATTTACGTCAGCAACAGTTGTTTCACGGGACACATAAGAGCCCTTCTTGCCTGTTTGATTCTCAGTTACAAAGAAGTTCTGGGTCATAAAATTACGCAGTTTCTTAGCTCTTTCATAAGTCAGTTTATCGCTGGGTGAAAGCTCTGATTCTCCAACCAAAGAAACAATTCTATCCAGAGAAGTTGCCTGTTTCAATAGATTGAGCGCTTTAAGAGCAACATCGTAGTGAAGTTGTCCGACTGTCTCCGGATTTAAATTGGCAGAACTGGATGATAAAAGGTCAATGGCAGGCAAAAGCCCTTCCTGATAAATACTTCTTGATAAGACAACAGAGGAATCCAAATATGGGAAAATTGCCTGAACTCCCTGATCCAAAATATCATCATTTGGAATATAAATTGCCTCGATTGACGTAATAGAATTATCAATACTGGAGACCAATCTTTCATGAAAGGACGCCATTTCGGAAGTGAGTGTTGCCTGATAACCGTCTTCAGAGGGAATTGTATTCATGAGAACTGAAAGCTCGTTTCCGGCTTGGGCGAATCTGAAAACATTGTCTATAAAAAAAAGCACGTCTTTTTTCAGACTATCTCTGAAGTATTCGGCCAAAGTAACGCCTGTAAATCCGGTGAGAAATCTAACTGCCGGATTTTCTCCCATGGTTCCGAGAATTAAAGAGACAGATGGAAGCACTTGCTTTTCCGCTAAGGTCTCGTAGAGCTCATGACCCTCCCTAATCCTTTCCCCGACTCCCGCAAACACCGAAAGTCCTTTTCCTTTGTGTAAAACCACAACGTTATGAATAATTTCAGTTAAGAGCACTGTTTTTCCGACTCCGGCTCCTCCGAAAAGACCGATTTTTCCGCCCCTAATCATCGGAGACAGAAAATCAATTGCTTTGATTCCTGTTTCCAGAATTTCATTGTGTTTAATAATCTCACTATAATCAAGACTTTCGGAATAAATAGGCTTTTCACCATCTTTTTTAATTGGACCCAATCCATCAATTGGCTCTCCAAAAATGTTCAGGCAGCGGCCCAAAACACCTGCGCCGGTTGGAATCAAAATTGGTTTTTTTGTATTGATAACTTTAAGACCGCGGTATAATTTGTCAGTTTGACATAGGCTTAAGCAGAAAAATGATTGAGGCCCGTTTGGAGAAGCGACCTGCATTTTTAAGCTTTCATCGTTTTCCAAAACAAGAATATCATGTAGGTTTGGTTGGCTATTTTCAAATTCAACCTCGATGATTTGCCCCTGAATTCCGATTATTCGTCCTGCGTTATCCATAATTTTTTTATGTCATTCTGAACGAAGTGAAGAATCTAATCTTGAGATTCTTCGATTCGCTTTGCTCGCTCAGGATGACATTGCTAAATTATTTCCATAGTCTCATGCTCGCAAACTTTTCCAATTGTCTTTTGTTGTCTTCTTGATGTTTGATTCTCTGTCTGGTCATGATCACTTGCTTAAGCCTAATTTTCGTATTTTCGGAGGCAAAATCCAAAGAAACCATGCGGGCTGCAAATTTGGCGAGTTCTGATTCAAAGATTGTTTGCTGAAAAATGGACGCAAAAATTTCTTTTTCAAAAAATTCCATGATTTTTTCAAGTGAGGGTTCGAAAAAATATTTAGCCTGGGGTCCGCCTTTTTCCCAAGGCAGAGGATCACCGGAGATATTGGTAACAATAGGGGACTGACTAATAACATTGTTAAATTGCTCATAAAAAACAAGGACTTTTTCGTATCTAATAATGTGCTCGACAATTTTTTGTACGGCCTCATTGTCCATTTTGTTATCAGGAAACTCAAAATAAGTAAGAGGAGCTTTGATTTTTTCCTCGTTAAAAATTTCCATTCCAAGTTTTCCCAAAATGGCAACGTCGCCCGGTTCTTTTCTGAGATTTTCAACAAATACATCGTAGGTTCTACGGATAATTTCACCATACAGGCCTGTGTTGGCAGAAATAAAAACGTACAAAGTTTTGCCATTTCTTTTGATAAAGGTGAGCTTGGAACTGTCTTTTATTTTTCTGGTTTGCATTAAAAGTTCAGTTTGGGTTTTGTACGATGTCTTAACTTGTTGAAAAATCGCATTTATTTCAAGCAAAAAATCCCGGCTTGCCAAAACAGAGCTTCGGATACGCGCCATTCTGGTTGCGGCAATCTCTTCGTACGTTTCCAGTATTGTACGCAGAGTAGTAAGAAATTCTGCTTCCTTTGTCAGTTCTTTTTTAGTAACCATATTCCTTAATTATTAATGATGAATGATGAATCATTAATTAATCCTTCATCCTTAATCATTTATCCTTATGTTTTTAGACTTGTTAACAGCTGCTCTCCTTTTTCTCTCATAATTTTTAGCATATCATTAAAAGTTTTTGCATCCGTTATGGTTTGATCGATTGTCCTGCTGACATTTGGTTTAGTTTTATATATTTCGATCATTTTATTTACATCTGCTCCGATCGGTTCAATGTTTCTGTTTTGTAAAATATTGTCCCAAAGCATAGAGAATAAGAGTATTTGTAAATTAATAGGCATAGTGGTTGAAGGTCCCTGATCTAAAAATTTAATAACTTTTTCACCAACCGCCAAAGTTACCTTGCTGGCTTCGGTAAGTTCTGCTCCGAAGTGAGAGAAGTTCTGCATTTTTTCAGAAATTGTCAGGAAGGAAAGAATCTCGCGGTTAATATCTCTTTTCAGAGTGGATTGGGTTTGTCTGCCGACTCTGGTTACGGATAGAAAGGGATTAATAGCCGGTCTTCTGCCTTTGGCAAAAAGATCGGAGTCAAAATACAAGTGGCCGTCTGTCATAGACATAATATTGGTCTGAATATAGCCGGATAAATCCCCTTGTACGGTTTCAACTACAGGCAAACAGGTAATTGCTTTTTCACCTTTCTCTGTCACAAAATTTCCGGCCCGCTCAAGAAGCTTTGCGTGAGTATAAAAAATATCTCCGGGATAAGAATTGCGTCCGGGGAATTTTTTTCCCAAGAGAGAAATTTCTCTGTAAAATTTGGCATGAGTTGTTAAATCGTCAAGCGCGAGCAATACATCATATCCTTCATCTCTAAAATACTCACTGATGGTCATAGCGGAGAAAGGAACAAGATAGGAAAGTCCAATTGGGTCGTCAAAACCCGATGCAACAATAATTACGCGATCGAAAATACCGTGTTTTTTGAAAAAATCTTCAGCGTCTTTGATATCAAGTCTTTTTTTCCCAATCGCAGCATATATGCAGATATGTCCTTGCTTGACTTGGGCTAAAATAGTTTGCATCAGAAAATTTGTTTTACCTGTTTTTCTGTCTCCGATAATCAATTCTCGTTGTCCAAATCCCAAAGGCATAACCAGATCAACAATCGGTATGCCTGTTTCGAGCTGTCTGGTAATGGTTTTTCGGGACAAAATACCTCCTGCTAAGGAATTTATTCCCCGTGATTCCTCCGGCTTTTTGTAAGCATCCATTGACGTCAAGGGATTTCCAAGCGGATCAATTATTCTTCCGAAAAGCTCTTTTCCGACAGGCACTTTGAGAAATTCATTAGTTCTGACTACTTTTGTGCCTTGACCCATAGGCTCTTTGGAAAAAACCAATACTTCGACGATTTCGGAGGTAAACGACAGCACTATTCCTATTTTGCCTGTTTCAAAAATAACTATTTCGGAGGTAACGACTTTTGGAAGACCGCTGATGTGCACAATTGCATTAGAAGCTTCTTCAACAAAGCCAATTTCCGATATTGACTCAAGATAATATTTAAAATCCTTCATATAAATTTAAAACTCAAAAGGCAAAAATCAAAAATACAAGTAAAAAGTTAAAAGTTTTAATTACTTTTGAATTTTGAATTGCAATTTTGACTTTTAAATTTTAACTTTTGAATTATTGTAAAAGCATTTGTATCTCTTTATTTTTTACTTCAAATGTATCTTCGATGCTTTTCTTAAGAGTAAAGTCATAATATTTTCCATTAAAGATTATAACTGCGCCTCCTAAAACGTCTTC
>Ga0209210_1001282_pt1 | contig 21603 bp, 20 predicted proteins | sample RifGroA1_FD_183991 | JGI IMG/M metagenome (GOLD analysis project Ga0209210, IMG submission 183991) | Contaminated groundwater microbial communities from Rifle, Colorado, USA - Rifle Groundwater A1 (SPAdes) (version 2) | ecosystem: Environmental > Aquatic > Deep subsurface > Groundwater >...
AGGACCTCCTGGCCGCCTTCACCAGAACCAGGGTAAGGCCCGGCTTTTCTTTTGAAAATTTCGCCGTCTCCTCTTCCAACCAAATGGCCCACGCGGCGGCCGAAGCGGTCTCGGCCAACCCCGGCAGTGCTTATAACCCCCTTTTTATCTGGGGCGGGGTGGGGGTCGGTAAAACCCACCTCATGAATGCCGTGGGGGTGATGCTTTTGGAAAAGTCCCCGTCGACAAAAATTCTTTTTTGTACGGGGGAAGACTTTACCAACGACATTGTTGAAGGGATTAGAAATAAAACCACCCAGTCTTTTCGCGAGAAATACAGAAAACTCTCGGTGTTATTAATCGACGACATTCAGTTTATTGCCGGCAAAGACGCCGTTCAGGAGGAATTCTTCCATACCTTTAACGCCGTCACCGGCGCCGGCGGCCAAATAATCTTAGCCTCGGACCGGCCGCCTTCTGAAATCGCCAAACTAGAAGAAAGACTGAGAAGCCGCTTTGAGGCGGGGCTGATTGTCGATATTTCCCCTCCCGACTTTGAGCTTCGTTGCGCCATCATCCAAATCAAGTCTAAAGAGAGGGGGGTGGCCCTCCCCATGGACCTAATTCAAATCATCGCCGGCAACGTCGACTCGGCCAGAAAAATAGAAGGGTTCCTCATCAAGCTGACCTCTGAAGCCAGGCTGAGAAAAACCGAAATAGGGGAGGAGTTAGTCCGCTCGCTTTTGGGAAAGGCCGAAGAAGGGCCCCTTATTAAAAAGGCCTCGCCGGGCGACGTCGTCACTGCGGTTTCTAAATATTTCTCGGTCGGCAAGAGATCCCTTTTAGGGGAGTCCCGGGCCAGGCCCATTGCCAGGCCCCGCCAAATCCTGATGTATTTATTAAGAAGGGAGTTGGGGCTACCTCTTCAGGAGGTGGGGCGACTGGTCGGGGGGAGGGACCACACCACGGTCATGCACGCGGTGGAAAAAATAACGAGCTTGGCCTCGAACGATGTTAATATCCGTGGGGACTTGTTGGGGATAAAAAAGAGCCTTTGAGGGTAAGTTAAAAAGCTTTTGCACTTATCTACAATAGAAGATAAATTATCCACAAAAGTATCAACAAAAGGCCGAGCCTTGTATCAACACGAATTTGTCCCGAAAATCAAGGTCGTCTCGGCAAATTTATTAACTTATCAACACCTTCTACTACTAGCACTACTATTTTAAATATGATAATAAAGGAGAAATGAAAGTCAGCGTTTTACAAGAAAGTTTTGCAAAATCTTTGTCTCTCGCTTCTCGTTTTGTCAGTACCAGAACACAACTTCCCGTTTTAGGTAATATCTTACTGGTCGCCCAAAAAACCAGACTTTTGGTTTCTTCAACCAACCTTGAAGTTTCAGTTGCCTGTTCAATCGGGGCCAACGTCGAAAAAGAAGGAGAAATAACCGTTCCCGGAAGGACAATTACCGACCTGGTGACCAATTTGCCTTCGGAAAAGATAACTCTCGAAGTCGAAAAAGAGCAGTTAAAAATCCACACGCCGACTTTTGAGTCAACCCTTTCGGGGATGAATGCCGCCGACTTTCCTTCGGTCCCTGCGGCCGTCGGTAAAGAGGGGACGCTGAGTCTTCCGAGGGAATCTTTTTTGGGCGCCCTGGCTCAAGTCCTTTTTGCCGCCTCAATCGACGAAACTAGGCCCATTTTAACGGGTGTTCTTTTTGTTTTTCAAAAAGGCCAGCTGGTTTTGGTTGCCACCGACGGCTTTCGTCTCTCGCAGAAGAAAATTCAGGTGAGGGCGAAAGGGAAAGAGGAAAGGCTGGTTTTGCCCAAAAGCGTTTTGGGGGAACTTTCAAGGACCGCCGAAGGGGAGGAAATTTTATTAAGCGTCAACAAGAAAGAAAACCAGGTTTTATTTGGGACAGAAGGAGTGGTTCTTTCTTCCCGGGTTTTAGAAGGAGAATTTCCGGACTACGAAAAAATCATTCCCAAAGAGGGAGGGACAAAAATAATAATTGACAAAGACGAACTTCTAAGAGCGGTTAAGCTCTCGTCGGTCTTTGCCAGGGAGGCGGCCAACATCGTCAGAATTAATTTGGGTAAAGATTTTCTCGACGTTTCGGCGGAAAGTTCCACCTCCGGGAGCCAAAAGACAAGGGTCGACGCCAAAGTTGAGGGAGAAGCAAAACTGGAAATTGCCTTTAACTACCGCTTCCTAGAAGAGTTTTTGCACGCGGTAAAGGCAGAAGAGGTTGATCTGGAGCTTTCCGGGCCTTCCTCTCCGGGGATTTTCAAGGACCCGACCGACCCCGCCTTTCTCCATTTAATCATGCCAGTGAGAATACAAAGCTAGTCTACTTTATTGTTTCTGGTTCGTCGGCTGGTTCTTCGACAAGGTCTTTTCCCCAGGTTGTCAAGAAGTTGCCAATATTGGTTGGCTCAAAATACCAAATCTCAATTATTATTCCGTCAGTCTTATGTGCAAAAACAGCAAGGCCCTGTTCTGGATAGATATAGCCAAGATAAGAAAGACTGAGGCTTTCGTCGTAAAGCTTAGCTACAGGTTCGCCTAATTGTTCTAAATAGGAATTAATTTTTCTTTCCTCTTCGTATTTGACGGGCTCTCGTATGAATTCTATCTTTTCTTCGGAAGTAAATATTTTTGATGTATATTTACTGAAAGCAGAGGGATACTCTAAGATTTTGTATTGATCTTGTTCTAAGGTAGCGACGGGCTCTCCAAGGAGGTTTATTAGATCGTTTACTGATTGGCCCGGCCTTATAGCGTCTTTGTAAAGCTCGATATCTTTAGCCCTTTCTGTTACTGGACCACCTTCTTTGGGTAGAAGGAAATACCAAACTAAAAGAGAGACGAAAAGGACGATAGACAAGGAGGCCAACCAATACTTTTTAAATATGGAAAACAATTTATTCATTTAGAAATCGATTCCAAATATAAATTTAGCAAATTCTTTATGTCCTTGAAACCTTGGTTCTTCCAAAATAGGATGATTGATTGGATATCGACCAATGGATTCTGCAAGGTCCTCTCCTGCGCTTCTACAACAAACAGGGTAAGTAGGCAGGAAACCCTCGTGGGCGGCAAGCTCCCGATACTGTGATGCAGCAATAGAATTATGATAATCAATCAAATGGCCCGACTCGTGGGCAAATAAATAAAGACTATATCCACTACTACTTCCTTCTGTTATGCCGTACGTTGAATAGAAGATAATGTCTTTGGCGGTTGCGCTGGGAGCCCAAGCCCCCCAACCCCCCTCCTGTCTTGCGTGGGTGAGAACCACCTCTCCACCACGACACACGTAATCTAACCAATTTGAGGAAGTGGATAGTGTTACTATGGCGTTCATAACTTTCTGCATTCGTATTGGATATTTTTCCCAACCCAAGGAATAGACTTTAAAGTATGGGCCGACATTGTTATTAAAAATGAAGCACCCGAGCGGCGGTTTGCCAATTATTATAGTAGCGCCCCCAGAAGAGACCGCATCGGTTTGGTCTGGCGTATCAGCGGTAACAACGAAGGTGTCTATTACTGCGGAGTCCGAAAAAGAAGTGCCGTAAGACGCAGTGTATGTCAAAATATACGGATTCGTAGGAGAAATTACCAAATTTTCCTGCTCCCCTAATGTAATTTCTTTTCCTTCAGAGTCTTTTATTGAAACCGAAGGACAGGGAGGCTTACTGCCTTTTTTATACACACGACAGCTGTATTCAAATCTGACGTTGGTAAGAGCACCCCTCAGCGCAGAGACAGAAATTGTATAAGTAATGTTGTTAAGTGGTAATTGACTGTTTTGGAAAGGGCCGGGGGGACTAGCTTTTTTTTCCACCTTGATATAAGGAGACTCTAAAAAACCAGGGAGTATCTCGCCCTTCGGAGGAACCAAATAAGCCCCTGAGTTGATGATAAAAAGAATGATGGCAACCAGAACCGGAATTGAAATTAAAGCCACGATTAAAGGGGTAGCAATCGAAGCAACGGCAAGAGAGGTTATTCCGGTAATGACCGATGAGGCAAAGCCTCCGGCCTGGGAGAGGGCCGGCCCAACGCCGCCGGCTTGACCCACAAGGCCACCAGCGCCCACCAGCGCCCCGCTTCCCATTAAGAGACTGCTTTGCAAGACAAAGCCCGTTCCAAAGAGAAAAGCGCCGATTCCTATCGCTACCTTAGGAGCATTTCTTGTCATCCAGGAAAGAAAGTCTTTGGCTTTACCCACCAGCCAGTCGGCGACCAAGCTGATTGCTGTTCCTACGCCGGGGGCAACCGCCGTGCCAAGCGCTGTCGTAATTGCCTTTGTGGCAAGTTTTGTAACACCCTTTGAAATGGCTCTTTGGGCAATTCCTCCCAAGGCTTGCCGGCCCAGCCCGCCGAGGAAAGAAGGGCCAGAAACCTTCGCTGTTTGGATAATTGCCGCAACCTGTCCTTGGGGAAGTCCCATTTCCGAACCTTCCATCAGGGTGGCCTGGATCCCGGTTATGGAGGCAATTTTCATTGGTAGCTGCATTCGGGCAACGGTTGAGTACCGAGCTTCTTTTATTGCCTCAAGAAACCTCAAAATTTTGACTCTTTCGGCCTCGGGGAAACCCTCGGCTTTTTTTGATAACTCAGAGAGAGGAATTGAAGTAGCGAGAGATGTGGCTACGGCCGGATTTTCTTGCAGCAGCCGGGGAGAAAGGAATTTTGCAACCGTGAAGGGGGCAAAAGCCGCCTTTTTGCCGAGTTTTTCGACAAACTTCGGACTGACTCTTATCGAAAAGCCTTCGGGAACAGGTTGGGTTGGAGCCGGTGTTTCGGGCACTGGGGCCGGGGCCTCAGGGGCAGCCGGGGGGGCTTCAACTTGAGCCTTTGTCTTGGCCGCTTTTTCGGCGGCCTCAATAAACTCCTCGGCCTCTTTTTCTCCGGTTTCCTCTGCCGCCTTGAGGGCGGCTTTCCTTTCTCCGGCCTCTTTAATTAAAGCCGGAAGGTTTTTGGGGGTAGTCGGGGAAATTTGTTCGGCGGCAATGGCAGCCAAGATTTCCTTTAAAGATCCATCCTGGGCCGCTTTGGCCAGCGTTATTCCCCCGTAGCCCCGAATCTGGTGGATGATGGCTAAAGCCCACTCGATTTCTTCCCTTTTGACATCCCCCTCGAGGGAAAGAATGAGAAGGAGCCTTCTCGCCGTTTCTTTGTCTATAGTTGTTTCGTTGGCCATTCCTGCGGTTTGGTTGTAATTAGGGCGTGTTCTTCCTCGGAGGCGACGACTCTAATCGGGGCGTGGTGGGGTCCGGCAAAAAAGATTCCTTCGCCGATGTTGGCGGCCAGAAGGAGCTGTCTCTCTCCTTGGGAGAGGTAAAAAACCTCCGAGATTTTGTCGATGGCGGCCGGGGACTGCTTAAGAAGAAGCTGGAGGGCCGAGTTGGTGACGATGGCCTTACCGATGTCCTGGGCCAGGAAGTCCTCGACGTCCTGGGTGATGGTGGTTAGCCCAAGATAGTACTTCCTGGCCCTCTTAACCACGCTCCAGAGGAACTGGGCCGAGTCGGGGTAGCGCATCATGTGCCAGGCTTCGTCAACAATGAGGAGTCTTTTCTTTAAGTCTTTTTTGACCCGCGTCCAAATAAAATCAAGAATGATAAACATGGCGATGGGTCTTAAGGTGTCCTGGAGGTCCTTGACCGAAAAGACGGTAAAGGGATTTTTGATATCAATGTTGGTTTGCTTATCAAAGATTCCCACAAAGGACCCCTTGACAAACTTTTCGATTCGGGCCGCCAGGTCCATCGCTTCGGCCGTCTCCATGCCGATCAGGATTTTATAAAGGTCTTCCATTAAGGGCGGTTCTTTCTTTTGGGTTTGCGGGTCTTGGGTAATTCCCTTGGCGCGGTAGGTGGCGACAATGGCCCGGTCAAGGAGCGCCTCTTGGGACGGGGTGATAACCCCCATGATGACCTTAAAAAGGGAATGGAGGGAAAGAATCTTGAGCCCCAGCTGGTTTTCCCCTTCTTCGTAAACCTGGGAGAGGTCGAAAGGATTAATTTTAGAAGGAGAGTTAAACGAGAAGGAGATAAACTCGCCGCCGACGGCGGCGGCCAGGGCCTGATACTCACTTTCCGGGTCGATGACGACGATTTCGGTCCCGAGCATTAAGGAGCGCAGGGCTTCGAGTTTGACGAAATAGCTTTTTCCGGCTCCCGAACTGGCAAAAATGGACATGTTCCCGTTCTCCAAAGAAAAGCGGTCGAAAATGATGAAAGACTCGTTTTCCGAGTTGGTGCCATAAAGAACCCCGCGGTCGGAAGACAGCTCGGCGCTCGTTAGGGGAAAGGTGGTGGCTAGGGAGGTCGTGTCCATGTTCCTGGTGATGGCCAGCCGATCCATACCGAAGGGGGCGGAGGATAGAAAACCGGCCTCCTGGTCCAACGTGGCGTGTTTACCGACGATTAAAAGAGAACCGAGGGTGGAGACGACCTGGCGGCTCAACTGATTGAGTTCTTCTAGGGAATTGGCGGGGATGGTGATATAGAAAGAAAACTCAAAAAATCTTTCGGAACCCTTGACCAGCTGTTCCTGGAGAGAGCGGGCGTCTTCGAGCTTGGCCTGGGTTGACGGGTCGACAATTTTGCCTCTTTCCAGGTCGGTGGCAATCTCCGCCTCCATTTCGGCGATTTTGCGCCTTAAGTCGTCGAGGACGCTTTTGCCCTCAACCGGATAAATATAGAAAGAAATGTCGAGGGAGCTGTCGAAATTAATGACCGGCTCAAGCCAGCCGGGGGAAACAAAGCGGGGGTAGCCCGCCACAAAGAGGGTTCGAAAATAGACGTCGTCTATTTTTATGTAGTCAAAATCAATCTCTATTTTTTCGGGGGCGACGATGTCGAGGATGCCCAATTGTTTTTGGTAGAGAGCCAGGGCCGGCGAAGGAACGGCGGGCTTGGCCCTTTGCGGCTGGGGGCTGGCGGTTGGTTGTTCCATTTAGACATCCTCCTTCTTAACGGCCGGGGGTTCCGGGTTATAGACGTTATAAAAAAGGGCCACGAGCTCATCGAGCGTTAATTGTCTTAAGCGAATACCGAGCCTTCCGGCCTGTCTCATCAGGTGGTCGCGCCTCGGATAAAGAAGGACTTTGGCTTTCTTGATGACGTAGGATTTGGGAAAAGGCAGCGGCCCCTTGCGACGGGCGGTTGAGAGAAAAGACTTGGTCACGCCCAGCTCCAGGGGGCTAAAGGGAAGGACGATGTAGAATCTTTTGCCCAAAACGTTTTTCTTTTTGATGGAGTCGAGAATAAAACGACGATAACCGGCCATCAGGTTTGCCAGTTTGGGATTGGCAATCTTTTTGGCCGCGGCGTCAAGATAGAGTAAATAGTTTGAAATATCCTTTCTTTGGGTCCGAATGACAATTTGGACCGAGAAAGAAAGAGAATTAAGAAGGGCCGCGTAAGCGGCGATGACCGCCTCCTGCTCTTTTTCCGAGAGAAGGCCAAAGTTTAGGGAGGTCGATTCCATGACCAGAGCCGCCCCGCCGTCTTTATAGAGAATAATGTCGTCGGTGATGTCGGCCACGGGCAGGTGCTGCTGGCTGGGAGCCATTAAGGGGGCGTCCGGAGTTGATAGGTAGGGTATTTTCATAAGTTGGCCGGCTGAACGGCGGGTACGGTTTCGGCGGTCACGGCCTGCGGTCGCGACTTGGCCCTAATGATTATCGACGGAATGATTTCCCCTTCGGTAGTAAAAGTAATCGGGTCAAAAGAATAACCTTCCTTTTCAATAATTACTTCGTATTTTCCGTTGGCCAAAGGGGTGACAATCATGAAGTGGCCGAGTTTGTTGGTTTTGAAGGCCCGAACGGGACGACCGGCCACGTCCCTAATTTCTATAATGGCGGCGTCGACAATTTTTCCTTCTTCATCAAGGATTTGGCCGACGATGGTATTAGGGGTCGTCGGCGGCAGGGGCGGGGCCGCCTCGGCAGAGAACTGGGCCGCATGGTCGGTAATGGCCCCCTTTGACCCCCAAGCTTGGCCCACCCCGGTCGTTTGGAACTGGGGCACCGGGCCGGCCCCTTCGGTTGGTTTTTCTTCAACGACAAATTTGGGCCTGATGCCGGTATCGGCAAGAGGAGTCGGGGTAGTCTGGGGAATAGCAACCGCCGGTCTTTTTTGGGGCTGGGGCTGACCCTGTATAGATGGGCCTTGTTGGATGGGAGAGGGAACATACCCCCCGCCGCCAAAAAGCTGGGCAATTTTAGAAAGAAAAGCTTGCTCCGCGTTTTCAAGAACAGCAAGGACGGGCGACCTTGAAGGAGGAGCAGAAAGGTACGCCTTAAGGGCGGCCTCCCCTCCCGGAGCAATTAATTTTTCAGTGGGGACAATCGCCTCTTCTTGAAAAAAGACCGGTTTGGCACTTCCCTGTTGCCAGAAAAAAATGGTGGGAGAATAGATGGACCTAAAAAAAGCAATAATCCACCTCTCAAGAGGACGCTCCTCGAAAGGAAGGAACGCCAGAGCCACCCCAAGAAGGGCAAAGAAAATGATAAACGGCCATTTGATCAGAGGATGGAGGGGAGAAGCATAAAAAAGTAAAGAAACTAAAGCACCCCCCGCCAACTGAAAGAACTGTTTTAGAGTCATGTCTCCCACCAACCGGAACTGGTAGGAAGATATTTGCTGCGGTATCGGATGTTGTTGGTCCATGGCAGGCGTCTAACTCTAGGTTACTTCGTGAAGGATTGATTTCAAGTAGAAGCCTTTTTCACAAGATCGAGGGTGTTTATGACTTCGCTATCCTGGTCCACCGGTCCAAACGTCGTCCACGCCTCCGGAATGAGGCCATGCATATTTTCTCTCGTCTATTAAAAGAGAAAGTTGTTCGGCAAATTTTTCCACACTTAAAGAAGAAAGTGGTAAAACACCCCGTTTCTGATATCCGACTTCTCCGCATTCCCAATGGAGACAATATTCGCCAGATTCGAGATTATCATCAACCTCAAGCCTTAGGATTTCAAACTCAAAACGATAAGAGTTGTGATTGTCCCCGGCGGGCGTATATTTACCTTTTCCGATTCCAATAGACAGAGAAAGTGGTGCCTTATCTAGTCTACCCTGCGAATATAATTCATATAGACCATCGTTATCGAGCCAGGATGGGACGTCGCGCCCCTTTTTTTGATAATCTGTGCCATGGTTTGCGTGTCTCTCAAGAGAAACCTTTTCCTTCGTCTCTATCTCTTGAAAGACTTCTTCAATAAGTTGAAGTAATCTAGCAGGAACTACAGTTTTAAGAAACCTCTCTCTTTGTTCCCGAAGAATGGGTTCAATATCTCTTTCTGTTTCAAATATTCGCCTTCTCTCATGCCTTGTGACAGAGTCCGTTGTTTCTTCGGACTCCTTTCTAGACGCTAAGCGGGCCCTAGCCCCAGATAAGATTGATTGCTCATTTTCAGACATTTGGCCGCAATTCTACACCCCATAATTTCCAAAATCAAATTTTCTGGGGTTTGTAAGTTTAATTAATGGGGTGTTAAAATATAGCCATGGCAGAACTAAAAGAACATGGCGAAGGGTCGCAGCCTCAAAATCCGGAATGGAAACACGATTTCTCTCCTGGGCCGAGCGAGGAGGAAATTGCTCGTTTTAAGGGCCCGGAATGGCGCTCCGAACTACCTGACATCAAGATGTTGGTAGATAAAGGAGATGAGGGGAAAGAAGAAGGTCTAGACCCCTGGCGGTTGTTTTCGGGAAGAGCAACGACCACCTCTATAAACAAACTTACAAGAGCGCTTGAAGCTTTTGAGAAAGCCCCAAAAAGACTTGAAGAAGCCCAAAAAATAGAAGATGAAACTAAAAGGGCAGCGGAAATAAAGAAAATAGGTGAAGAAAGAGAAGTCCAGGCGGAAAAAACAAGACAACATTACGCGACAGTAATGAGCCAGTGCCTCGATTCAATTTCGTCAATGTTTGACGAAACAATCGATCAAAAGAAAAACCCATATCCTTACGACCACCGTACCCCAAAAATTACAATTGAGACCGTCCGAGAATCTTTTACTGGTCTTGAAGGCGAAGATTGGCTTAAAAGTGAAGAGTCTAGATTATGGTTAAAGCGCGCAGAGAGAGATTTGGATTGGCTTGATGCTTTTCTTCAAGTAAGCGTAGCCCAAGCAGTATCCGCACCTTATTATTACGACGTCGTTTTGCAACTTCAGGTATTGAAAGACTCAAGGTTTAGGGCCTACACAACAGAGGAAACGCTGGAAAGAATGTTTGCTGGAGAGGTACCCGGCCTTGAGTTTAAAGACGAAGAATTAGTGGCAGTTAATGAAAACAAAGTGGGAATAGCGATAAGTCCCAAGCACCAAGAAGGTAGAAGACCCCTAGTAGAACAAGGCGAGGTGGTGGGATTAAGAGAGCTTGCTGTAAAAATGCAGGATGATAGTTTCGACATAAGAATGAAAATAGCCGCGGTTTCGCAAAGCGATCTTGCCTTGCTAGACAAAACCTTCATGGGTAAGAGCTTAAGGCCGGGAGAGTGGAGTTTTTATAAAGAGCTTCTGTGGGATAAAGGACAAATTCTCTCGCCATATATTTCTTCAACGGCAAAGGACCAAAGAAAAGTAACAGCCATTATCGAAGCTTTACTGTTGACTAATGCAAGGGCAAGACTCAACCAAATTATTAGTGGGCGACCAGACGAGAAAGATGGCGAAATTACTGCGTTGTTGAATGCTGTTCGCGATGTGGCCCAGGAGCGGGAAAAAAGTTGGTTTTCGAGAGACAAAGGGGATATTGCTTCTCAGCTAGCAGTTCTTATTACACGACAAGGATTTTTGCAAGACTATTCTTTTATGCACGCGTACAGATATTGTTGGGCATACCAATGGAACGAGAAGGACCAACCTCAAACGATTAAGGAAATTAAAACAGGCAGTATTAACACCCCGTCCGGGGATATTTACAGCTTATATTGGGCAAGAAGAGCTCACAGCTATGACTTGGAATCTAACTCCAGAACCCAATTGTTATTTCCCACAGAGAGGGAGATGAGGGTAGGATTAAAAAGGCGTCCTCTTGGAGAAATGGACGTATATAATCCCGACTCACACTTAGACGTATTTTTGAAAAAGCAGTGGAGTTACCTTTTTGGAAGCGATATCGAGGCTAAACAATGGAGGGGAAAAAGGGAATATCCGGATATTCCGGCGCACATCGCCGATACACTAAAAAGTTGGGCATGGCTTTGGCGAACGCCGTACCCCTTGAAGCTTTTGGGCGAAGACCTAGAAGATAAACATAAGCTTGATATTGTAATGTTGATGCCACCAGGCTTTGCCGCGGCTAATTTTTTTGAAAACGTTAAAGTGGGGGAGAAGGAAGACAGCGAGGAAGAAGACAAAAAGACTGTTTGGGAATTGATAGCCCAAGGAACCCCGCTGTCCCGGATTCGCTGGAAAGATATGGATGTACAACAGGTGGACAGATGGTTGGTGGATCAAGAAATGGGATCAAGGTTCATGAGAATACTGATTGAGCCCTTTGATCCCGAAAAAGACCCGTTTTATGGCCTTGTTACTCATGCGCCGGCAACATTGGGACCCAAAGAGGCCGCCAAGAGACTTCGACTTTGTTTTAGAGACAATCCCGAAGTACCCTATTCTGTGTATGAATTAGCATTTATACCATTTTTAGTTACTTTAGCGTGTGCTAACAAGTGGGGAATTACATCGCCAGAAGCATGGGAGCATTCTTCTGTGACAAGCGAGGAAGTTGCAAAAACAACCCACACAAAAATTGATAGATTTCTAGAAGAGATGGCATACTGGAGAAGGGCCCTTGCGTGGTTACCGGGCGAGAGGGGAATAGGGGGCGGGGGAGGAAAGAAAGCCAAAGTAGACTGGTGGGAGGGGGGGAGTAAAAAGATAAAAATAGGAGAGGACGAGAAACAGTATACGCACTATGGAGAGGTTATGGCCATGATTGGAGAATTTTACCAAAACATGTTGCTTAGGTACGGAAAGGCCGCATCAGAGGAGGCTTATCCGCTAGCTAACCAACGCTACGATCAAAGTAAAGCTGATTACAAAGGAAAGGACTTCGAATTTCTGAGAAGAGGGAATGTTCCCAAATACGAACCTCGGGTGATGGATCTCAAAAAGTAGGAACAACCACTAACGGGTATTTAAGGAGCCAGAATATCTTGAAGCCATTGGGGTATATTGGCTCTCTTTAAGCCCGTCCTAAGTTTGTCGACCGTTACCTGCGCCCTTTTTTCACCTATATACTTTTGGTAAGCTGGCATACCAGTCATGTCCCAAGCAGACCTTACAGTACCAAACGCTCCGTAGGCAAATGGTTTTCTTTCTATCACGGACTTTATTATATCAGTAGCTTGGGGGATTATGGTAAAGAGTACGAAACTTACCCCCAAAAGAAGCAACGGTATACTGGATTGTCCAAAGCCCAGGAGGGGAGGCCATCCGGCACCGCCGGAAAAAGCTTCAAGACCTTCGGCCTTTGCGGAACCGAGAATAGTATCAAGTATTTCTTTTCCCCAGCCCTCCCCATATGCAATCGAGACAGACTGAAAAAGAAAGGCGTAAGAAAGAAGGAAGAGGGCTCCTGTTACCACAAAAACAGAGAGATTCGAGGCAAAACTCTTGAGCCAAGTACCGAAGCCCATGTCGGGAACTACGGCCCCTAGAGCGATTTGCAGGGGCGCGAAGATGGTTAATAAAATGATGGTGGCAAATGCCCTAAGGAGACCCCAAAGGATTTTTACAAACATCCAGAGTATGACAATCAGAATGATAAAAACAAGGACGCCCCCAATTAAAGTCCCAATTCCAGTTGCCGCCAATGTGCTTCCGGCAGCAAAGCCAATTGCTCCCACGAAGCCCGTGGCTATTACTCCAAGGGTATTTATTACGACCAGAATAAACGCTAAAACAAAAAGAAAAAGATATAGGAAAAAAAGTCCGAATATCCCCCCCTGGACCTGTAAACCAAACGGCTGTCCCAGTGTAAGAAAGTTAAAAATAGTGGTCGAAGACGGAGCATATCCTAGAACGGGAGTAAAAAATTGGCTTCCAAAAAGACTTAAGATTCCTATTACCACGTACATTAAATCGACAAGAAAACCGGCAATGGCGTAAGAAAAGGTTGCGAGAATTATGGCAAAAATTACCTTAGGTAGAGCTGACTGGGCGGTTATTACAACCTGCGGCGATATTTTGACCCTAAACATTATCATAAAAGCCAACACTAAAATTGCGAGGACGAAAAGGGCATAGGCTATGTTTCTTGAAGCCCTCCACATTCCGAGAATGGAGGAGAGGGCATTGAAACCAAATCCAGCATTTTGGGCCTTCACCTCCGGAATTAAGTGAAATTTTCTGGCAATTTCTTTGGAGTAAGTAATGGCCGAAAGTGATCTTTCCGTACCAAAAATGGCATTTGCCAAATTAAGTTCTTCGTTGTTACTGGCTAATTGTAGGGTGCCTGTTTCTTTCGAGGCAAAGAGGGCCATTACACATGTCCCGATATCCCCCGAGAAGGCACAAAGAATGGCCTCGGGGCCAATTATTTTAGTGGGTAACCAAGTGAGGACGCTCCAAATTATCCATTCAACTTGTGCCGCAGTATATCTTTCGCCGAAAATCTCTGACTGGTTACTGTTATCGTAGACTTTTGTATACCAGTCCTTAACATCTTGGTTATACCAAGCACCTTGCGCCTGAGCGTAAGGAACAAAGGAAAAGGTTAATAAAAGAAAGACAAAGAAGGAGAGAACAATCTTTTTCATGGCAGAAATTCCTGGCATTAATTCATTATAACTTACTTAACTACTCCCTCAACCTTCATTATTTGAAATTTTGGTAGACATTCCAGACGCAAGCATTATGGCTCGGACTCGAGTAGCGCCGGTTGACGGTTTCGCAAGTATCGCCACTTGGACAAGCAGCATTCAGCCCCCCTCCTGTAAAACAACTTCCCACTTCGGTTAAACAAATATATTGTCCTCCCGTTTCCCAGACCTTAATGGCCGTTTCAACATCACTTGGGCCCCAGGAACAGGAGTTGGGGTTTGCGGCCCCGGTTTTAAGCGGAATACCGAAACAGGTTCTTCCCGCAAAACTTGAGATGCCACTGTTGCCCTTAAGGTCTTTGGCCACGGCAAAGACTGCATCCAGAAGGTTGCAGGGGTTTGGTTCCCTTCCCGGATCGACAACTTTAACGGCATCTTTTACGGCGTTCCAATGATCTTCGTCTAAATAAGGAACCACTCCCTGGGAAGGAAAGCTACCCGGATTGCAACTGGGCATGGTGGTACAGCCCAGACTCCAGTTCCTGACGTTTTCATCCGTCCACTCATATCGATCAAAAGCCCCTTCCCCGAACATGACTCCCAAGATAAGGCTGGGTGGAACTTTAAAGGCATCGGCGGCCGCCTCAACGATTGCCACCAAAGTCGGAAGTTTGGATAAATTGGCCGATGCCAGCTGGCCCGAACCCGAGAGCCGACAGGACCCTCCCGCGGAAGGAAGGTCCGGCAGGGTTCCGATTTTTCCCGACGAGCAGGTCAGGTTCTCACAGTTTTGGCCGGTAATTACCTGTTCTCCATAGCCCTTTGGTCTGAGAGCTGTCTGGATTCCTTTTAAGAAGTATTCATAGACACCTCCAAGATGGGGAAAATAAAGCTCTGGAGACTGCCCCGACCTTTCTGCGGGGTTGGTAACCGAGCCGAGGCCTTCTCCTTGGTAGTCAACCTTGGTTGCGGCCGGAATATCGGCAAGACACTCAATGGCTCCTCCCTCTCCCACTTTCGGATAGATTCTTTTAAAGACCCCTTGGGGCCCGGCAACCAGCTTTGACCAAATCTCGTCGGCCAAGGGCGTTTCGGTGATCGTCCCCAAGGAAACAAGCACGTCCTTTCGACACTCTCTTGGACTCCAGCCGATATCCGGGATTTCGTATTCGCAGGAAAATTCTAGGTCGTAGGAAAGGTCTCCGCTAATTTCTCCCGGAAAAAGCTGGTCTCCCGGGTTTGACCGGATATTGACCAAGCTACAGTCATTTGGGGCGATACCAACCGAGGGAGCACTTCCGGCCGAGCCGCCTTCGGGGGCATAGGTTGACTGAAGGAGTGAGGCCAGGTCCGAAACTTCCTCGGTGTGGGCAAAGAAAAGCTCGGCCGGAGTCTGGTTGGTGAATTTTTGGTTTTTGACTTCTGCATCCGGACTGGTTGCCTTAATTCCGAACTCGGAAATCGCTACGGAGCCCTCTCTGTCTTCGGTAGAAGAGAGGGGAATGTAGGCAAAATCATCGGCCCACTTGTTGGGTCTTAATGGATTTTCTACACAAAGAAGGCTCTTCACATTGACAACTGGTAAGGTTACGATTGCACAGCTTTTGCCCCGCCACTCGTTGTAGGCCTTTCTATATAAAAGATCATCCTCGAAGTCTTTGGCTAGTGGCGGAACCCTGTCGTTCCATGGCTCGCCCAGGACTATCAGCCAGTCGGGTAGAATAAGGTCGTAAAGTTTGGCGGGAATTGATAGCAGGCCTGAAGCAATTTCCCCTTCCCACTCTTCCAAGCGGGTGCCGTCCGGGGTGACGATTTGATTATGCCTGTCGACGTCAGCCCTTTTAATTGTTTCGATTCTGGCTTGGGCTTGGATGTCCCAAGGAAGAAGTTTATTTACGGGTCCGGAAAAGTTGACCAGTTGTTCACTAGTTCCTGTGCCGTATTCGAGTTTCCAGGGGACGCCGCTTAAATACCAGCTGACGTACTCATTGGTTTTTTCGGCATCGTCCAATTCGTCGCTTGGGTTTTGGCTGTTAATTACCTGCTCCGTATTGCCAAGGATGGGAAGTTCGGCATTAGAAAGGTCGACGGCAATTCTTCTTTCTCTGTGGGTCTCATAGGTGCACCGATACCTGCTGGTTCTGGGGTCTAAAAGGGTACAATTGGGGTCGAGATTGGGGCGAAGAGATTGGGGGGTTGCGACCTGTTCCGAAATGGCAATACCGTTCCCGCAAAAAGCCGCACCCGAGATGCTTGTATTACAGGGACTGGCTTGATAAGGCCTTAGTGAATGAAACTCCTGGTCGGTAACGTCATCGCACTCAACCGGTTGAGAGGGAACAGGGATTTGGGCGGCGACGCTCTTTCCCAAAAATAAAGAGGTTAATACGAGAATGACAAAAGCAGACAGTTTAGGCAGGGACATGTCTCAATTTTCTTGAAAAATTCTAAACCTGGTAACATCGACTCCGGTGAATTCTTGAATAAAGCGCAAAATTAAGAAAGCCATCGCCAGAAGGACCATGCCGCCGATGGCATAAGTCAAAGTTTTCTTTGCTCCTTCAATTCCCTTAGGGTCTCCGCCCGCCGTTATATATTTAAATCCTCCCGAAATGAGCATGATAAAAAGAACGATTCCGGCAAGAGCCAGGGCGACCTCAACAACGTTTGAAAAAACTTGTTCTAATCCAGCCAGGGAGGGGGCACATTTTTCTAGATCCCCGTCGATACAAACAGTCGGGACAGGTTCCGCGGCAAAAACAGTAAGAAGCGGCCAAAACATTTCAAGACTAAGTTTAACTTAATGAAGTATTGCGAGCAAGCCTTTAATTACCCTGCCGTCGGAATAGTCAATTCGAAGATATTAATTCCGAAGAAGGTATTGATAAGCTGAACGATCGCCCAGGCGGCAAAGACAATGACGAGTCCAACCAGCGCCGCTGTAATTTGGCCCCTGGCTGCTTCTGTTTGAGCTTTATCTCCGCCCGAGGCAATCCAGCGTATTCCCCCGATGACCAAAATGAAGAAGAAAACTAAAGCGGCAACCACCAAAATTAATCTGATTAGTCCTGCGACGATTCCTCCGATGGTAAGCTCTTCAAGATTCACGAAATCCCCTCCGGGCTTTAAATTAATGTCTTGCGCCAAAAGGCTTGATAACATAAGTTAATGATATTATTCAATCTTTGTCGGGCCAATGTCAAGAGCTAGAACTAGTCAAGGATTAAGGGTTCCAGGTTGAGCTCTAGTCTCTCCAGTGCTGTTATTCCGAAAAAATCTCCAATAATTTTCAGGACGACAAACAAAGCGAAAAGGATAACTACTCCAACGATGGCATTTGTAATTTTTCCTCTTGCCGTCTCAATCGCGGCCTTATCTCCCCCCGAACTTATCCATTGAATAGCACCGATAATCATCACAAAAAAGAAAATTAGTACCCCTATCACAAAACTTAGGCGTATCAGGTTAGGGATAAACTGTTGGAATACCGAGATACCAGTTTCTCCCCTGGAGGGGCCAACAGGATTCTCAATGATTTGGGCTAAAAGGTTCATTGTGACGGCTGATTAATTTGGATGAGACTAAAAAGTTCTTCTAGATTTAATACGGGTATTCCGATTAATGTGCCGACCAAGTCGACAATAAAAATTCCCAAAATAACCACCACTAACCCGACCAGACCCGTGGTGATTCTTTTTCGTGAAGTTTCAAGTGCAGCCTTATCGCCACCCGCGCTCATCATACCCATCGCGCCGGCAAAAAGTACGAAGATGAACCAGATTATCGCTACGATAGTCAAAAGTCCGATGGCGGATGAAATAAATTTCGCGAAAGTATCTATGGCGCCTTCGCCTGACTCCCCTTCTAGGCCAAGTTTGCCGAAACCCCTGAACGGTGTTCCTTTAAAAACTTCAGTTTGTGTCAATAGATTTTTCATTATTCTGGACCAAAGACCCTTATCTGTAGAAGCGCATTGGGATCGTCAAAAAGAAGCTGTCCGAAAATTGCGGCTAGGACAAAAGCGCCTGCTGCGAAGGCTAAGCCCATGAGGCTTTGCCAAATTTTTGCCCAGGCACCAGCCACCTTCTTGGGGTCGTCTCCGGCAGAGAGAAAGCCGTATCCCGCAAAAACCAAATTGAAAACGGCAAAGATTCCGGCCCCAACGATAAGTACTTTAAGAATGTTGTTAATGAAATTTGATAAACCTTCTAACCCTCCATATTGGGCAACGCCCGGGGGAGGATTTACCTGTCCAAAGGGATTAGTTTGGGACAGCAGCTCTTTCATCATAGAATTTTTACTCCGGTTAAAACTTCAATCAATTGTACTATCCAATACGCCGCAAAAACAATGATAAAACCTATTAGAGCCGAAGTTACCGCCTGGCGGCCCTTTCCAACCTGCTCGGGATTCTGATTTCCCGCCCCGGCAATCATCGAAATCCCCCCAAAGACCATATAAAAGAGAAGAATGATACCGGCAATGACCATCGCATTTGAAACGATTATCGAAACCAGTTTTCCTATATCTGTAATTTCGGTTAAGAAACCTTTTTCCCCAGACTCTAGGTTAAAGAATTTTTCTTTAATGTCGACCGCAAGCATCTTACTTAAAAATTGTTTGTATTGCCTCTATCCCCAGTATGGTCCCCATAATCTGTACTAGCCAGTAAGAAACAAAAACAATAATAAAACCCACTAGGGCTCCGGTTATCTTGTCTTTGGCCGATTGAACGGCTTTTGGATCACCTCTGGAGAGCATTAGGGAGAGTCCTCCATAAATAAGAAAGAGAAGAAGGAGTAGTCCCGCCCCGGCAAAAAGATAAGGCAGAAGAGCACTGACTATCCCGCCCAAGTCTTTTCCTGCGAACCTTAAATTTAATTCACTCCCGGTACTTTTTTCCAGTTCTTCAATACTAAATTCTTCCATTCTTAAAACCCAGGCAGTTTAAGTATATCAACTCCTATTACTCTAAGTATAAAAACCGAGAAAATAAGCATAATAAGACCGGCAATTGCGCTAGTTAAAAGTTCTTGCCCCGCCTTTAGTCTTTCCGGATTTCCCTGAGAGGTCATTATCATAAAAGCAGAGTAGACAATGAGAAGAAATGCGATTCCTCCGCCGACTCCTATTGCCCAACGAAGGATAAAGCCAATAAAAGCATTGGTGTCACTTATTGGAATACAACCAATAGCGGTATCGATTCCATCTTCGCCACGTGCTGTTTTACAGACTGGGGCAGAAGAAGCCTCTTTGGGATTTAGAGATGGATAAAAATTTTCCAGCGATGTTTTGTACTGGTCGCACTCGGCCTGGGTAGAGCAGTAGATAGTGTAGTTATATGGCGTGTTGACACAGAACACCCTACCTTCTGAGCCCGTAGAACAGCCTGATGGTATTTCCGGTTCCTGATAGACTTCACACTGTCCAGTCGTGGCGTTACAGGTTTGAGGGGATTTGCAGTTTGTATCTACAGAGATTGTTCCTTGTGGCCCAGTGATTCTACATTTGTTTGTTGCTGCGTCATAAGTGTATTTGTATTGACTGGTACCGGTATCGGGACAACAGGCAACTGCTCCTACCCTGGAGGGCACAAAAAGGCCCATCAATAAAAATAGGGCAGAGACCAAGAAGACCTTTTTCATTTCGATTTGAGTTTAGCACAAACCCGAAAGGGGATGCACTGGTATAATAGTAAGACAAATGAAATTTTTGAGAATTTTTCTTTTTGTATTTTTTTTCATAACTGCGGTCTGGTTTTTAGCCATTTCTGTCAAAGCCAGCCATTGTTCTGCCAGCGACCTTGACTGTCAAATTCAAGAGATTCAGAGAGAAATTGACGCCCTTAAGCCGGCACACGAAACAAACAAACAAGAATTGGCTAACCTTAGAGCTCAACTAAGCAGTTTAAATAAGAGAATAGCTTCAATATCCAATCAGCTAAAAAGCCTTGAGGGAGAAATAAGCCAAAGAGAGGAAGAATTGGCTTTTACCCAGGAGATATTTGAAGAGAAAGCAAGCAACCATTATCGATTTATCCGGCTTTATGACCCCATTCTTCCATTTCTGGCATCTGAGGATGCCGCATCAGCCTTCCGAGAAATAAATTTCCGACAGAGAGCCGCGGACGAAGACAGAAAGACGATGGAGAAATATGCAGAAGAGCTGGCCAAACTCAAAAACGACAAAGAAAATCTTGAGAAAAATAAAGCAAGTCTAGCTGCAGCACAAAAGAAGATTGGCGACCAGGAGAAGTTTTTAGCAGGCGAGGTTGCAAAAGTCGAGTCCTATTTGGCCACCCTGACGGCAAAGCAGCAGCAGTTTATTGCACAAAAACTCGGAAGCCTTAATCTTCCAAGAACCCTTGGTGCAGGACCGCTTTTTTGTACAGATGATAGAAATTTGGATCCGGGTTCGCTTGAAAGACCAGCCTTCGCCTTTTATACATTTGGTATTCCTCATTATGTGGGAATGAACCAGTACGGTGCATATGGAAGGGCAACCTTTGACAATCAGGATTATAGAACAATACTGCAAGCTTACTATGGGAACACAAGTATCGAGTGCCGTGATGTACCTGCGACAATTAGTGTACAAGGATACGGGGATTTACCTTTTGAAGAATACATAAAAGGTGTTGTTAACAAAGAGATGGGTGCCGATATTCCGGAAGCTTTAAAGGCCCAAGCTCTCGCGGCAAGAAGCTATGCTCTCAACCAACCACTGCCAATTTGCACAACGCAGTACTGCCAAGTTTACTCTTCTGCTAGGAGGGGGGCGGCTAACTCAGCGGTGGATGCCACCGGAGTAGTAGCTTGCGGCGCAGGAAAAGCAGAAGTTTTGGTATCGGGGGGGCAAATAATTACGGCCTGGTATGCCTCTACCTTTGGTGGTTATACCCAGCGTTCGTCGGCACAATTGCCGAATGCTGGAAACACTTCCTACACCAAAAATTTCGCAGACGCCCAAGGGTCTATTGGCAGTTTTCCCGACCTCTTTGCGAAAGCATACGACAGAGAGTCTAAGTGTTTTTATGCAGCTCAAGGGTGGAGGTCAGGCTACGGGAATTCTGCTTGGTTAAGCCATAAGGAGGTTGCCGATATTGTTAACGTTATCCTTCTGGCAAGAAGGGATTCCTCAACCAGAGAACATCTTTATCAAACAGATAAGCCAAATCCAGCTGGGACCGATACTTGGAGCGTCGAGAGAGTTAAAGAAGAATTGCGAAACAGGGGTGGAACTCCCTTTAATAGTATTTCAACCGTCTCGGTTAATGGCGTGGATTGGTCATCCGGAATTACGACTTCTTTGACTGTTTCTGGAGATGGGGGAAGTGAGTCTTTTAGCGGGACAGAGTTTAAAGACTTTTTCAATCTGCGGGCTCCGGCAAACATCCAGATTGTTGGCCCCCTCTTTAACGTTGAAAGAAAAGGCTAGTTGATTTTGAAATAAAATACTTTGAGTTTATAGCAAAGTCGGAACTTTGATATATCGCTGTTCGAGCGTTATAATCAGGCAGAATGCCGGATATTTTTATCAATCCTCCGGAAGAGAAAAAAGAAGCTGAAACGCCTACCCCAAGAAGTTTCGAGCCAGAACCTAAATTTAAGAAACATAAGGCCCCGGGGCATACCCATAATCCCCTCGCCGCTTATTGCTATTTGCCCGACAATGTCAATTTCGAGACCCGCGAGAGCGAAGAAAAAGTCATTCTTCTTTTAAGGCAGCACCCGATAACACTTGTTCCAAAAGCTTTGATTGCGTTACTGATGATTTTGGCCCCCAGTATCTTGAGTATTTTTCCGATTCTTTCGTTTT
>Ga0209210_1001287_pt1 | contig 21560 bp, 22 predicted proteins | sample RifGroA1_FD_183991 | JGI IMG/M metagenome (GOLD analysis project Ga0209210, IMG submission 183991) | Contaminated groundwater microbial communities from Rifle, Colorado, USA - Rifle Groundwater A1 (SPAdes) (version 2) | ecosystem: Environmental > Aquatic > Deep subsurface > Groundwater >...
CCCTCCCCGCCATCTGCCGAGGTACCCGCAAATCCGCTGAAGAGCTCGACAAAAAAGTTCGCGTAAGAATCCTCTCCGCCACGCGCGAGCGTCTGCTCGTAGTAGCGCTCGAGCCCGTAGCGGCCCTTCTGCTCGTCGTCGTTGTTGTAAGCGACAAAGCCGATTGTCTGCGCCGCGAGCGAACCTCCCGGGTAATAGCGCTGATGTTCAGTAGAAGTTCCTAACTCCCGCAGCGTCGCCGCGGTAATCAGCGTGCCGTCTTTGGCGCTAAAGTAGATTGTCCCGCGGTTTAGGAGCGGATTTTTAAGCTCAACCGACTGCGCGTCGGCGCGGCGCGCGTATTCGTCTCCGTGGATGACCTGCAAAAAATAAAGTTTTCCTATGATGACAGCCGCCGTCAGGAGACACAGAGCCGTTACCACGCGTATGCGCGTTATAAACCGGGCATTCAGCATATCTATATATTACCCTTATATTAACGTACAGCGGGCGCTGCCAAAGTGAGCGATCCGGTGCCTGCATATACGGTCGCTACGGCCGCTGGCGCGACAAAGCCCAGCGCGGCGGCGCGCTCGGGGCTGAGCGACTTGGTTTCGGTTAAAAATTGATTCTCCAGCGAACTGACGGCCAGGCTTAAGCTCCGCACATCCTTTTCCGCGGAGGTGCGAGATGCCGTATGCGCCACGGCGCCCAGCAATAGAGCCCCATAAAGGAATACTGATATGCCAGCAATACCGGCCAATGCGGCGATAATCTTCGGCGTGTAGGCGTTGTAAAGAGCCAGCGCTTTCATATTTTTTCTATCGCGCGCAATTTTGCGCTGCGGCTTGCGGGGTTCGACTTAATTTCGGCGGCAGAAGGCGCGAGCGGCTTTTTATACAGCAACTTTCCGGCTCCTTCCTTCGCAAGCGAGGCAAAATAACGCTTGACGATGCGGTCCTCGATGGAATGAAAGGTAATCACCGCTATCCGCCCGCCAGGGGTGAGAGCCTCCCATGCGGAGGAGAGCCCTTGCTTTAGGCACCCAAGCTCGTCGTTGACGGCGATGCGCAATGCCTGAAATGTTTTTGTCGCCGGGTTGATGCGGCCGCGGCGGTACGCGGCCGGTACCGCGTCGCGCACCACCTCAACTAGTTCGTTTGTGGTCGCAAACGGCTGCACTTTGCGGCGCACAACAATCGCTTTAGCAATCCGGCGCGCGTAGCGCTCCTCGCCGTAGCCGAACAAAACATCTGCCAGCGTTTCCTCGCTCCAGAAGTTGAGCGCCTCGGCTGCGGTAAAGCCCGAGCGGGGGCTTGCGGCGTAGCTCATGTTGAGCGGCTCATCGCGCATAAAAGAAAACCCGCGGCCGGATTGCAGCTGTGTCATATTCCATCCCAAATCAAAAAGCACTTTATTTACCTGCCTGCCGGCAGGCAGGCTTTTTGCGAGTACTTTTTTTAAATCTCCAAAGTTCGCTTCAATAACCCCTGCAGCAGGGTCTGCGTCAAGCGCAATCAATTTTATTTTTGCCGCCTTCCGCAAGGCGGCGCTGTGCCCTCCACGGCCGTAGGTCGCGTCTACCACCACCTCTCCGTCTTTGACCGCAAGCGCGGAGAGCGCCTCCGCCGCCATCACGCTTTTATGCTCTCGCTTCCGCTCAGGTGCCTCGCCACCCTCCTCTCGACGGAGGTGATGCGGCATACGAGCGGAAGTAAAAGCAAAAGTCATGGTGTTAGGCATATTTCAAAGAATCCCGAGGTCGCCCAGCGTCTGCGCCATCTGGTCGGCGCCCTTTTCAATCTTGCGCTTGTATTCCTCCCAGGTCTTTTCGTTCCAGATCTCGACCCGGTCTGAAACTCCCGCTAATATCACGCGCGACTTAAGATCGGCGAACTCTTTCAGATATTCGGGGATGAGTATCCTGCCGGCGCTGTCTACCTCTGTCTCGACAGCTCCAGCAAGCAGGAAGCGGCTCATGCCGCGCGTGTCCGCCTGTCCGACCGGTAGTCCGGAAACTTTCTCGGCGATTTTTTCCCACGCTTTTTGCGAAAACATAAACAGACAGGCATCGAGTCCGCGCGTGATGACCACTTTGCGCCCGACTTCTTTGCGGAATTTGCTCGGGAGACTGATTCTCTTTTTGCCGTCGAGCGTATGTAAGTATTCTCCAATCAGCATGTGTTTTTCGCCAATGTATTTTCTCCCTCCGGGACTGTCCCACTTAATCCCACTAAGTCCTAGTCTATCTCACTTTATCCCACTAAACATACACAAGTTATCCACAAACGGACAAATACAACGAAAATCCCCGTTAGACTAGGGTATATGGTCAAAAAACTGTTTCGCGGCTGGTATCCGGTCAACCCGGTCGGGCGCGTTATAACCGCTACCTACATCTGCGTGCCGGCCTACGTGCTTGTGGCGCAGTCGCTGGGCGTCTTCCCCTCCAGCCTGAACATACCGCTCGTCAGCGGCATGTCGGTCATTATGGTCTGCGCGGCTACATCCCGCCGCTATAAACAACCTCTTTTTAGAAAGAAAAAAGCTGGCGAAGACGGCTTTACCCTAGTGGAGCTGCTGGTCGTTATTTCTATCATAGGCATTTTGACAACGCTGGTGTTCCCGTTTGTGAGCAGCGCGCGCAAGGCGGCCTACTATACGCGCGCCAAAGCCGAGTTGCGCAATGTCGCGGTGGCGGTAGAGCGCTACTCGATAGACATCGGCGGCTATCCGGCCGATGTAAACCGCAACCTTCCGCCTGGGCTGGAAACATATCTTGCGCCCGGCAAGTGGCCGGAGGCTCCTTGGCCCGGCAGCGTGTACGATTGGGACAACTGGGCGCCCGGAGATTTAAGCTATCCTCCAAACACGCAAACGTACCAGATAAGCATCCGGTTTTGCACCGCGCCCGGGGTATGCACCTTCCCCAACGAGCCGTGGGCGGCGAATTTCGACTACTACAGCGCCGCGTACTATTGCATATCGGGCTCGTGTCGCTCGCACAGCAGCAAGCCGGCCACGCATCCGGGCTATTGCATAAACTGCTAAGAGGATGCTTCGCGCAGGCGATTGAGTACAAACTCTCGCGACAACGAAGCAAGAAACCATCCCGCTTTGGGTCCGTGGTCTTTACCTAAGAAGATCAGATATATTTCTTTAAACGCCTTCAACTCGTGCAGTTTGCCGTGGATCTCCTCCGCCGTCGTATCCGGTTTTGAATTTAGAAATTCGAGTATTTGTTTTATATTTGTTTTTTGTTCTTTTGTGATTTCTACCGCAGGCAATGTGTCCTGCAGTTTAAAAACAAATTTCTCCGGCGCGTACTCCTCCAGCCAGTGCTTGGCGTACCGCGCGCGCTCCTGCAGTTCGGCAACTTCCGCGTCCGGAAATTCTTTTTCCAGTTCTAAGTGCGGCATTTGTACGACAAACGCCACCTGGCTAAACCGTGGCAGAACTCCCGGAACTTGGGAGAGTCTGACTCTCCCGTTTTTGGGAGAGTCAGACTCTCCCATTCCGTGCGGGTGGATTAATTCAAACAAGCGCGCGTAATCGTCGTCCTTGGTTGTTTGATAGCCGAGCGCCAGTTTATCGTATTGGTCATAGAGCACCGGAATGGTGTCACCTTCCGGGTCGAAGTTTACCTGCTGGTTTATTTCTTTTCCTAACAGCGCCAGGCGGAATATTTTTGCGGGGACCAGCGCGGCGATTTCCTTGGCGCTGCTACCGCGCCCCTTGCTCGACGACATTTTTTTACCCCCGACCAAAAAGAACTCGTACGGCACGTCAAACGGCGGCTCGTAGTTGAAAACTTCTTTAGAAATGTGATTTCCGACATCGCGGGAGCCGCCTTTGGTTGAGTGGTCTTTGCCTGCGCCCTCCACCAAAACGCCGTTGACCTTCCACTTAGCTGGCCACTCCACCTTCCACAAAAGCTTGGCTTTGCCTCCAAACGGCGATACACGGCCTTTGTAGTCGCACCCCTTGGTGTACGGAGCTTTGTCTACGCGGCAATGTACTTGCACGGTAGAGCCGTCGAAATCAGAACTTTCCGTGGTTGCTACTTTATTACACTGCGGGCAGACAACAGCAATCGGCAGCCACTCCCCCTCCTTTTGCGACCCAGACACCTCTTTATATATGCGAACAATATCCGAGGAATGTTCAATCGCTTCGCGGATAACGCCGTCCATCTTTCCCGATAGATACAGCTCGCTCCCCCAATAAAACTCTGGGCTGAAGCCGGCCCCTTCTATGACCTCTCTAAACTCATTGCCGAAATACTCGGCAAAGTTTTTTGCCGAAGGCTCCGGCGACGGAACGTCGCGGAGCATCATCCCCAAGTACTTTTCAAACTTTTCGCGCAGGAGATAATCCGGAATGCTGTCGAACACGTCAAAATCGTTGAGCTCATATTTAAAAGTATTTTTAACTCCCCTGCCGGCCAGTGCCTCATGCACCGCGCCGTGTATTGCAACCCCGCGCATACTCCCGACATGCACGCGACCCGAAACCGTCTTTTCATCGCGCAATAAAACCGGCTTGGTATTTCCAAACTTCTTTTCTATCTCCTGTGCAATCCTGTCTGCCCAAAACATTAATCTATTCTACCTTAAGGATTTTATATTTCTGCGTGCCGCGGGGGGTGTGGAAGGAGAACTCGTCCCCTTTCTTTTTACCGAGCAATGCGGCGCCGAGAGGCGAATGGTAGGAAACCTTGCCGCCGATGATGTCGGCCTCCTCCGCGCCGACAATGGTGTATACATGTTTCTCGTCCGCGCCGATTTTCTGCACCGTCACGGTCGCGCCCATCCCGACAGTGTCGGACTTGGAGCCGCGGACGATTTTTGCGTTCTTAAGTATCCCCTCGAGCTTGCCGATGCGCTCCTCTACCGCGCCCTGCATCTCGCGCGCCTCCTGGTACTCCGCATTTTCGGAGAGGTCGCCTAAGCTACGGGCATATTCCAGCTGTTCGGCTACTTCACGGCGGCGCACCGTGCGCAGTTCGTCTAATTCTTTAGTAAGTTCTTCAAACTTCTCCTGCGAAATGAGTGCTTCTGTCATATAAGAGCATCAGTGTAAACGACTACAGTGTTTTGTCAACGCGCCAAGCCAATATCTAGCGCAGATACTGCGGAGCATTTGCCTCCATAAAGTAAAAAAAGTCGCTCATGATGCCGGAGCCGCCGACTTGCGTGCCTGCGGGCATCTTCTCCAGCACCACGGAGTAGGCGTACTTGGGGTTATCGTAGGGCCAAAAGCCTATCATCCACGCGTTTTGATTTTCGTTGCGCATGCCGACCTGCGCGGTGCCGGTTTTGGCTGCCACCTTAACAAACGGGAGGTTTACGGCGCCTGCTATGCCATCGGTGACGCCGAGCCGCATCCCCTCCCGCGCCACCTGGAGCGCGTGCGCGCTTATATTTACATTCGTTCCCTGCAATGTGGCTTGCCCTGAGCTCGTCGAATGGGTGCTGGCAAACAGCGACGGAGTCGGCAGTGTACCGCCGTTGGCGATTGCCGCAACCATGCGCGCGGCCTGCAAAGGCGTCACCTGCACGCCGTACTGGCCTATGGCGGTGTGATAAGTATTGCCCAAGCGCCATGCCGGGTCGTCGGGGAACGTTATTGCCTTCCACTCCGGAGTCGGTATTGTGCCAAATGCCTCGGAAAATCCTGCGAGTCCCGCGTCGGCTCCTAAACCGAATCGCCGCAAATATTCGTCGATTTTTGCGATGCCGAGGCCCGGCTGGTCTTCAAATCCGCCGCCGACTTCATAAAAATATATGTCGGAAGAAACGGCGATAGCGCGCCGCATGTCCGTCCAGCCGTTGACGCGCCAGTCTTTAAAAATAGTCGGTTTATCCTGGTCGTACGGATTAGGCAAAATGAGCGCGCCCGTGGAGAGGATTTGTTTGTACTCGTCTATTACTCCCTCGTTTATAGCCGCGGCCGCTATAAGCGGTTTGACAATTGAGCCCGGCGCGTAGAGTCCGTCGGTGGCGCGATTGAGGAATGGCAGATGCCTGTTACCGGTGTACGCCTTGATCGCAGCCGTATCGCCTCCCGCCATGGCCTCCGGCGAGTACTCAGGATAGCTGGTCATTGCCAGCAACTCACCGGTGCGCACATCTATGATAACGCCCGCGCCCGCGACCGCGCCTGCGTCGCGGGCGCGGGCGCCTATGGCGTCAAACAAACCCTGGTTGACAGCCGCGTCTATCGACAAAATAATTCTGCTTCCGACTGCCGGCGGACTGACCTTGGCTTCGGAGACAACGTTGCCGCGCGCGTCGGTCTCGGTAAGCGTGAGCCCGTTCTCCCCTTTTAAAATTCCGTCAAAAGCTTTTTCCGCGCCGTCGACTCCCGTATATGTGTCGCGATAATAAAATCCCGAAGAGTCTTTGGCGGGCGCTTTAACATATCCTATTGCGTGCCCGAGCCCGCGGTACGCCGAGTACGTGCGTGTTGCATAATCCAGCTCGACAGACTTCCGTTCGTTCCATGCCAAGTGCCTGCCGGCGCGGTCATCTATGGCGCCGCGGTCCGCAAATATAATCTTTTGTTCCAGCTGATTTTCCCGCGCCTGTTTTGCGTACGCGGAGCCGTTTATAATCTGCAAATTCCCCGCGCGTCCGAGCAAAAGAAGCGCGAGGACGCCCGCCAGCACTCCTGCCGCGATAAACGAGCGCCGCGAGAGCGGGCGTTCGATGCGGCCCTCAAACTGGTCGCGGTCAAATTTCCCCGCGTTGGCGGAGTCGATAAAGATTTCGTCCGGATCGATCTCGCGATGCCGTTTTTTCCTCATAGTTTTTCCTGCGGATTGCGGTCAAAAAAATATTGGCTTCCGCAGTATCGCGCGATAAAGCCCGCAAGCGCCGCGATTGTGAACGGGAAGAAGAAATAATGGAGAGTCCCTGTGGGAGCGCCCCACGCCAGATCGAGCAGGAGTCCGGTAATGACTGCGAAGATCCACCTGCCAGAGAGAGCGGCAAGCATGACGCCTGCTACCGACAACGGCCACAGCGGAACGAGAAATCCCGCCGATGCGAGCAAAAAAGCGACTGCGTATATCCATCGGCTACTCTTTGACATAATTTGGTTGTTTCCAGACCTCTACAAAACGCAGGCCGAGCATATCCACCGGCAATGAAAAGTATAGCGTAACAAATGACTCGCCGTCTCCCCGCTCGATGCGCGACACCCTGGCGCTTATGCCGCCGGCAATGCCCGGCAGGAGTGCCGAGTCTCCAACCGACACCGCAGTGCCGGCCGGCAGGCGCGCCTGCAAAGAGCCTCCGCCCTGGCCCTCTATCGCCAATGGGATAACACCACGCAAAAGAGCGTCATATTTTTGCCCCGGCGCGGAGTACAGAGTGACGCGCGCGGCGCGCGCGTAGACCTCCGATATAGTTCCTACGACAATTGTTCCGCCCGCCGACACCGTATCACCCAAGGCAACACCATCATCCGAACCAATATCAATAACCAGTGTGTCATACGGGGTGGCGGGCGGGCGAAGGAGCACCGCGCCCAATATGCGCCCAACGCGCGCGTCGCGGTTGAGCCGTGCTTTTAAATCCAAATTTTCCTGATACAGCGCTTCGCGCTCCGCTGTGACCGATATAAGGCTCGACGGGTTTGTTGATGATGCGTCGGAGCTGAAGCGGGCGTTCATGACCGGCGCTAAAGTGCGCCAAAGAACTTCGGAGAGCGGAGCGCGCCACAGCGCCGCGGCGCCGAGAGCCAACAGCACCGCAGCAATGCCGAAAAGCCGCGTCCGTTTGGAGCGCGCGTCGGCCGCGGACATTCTATTCAATATCATCATCATGCTCGATAAGCATATCGTGGTACAGCTCCAAATTTTCCAAAATAACGCCGGTTCCGCGCGCCACCGCGGTTAATGGGTCGTCCGCGACGGTGACCGGGACCTTTAACCACTCCGAGAGCAGCGCGTCGAGCCCCTTAAGCAGGGCGCCGCCGCCAGTCAGCACAATTCCGCTGCGCATAATGTCGGAGAGTATCTCGGGCGGCGTCGTCTCGAGCACCTCGCGCACCGACTCTATAAGCGTGTCGATAGATTGAGAGATTGCCTCGCGGATGTCGGAGTCGGTGAGGATTACCTCGCGCGGCAGCCCTGTAATGAGGTCGCGTCCGCGGATAGCCGCCTCGAAGTTGCCCGCTCCCTCGGAGACGGAGCCGATGGCTATTTTGACCGCTTCGGCGGTCTTCTCCCCTATCAAAATTTTAAATTCCGAACGGACATAGGCAATGATGTCCTGATTGAGCTTCTCGCCGGCGACGCGTAAGTTTTTGGAGCGGACGATGCCGCCGAGCGAGAGCACCGCGATGTCGGTGTTGCCGCCGCCGATGTCAACCAGCATGGAGCCGACCGCCTCGCGTATCGGGAGCCTGATGCCGAGCGCCGCGGCAATCGGCTCTTCGACAATGTGCACCTCGCGCGCGCCGGCGTTCTGCGCGGCATCTTTAACCGCGCGCATTTCCACATTGGTGACGCCGCTGGGGACCCCTATGACGACGCGCGGCCCGAGAATCTTTTTTTGCAGGCCCTGTGCGCGGTTCATCAAATACGCAAGCATCTCCTCAGTCGCCTCAAAGTCCGACACAACGCCGTCTATCAGCGGCTTTACCGCCACCAAGTGCGCCGGCGTGCGGCCGAGCATGTCGCGCGCAGCTGTCCCGACCGCTACCACTTGGCCGGTCTTTGTGTTGACCGCAACCACCGACGGCTCTGTCACGACAATCCCCTTGCCGCGCAAGTAGACAAGCGTGTTGGCCGTACCGAGGTCCACCCCTATATCGTTGGATATCAGCGGAAGAAATTTATTTTTAAACCGCCTAATCATTGGCTGGGGTTCTATTGGAAGAAAGATGGCCGACGAGTTCCGAGATACTGCGGTGTTCGGTGCGGCCGCTGCTGCGCTCTATGCACTCAAACTTGCCCTCTGCAAGAGATTTTTGCGAGACAACGACGCGCAACGGAATGCCGATAAGGTCGCTGTCGGCAAACTTTTCCCCCGCGCGCGCGTCGCGGTCGTCCCACAGCGCCTCAATACCGGCCAAGGTAAGCTCACGGTACAACTCTTGCGCTTCTTTTTGCACTTCGGCGTCATCGCCAAGCTGTACCAGATGCACGGCAAACGGCGCGATAGCCTCAGGCCACACGAGACCCTTGCCGTCGGCTAGGCACTCAACCACCGTGCCCATCAGCCGCGCAGGACCGATGCCGTAGGAGCCCATCACCACCGGAATACTCTCTCCTGCCTCATTTTTATACGTTAGCCCGAGCGCTTCGGAAAAGCGCGTTCCCAGCGGAAAGATATTGCCCACCTCGATCGCCTTCTCTTCGCGCAAATCCTCTTTGCGCAGCCCGAGCTCCGAGAGCGTCGCGTCGTCGTACACCTCTTTGTTGACTGCAAGCTTGCGCCCCTCGTGTATATAAACAGTATCCTCTCCTGCTTGGCACACCGTTTGGAACTCGTCGCTGAACTTGGAGAAGCTACCTCCGCTGGCGAACGTGCGGTAGGTATTGGAACCCAAGCCCACGCGGTCGAAAATTTTTATGTATGCGGCGGCACACTCCTCATAAAACTTCCGGAACTCTTCCTCGTTGCGCGAGAACGAATACAGATCCTTCATGATAAATTCGCGCGAGCGCAGGATGCCCGACTTGGCGCGCAGTTCGTTGCGGAACTTGGTCTGGAATTGGTATGCGTACTTGGGCAAGTCTTTATACGACGCGATATGGTTGCGCATTAGCGCTGTCAACGGCTCTTCGTGCGTGGTCGCGAGCCCGAGCTCCGAGCCGGACTTCAACTGCGTTTTAAACCACACGTCAATTGCCTTATCATCCCAACGGCCGGATTTTTGCCACAGCGCCGGGTCTTGGAGCGCTGTGAGAGAGAGCTCCTGCCCGCCAACGGCGTTCATCTCCTCCCTAATAATGCCTACTACTTTATTTAATACGCGCAAACCAAGCGGCAAATAGGCGTACACGCCGGACATTTCTTTGTGGACAAACCCCGCGCGGATAAGCAGTTGCGCGTTCTTCGAAACTTCGTCCGACGGCGCCTCGCGGCGCGTTTTTGTAAAAAGTTGTGATTGTCGCATATGAGAAGCATTGTAAATGCAAAACACGGTAATAACCATATACTTGACTTTTATACTAGATATGCTACACTTGTAAGCAGTTCCCTTGTTCCAATCCAACGGAGGTTCACTATGGCTAGCCTGCAAACTGCCCTGCGCTCCGCAGGACTTTCTTCCGCGCCGGACGCTCCGGAAGAGCCGAAGATTCAAGTACGCCAGCCGGTCGCCGTTCTCAAGCGCGAGCTGCTGTGGAGCGGCGGGATTATCGAAATCAAAATCCCCGCCGTCTGCCGCGAAGGAGCGTTCGAGGACATCAAGTTCATCCAGTTAGCCCGGTTTGTGAAGGGCGGTGTCGTGAATTTCTTCGTCCACAGCCAAAAGCCAACGCTTTACTGTGGGAAGACATTCACCGCCTCGGTGGAGGTGTTCTGCAAGAAGCATGCAGATGGTCGCTCGTTCCTATACGTAGACCTGAAGCCGACTACTGCACAGGCAACACATCGGCTTACGGTCATGGATGCGATCCCAGGCGTTACCAGCTGGGCTCCGTTTGCGACCGTGCTACTGACTCCTGCGCCGCTGCAAGGCGCGGTGGTTATCGTTGGCCACGGTGAAAAGTTCCGCTGACTCATATTCCCCGCCGCCCCTAACCCGGGCGGCGGTTTTTTTATCCGACCAGTTTGGCGATGTCGTGGTAGGTCACTACAAGCATCAGCATTATAAGGAGCGCAAAGCCCGAGAGCGACAGCGCGGTAATAAGCTTTGGAGAAACCGGCCTGCGTATGACGCTCTCGATAATAATGATAAGAAGGCGCCCGCCGTCGAGCCCCGGTATTGGGATGATGTTTATAATGGCGAGGTTGATGGAAATAAGCGCCGTGATAAAGGCCGCTGCGGCAAAGCCGTTTTGCACCGCCGATGCCCCCGCGCCCGCTATGCCTACCGGTCCCGCGACAGAACCCCAGTCTGCCACTCCGCGGAAGAGCTGGCTAAAAAAGATACCGAGCCCTTGCGCGGTCGAAACAGTTACTTGTTTGGCAGAGATTGCTCCTTGCAGGAGCGCCAGATGCGGCGGCAGCTGCAGAACGCCGACATCAGCCATGTTTATGCCGAGCGCTTTTTTGCCCTCGACCAAACCGCTCTCGGGTTTGGCGACAAAAACTTTTTCGGCATTACCGCGCAGGACGATTACGACCAAGCTTTCATTTTGATGGTCGCCGATAAAATAAGTAGCGTCTTGAGCGTTTGCAACCGGATCCATCTTACCGGCGGCGACATGGATCGAAAGTATTTTATCTCCCGGCTTAAGACCCACCTTTTCGGCGGGAGATGCTTGGAGAACCTGCGTAATAGTCGGCCGTATATCCCGCACGGCGCCGAAAGCCGAGGAGTCGGGAGTCGCCGACATTCCGACCATATAACCGCCGGATAGTGCGAGCCAGCCGACCATAAGGTTCATAGCCACGCCGGCGACTATCACTCCGGCTTGCACCAGACGCGGCTTGCTTGCCATGCTGCGCTTGTCGCGCGCGTCGGTGCCAGGGTCCTCGCCGTGAATGCGCACAAAACCGCCCACCAGCAGGAGGTTAAAAGTGTACTCTGTCTCGCCGTATTTGATACGTAAGAGCCGCGGCGGAAATCCGATGGCGAACTCATCCACGCGGATGCCAAAAAACTTTGCCGAGGCAAAGTGCCCGAGCTCATGCACCCAGATGAGCGCGACCAAAATGGCTATAAATATAAATAAGGACATTAGCTTGAAATTTCCTTTTCTTTGCGGTCGAGCGCGGCATCAAACACTTTGTTGGCGGCGTCGACGCGCTTTTGCATCTCGTCTTTGGCGCGGAATTTTTCGTCCTCGGTCAGGAGCTTGTCCTTCTCCTGCTTCTGGATGTCGTTCCACACATGGTCGCGGGCGGCGCGCAGCTCGGTGCGCAACTCCTCGACCTTTTCTTTAGCGAGCTTCAACAGCTGCGCTCTGCGGTCGCTGGTCAGGTCGGGGAACGATACTCTAATTCCCTTTTCGTCCGCGCCGACCGACAGCCCGAGGTTGGCTACCGTAATGGCTTTTTCAATCTCTTTGGCGTTGCTCATGTCCCACGGCGTAATGCGGATAGTGCGAGCGTCTTCGACGTTGACCGTTGCTATCTGCACTATCGGCACGCGGGTGCCGTAGCTCTCCACCAAAACGCCGTCCAAAATAGCCGGCGCCGCGCGCCCGGTGCGTATGCCCGACAGCTCTTTGCCCGCCCGCTCCTCTATCTCCTTAATCCGCTTCTCGAAAGGTTTAAAATCGTATGCCATTGGATTAGTATATCAAACCCTGAACTTTTTTGCGGCTGGCGGATAAATTTTTACAAGCGGGTCTTTGGTTGTGTCATACCTGCGCGCCGGGGCGAGATAACGGCCGTAGTGGATAACCCGGTGGGTAAAATGCCGCCACTCTTTTTTTGACAGTAATTGCATCAGGTCTTTTTCTATCTTAATGGGATTTTTATAATCCGAGAGGTCAAAACGCTGTACGAACCGTATGACATGCGTGTCGACGGTAACGCCTTCGACTATCCCGTGCGCCTCGGCAAGCACCACGTTTGCGGTCTTGCGCGCCACACCCGGCAAGCGCAGAATCTCCGCCATCGTCTTTGGCACTGTGCCGCCGAACTCTTTTTTAATCATCTTTGCCGAGGCAAGGATGTTTTTTGTTTTATTGCGGTAAAAGCCCGACGATTTTATATCCTGCTCAAACTCGCGCGTGTCGGCTTGCACGTAGTCGTCTAGTTTTTTGTACTTTTTAAACAACTTCTCCGTAATCTTATTGACCATTTTGTCCGTGCACTGCGCGGAGAGCTGCACCGCAACCAAAAGCTCAAGCGGATTGCTGAAGTTTAATTCTATTTCTGCTTTTGGAAAGAGTTTTTTGAGAGCGCGATTAAGTGCGTGTATGCGGGTTTTGCGCGTCATATCGTAGGCAAACTTAGCGCCAAATGCTCGAGCAGCATTTTAAGCGAGGGTGCGCGGTCGCCTACATAGTCGCGCACCATCGCGATGTCCTCCAATCCTTGTCTGTTTTTTTTAACATCTTTTACTAACTCTATTTCAAGGGCGTTTACAAAATCACGCACGTGCTCTTTGGTGCCCTCCTCGTCTTTGAGAATCTTGGTGATAAAATCGCTCCTATCCTTGCCAGATATCTTTAAAAATTGCCTCGCCTCCATATGCAGAGAACTGTTCTCTGCAACTGTGGATAACTCTGGATATGGGAGCATCCGTGACTTAAGCGTCGGCAGGAGCGCGCCATGCGGGACCAAGAGCACAAAAGTAGTGCCCGCCTGGGGTTCTTCAAACAATTTTAAAAGCGCCTGCTGGGCTTCTCCGGTTATCGACGCGGCGCCTATCAAAAACACCGCTTCATTAAAATTTTTTAGGCTTGAGAGAGCGATTAGCTCGCGGGACTCATCGATGCCGAAACGCTCAAACGCGCTCGCCCAAAAAGGTTTAAGCTCCGCTTTATACGCGTCAAACTGCGACAAAGAGCCCTCTATGTAATATGCGTGGTGTTGCATTATCGCCAAACTATCTTTTTGCAATGATGGCCTTTTTGTAGGTGTCGAGGTGGTTAAGCGCGATGCCGCTCCCCTTGGCGACGCAATATAGCGCGTCGTCGGCGACCTGCGCCTTAACCCCCGTGCGGCGCAGCACCAGCTCGGCAAAGTTGCGCAGAAGGCTGCTCCCTCCTGTCATGGTAATGCCGGAGTCGATGATGTCGGCCGCGAGCTCCGGCGGCGTCTCCTGCAGTACGTCGCGGATGGCTTTGATAATCTCGCGCAGCTCCTTGCCCATCGCTTTGACAATGTCGTTGGTGCGCAGGTCGCAGGAGCGCGGCAGCCCGGTGATAAAGTCGCGGCCGCGCACGCTCATCACCAGCTCCTCCTCCACCGGTACCGCGGAACCGATATTTATTTTAACGTCTTCGGCGGTCTTCTCTCCTATCGCCAAGTTGTACGTCTTTTTTATGTAGTCGGTAATGGCGCGGTCGAGTTTGTCGCCGGCGCATTTAACAGAAGTGGATGCGACAATGCCGCCCAGCGATATAACCGCAACATCCGTGGTGCCTCCACCGATATCCACCACCATATGACCTTTAGCCTCTTGTATTGGGATGCCGGCGCCGATAGCCGCAAGTACCGACTCCTTGACCACGTAGGCGTTTTTGGCGCCTGCGCGGATGGCGGCCTCGACCACCGCGCGCCGCTCTGTCGATGTGACGCCGGTCGGCACGCTTATCATCACATCCGGCTTAAACAGCTGCCAGCGCCCGAGCGCCTTTTGGATAAAGTATTTGAGCATCGCCTGCGTGATGCGGTAATCGGCGATGACGCCGTCGCGCATGGGGCGATAGGCGATAATTTCGCCCGGTGTCCTCCCAATCATCTCCTTAGCCTCAAAACCCACGGCCAAAATATGCTTGTCGATTTCTGAAATGGCGACAACGGAGGGCTCATTTAAAATAACGCCCTTGCCGGGCACGAACACAAGCGTGTTTGCCGTCCCGAGGTCTATCCCGAGCTTGGGGGTAAAGAAAGCCATCGCTTAGGCATTCTATATCTGTTCCCTTTTTATGTTAAGCCCGAGGTTTTGGAGGCGGTTTTCTATGCGCTCGTATCCTCTGTCGATTAGGTACGCGTTGTCGATGGTGCTCGTGCCTTCGGCTACCGCCGCGGCGATGATGTATGCCAGCCCGCCGCGCAGGTCGGGGCTCTCGAGCTCTTTGCGGCTAAGCGGCGTCGGGCCCTTTATTAAAATTTTATGCGGGTTCATCACCGTAATATCGGCACCCATGCGGATTAGGTCGTCGGCGTAGCGGAAGCGGCCGTCAAAAATGGTTTCGAGTATCGTCGCCTCGCCCGCGCATTGGGTCAAAAACACCGCCATCGGCGCCTGCAGGTCGGTCGGGAAGCCGGGATACTCGTGCGTGCGCACCGACACGCTTTTAAGCAAAGTCGGGCTTCGCTTTATACTTATATAGTCTGTCCCGACCTCAAGTGTAACGCCAGCGCGTCGCAGGAGCACGAGCAGAGCATCGACGTGGAGCGGTTCGCAATTGGTAACTTTTACTTCCTCACCAGCAAGCGCAGCGAGCAGGACAAAACTGCCCGTCTCTATGCGGTCGGGCGGAGTAATGTACGGCAAACCGCTGCTGTGCAAGAGTTTGCCTCCGGTGCCTTTTATAACCAGAGTCGGCGTGTCCGCACCTTCTATATGCGCGCCACAGGCATTGAGGTAGCGGATAAGCGCGCCTATCTCGGGCTCCATGGCGGAGTTTTGCAGCTCGGTCTCCCCTTCCGCAAGCACCGCGGCCATCATCAGCGTTTCGGTAGCGGTGACGGATACCGAGGGGAAAAATATCCGCGCGCCTTTTAATTTTCCGGTGATGGTAAACAGCTCATCTTTTTCTTCTACCTTTGCACCCAATTTTTTAAACCCTTCTAAAAATAAATCAATCGGACGCTCGCCGAGCACGCACCCGCCGGGGAACGGAAATGTAACCGTGCCGTAGCGCGCAAGCGTCGGGCCTGTCAGCACTATCGAGGCGCGCAGGCGCTCGGCTATCTCTTTTTTAAGGACGGGCAGGCCGCCTGCAAGCAGCTCTTGCATGCGCTTGACGTCCTCTATCTCCGGCAAGTTTTCAATCGCGAGCGCATCGTCAAACAGCACGCTCGCGGAAAGAGCTTTGAGCGCGGCGTTTTTGGCGCCCTTAACCGCTATTTCTCCGCGCAGAGTTTTTTTACCGCCGAGACCCTCTACTACAAATCTACTTTTCATCTTTTTTTTCGTGCTTCTTCGGATTTATCTCCCACCAGAATTTTTTAGAAAAGTCTTTTGACTGCTCGCATACGCTTTTTAGATAGTACAAATCCTTGGTCGGTATGGCGACAAGCAGGCGCCCCATGCGCGGCAAACTTAGCGGCGGGTAGTCGTCGCGCACGCGGCCGGGGTTGAGACGCTCCATAAAATACTTCATCATCTCGCCGCGCTCGGTCGCCTTCTCCTTTTTGGAGTGTGCCGAAGGCACCGCCATATGCTTGCCGATATGCTCCATATTGGGGATTATACACTTGTTGACAAAAACCCAAGGGTGGGATATGATTGACTTGGGTAGTTTTTAATGTTTTCGCGTTGTTGCCGCCCCGGCAAACCCACCGCCGTCAAAAGAGCGCAACAATGCAGGTGCTGCGAGTGCGATTAAGGACAATGCCTATAGTCTATAAAACCGACGAAAAGGCGTCCTGAAAACACTGCCGCAACACGGAAGGCCAGACATTCCCCCGGGGAGTGTCTGGCCTTTAATTTTTTACAAAACTGTTGCATATTTACCTATACATGAAGGATTTGATAGTACAAGCAGGCGAGCCCGTATTGCGCGGCAAGGCCAAACCTCTTGCCAAAAAAGACATCGGCTCGGCGAAGATCGTCAAGATTATCGCGCGAATGAAAAAGGCGCTCGCCAAAGAGGCTTTCGGCGTGGCGCTTGCCGCCCCGCAAATCGGCGAGCCTTTGCGGATTTTTGTCATTGCCGGAAAGGTTTTTGCACAAGAAATAAAAGAGGGCGAAAAGGCGCCCCCTACCCCGCCGGACCGTGTGTTTATCAATCCTGAAATCAAAAGACTTTCTAAAAAGAAAAAGGAAATGTCCGAGGGTTGTCTGTCTGTCCGAGGCAAATACGGCACGGTTATGCGCCACGAAAAAGCATCTATCAAGGCGCTGGACGAAAACGGAAAGGCAATTACTTACCACGGCGCGGATCTGGTCGGGCATATATTCCAGCATGAGTGCGACCATTTGGACGGAGTGTTGTACACGGACAAAGCTATACGGCTGGAAGAGGACGAGGATATGCAAAGCGCGCGCACGAAGCTTAAAGAAAAACATGGCGTCTAAACAACCTATCTTCGCTTTTTTTGGCACGTCGGCCGACTCGCAGTTTGCTCTTGCACAACTCGAGCGCCGAGGGTTAGTGCCAGCGCTTGTTGTTGACACTAAAGAACTGCCGGTTGAGCTCTACAACACCGACTGGGACTTTTTTGTGGTGGCATCGTACGGCACCATCCTCTCCAAAAAAGTGCTCGGTCTTCCGAAGCACGGCTGTATTAATATCCACCCCTCTCTTTTGCCGAAGTTCCGCGGCCCTTCGCCGTACGTGTCGGCAATACTCGCCGACGAGCGGCAGACAGGCGTAACCGTCATGCTGATGGCGGAAAAAATGGATGCCGGAGCGATACTCGCCCAAGCTCGCATCGAGATAGCCCAGGTAGACTGGCCGCCCAAAGGGCTGATGCTGAGCGAGATGCTTTTTACCGAAGGGGCAAACCTCTTGGCCGACGCGCTTCCGCTGCTGCTCAAAGGAGAACTTAAGGCCGAGGCGCAAGACGAAACCGAGGCGACTTATACCAAAAAATTCAGTGACTCAGACGCCCGCGTAGAAGCCGACGGCGGCAGAATCGATTTTTTAAAGACACGGGCATTTGACCACAATCCGCGCGCCTACTTTATAAACCCAAAAGGCAAACGCGTGATTATTACCGATGCAAACTGGCAGGGAGGAAAAATGGAAATTACAAAAGTAATCCCCGAAGGTAAAAAAGAAATGCCGTACGCGGATTATCTGCGGGGCCAGCCACGGACATAGTCTTTAATACGCGCGGCTCCGCGGCGCAGGATGTGCAGGCGCTTTTTCTTGTTGCGGCCGAGTTCGTTCACAAGCTCTCCTACCGCGAGGTCGATTGTCGCGTGCATGCTCTCGCCCCAACGCTCCGCGCGATAAAACTCACCGGAGGCAGTAACGGTAAACTCCGCGCGGTACTTATCGCCGTCACGCACAGCCTGATGCTCGAGCTCTATGTCTGCGCGGGCGGAAGGATCGTTTTGAAGAAATTTTTCCGCATGCTGGAGCTTTTTTTCCGCATAGCTCCGCAGCTCGTCGCTGACGTCCACGCCGGTACCCTTGATATTGTAGTTGAGCATGCCCCTATTGTACCAAATTCAAACTAGAAACCGATAAGAGACATGAACGCAGACAAAACATTTGCAATGTACATCTCAACTCCGGAGGAAGATTTTAGAGTACAGTAACTGCCGTTCCAATCGTGGCCGCTTGGGCATAGAAACGCGAGCGGCTTTTGCTCCGCGCTTGCGCCAGGCATGCGGCAATAATTTGTCGCGCTATCCCACGTGCCGCCAGCTTCTGCACATGCACTCTGCATACTCTGGCATGAATTGGTGCGGGTGTCCCAGTACTGACCAGACCCGCACGACGAGGATGTAGATGATGGCGTCGGCGATGTTGAGGAGTCCACACACGCGCTTCCGTTCCAGTATTGACTAGATGAACACGAGGAAGATGTGTTTGGCATATTGCAGTAATTACTGGAACTGTTCCACGTGCCGCCCGCGGATGTACACCCGGACTGCGCGCTCGAGTAGTCCGTGCCCGACGATGACGATACGCATGCGCTTCCGTTCCAGTATTGGCCGGAAGTGCAATCCGTGGTGGATGTATTTACGCAGCTGGAACCATTCCAATACTGGCCCGATTGGCACGAAGTTGTCGTAGAACTCACACACGCGCTGCCGTTCCAGTATTGGCCCGAGGTGCATGAGGTTGTTTGGCCAGAACCGCTTCCGCTGCAGCCTGAAATCGGCGCGCTAGCGCAACTCTTGATTTGGGTCGTATTGGGCATAACGTAGTTGGCCATCGTCGAGTCAAACCACGCGTTGCCCATGGAGTGGCATCCCTGCCCCAGAATACCCACCAACTCCGACGAACAGCTGCCAGAGACCCCTGTCCCGCTTGTGCCGCTTCCGCTCCCACCGCTCCAGCCGCTGTCGCAACTTGACGGCGCTCCGAGAGCGACTTCCGAGAGGCTTATAGACGCACCGCTTGGGCTGCCTTCGTGACAATTGACATAGTCGGATTCGCACCACACCGTGTAGCCTACATACTGGCCGCTCTTGGTCGCATTGGGGTAGAAACAGCGCTGGAGCGTGTTTGATCCGCCGCCGGAGGAGGCGACGCACGCGGTGCCGTTCCAGTACTGACCCGATGAGCACGCGGACGGACTTGTTCCGGTTGACCCGGAAGAAACGCACTGCGACCCGTTAAAATACTGCGAGGAGGTGCACGCCGCGGCGCTCCGGCACTTTTCCGGATCAGGCATGCCGAAGTCTTCGCTCGATTGAGTGCCCGCACCAGACATCCATATGTTCGCGCTCTGCTGGACGTTTGCGCATGTCGATTTAAGAGTTTCGATGCGGGATGCCGAGGCATCGGCGCGGATCCATGAACGCAGTCCGTTTGCGTTCCACACCTGCTCTTTTTGGCCGGAAGAAGGCGTAGGCTGTGGAGACGTAGGAGGAACAGGGCGCGCCGTATCGCTGCATCCGTATGCCGGAGCTTCGGTGCATGTCCGCAAGACGCCTCCCAGGGTTACATATTCCGTCATGCTTGGATTGAAGCAGTTGCCGCTCTCGTCCATCGAATGCCAGCCGCCGCCGTACTTGGTACACTGCCTTTCTTGCACCGTCGGCGGTGGCGGTGGTGGCTTATCGACACCCGAGGGCTTGCATGCGTAGTAGGTGCCGCACTCGGGAGAGACAAACGATATGACCTTTTCCGCCCCGCTTGGGCACGAGTCAATTGTCGGGAGCGCGGGGCAGATAAACCGCCTCCCTTCCTCTTTCGGTTCGGACTGTGTCTTGGTGTCAAAAGCTATGCACGCGCCGAGCACTCGGCAACCAAGCTCGCTTACAGACTCCTGCCGGTACTCTCCGTCCGGACACGGCTGATAAGCCCGTACCGGACAGATGTCGCGGGGAGGAGAAGTGGTCCCGACAAAATTTCTGTCATCAAATCTTCTGTCATCAAAGCTTTCTTCCGGAGTACGGTACTTTTCTTTATAATCGTCAAACGTTTGCCGGACGTTTTCGTGCGCCCTCTCCAGATCGTCTATGCCATCTCGCCCAAAGAACTTCTCCGCGATGTCGCGGCACACGGCGGGAATCGCCGCTCCATCTGCCGACCCTACATTCAGGCAGTACTTTCCGCACCCCTCGATGGTGCCGTCGCCGCAGGAAAGCTCCCCCTTGGAGAGCGCCTCTTTGAGCGCTATGGTGCTGTCGGATTTATCCGCTTTTTCGCGCTGGTCTTCCGGAATAAACTTTTGAATAGACTTGTTTTTAGCTAGTTTTGCGCATCCGCGCAGCAGCTCGAGCGACGCCGTGTCCGGGTCCATTGTTTGGCACTGCCTGATGTCAACTCCCGCGGATTTTGCCGCGTCGGAGATGACCTTTTTTTCCTCAACTTTTTGCACAGTGAGGTCGACGGTGCGCGCAAGAGCCGGGTTGGAGGCGGACAGGTTTTGCGATACAGAGCGGGCAACGTCAACCAAACATTCGACGCTGTCGCATGCTTTTAGCTTGTTGACCATCTCACCTTTTAAATTATCGAGCAGGACATCAACCTTCGCGGCGCGCTCTTTTGGAAATAGTCCGTTGCGCCTTCCTATTTCGGCGCATTCCACGAGATATTTTTCCTGATTGCAAATAGCTTTGGCCTGGTCTGTGCGCACCACGGGAGAGCCGTACAGCTTGCTGAGCTCGCTCATCGCGGCATCCATCTGCGCCTGCGAGACTCCCGCAGGCAGTGTGTCAGCCGACGCAAATTGCACTGCAAGCAATAGGACTGCCAATGCAAATAGCGCGCGTTTCATATCTCAAATGGATTAAGCACCTTTTTTGTCTTTTCAAATGGATTTGCTTCCACGGCGGATAGCGGACTTTCAGACTTAAACGGGTTTTCGGACTTTGCAGTTTCCTCCGCGGCTTGTTTTGCAGCGGAATCGGGGCTTAGCTTGCTTGACCCGTTTTGCCCATAAAAAAACCATGCTGCCATAGCAAGAGCGACAGCCGTCAAGGCGATGAGAGAGCCGAGATATAGAGCTCGATTGTCAACCATTGCTTTTATTGTATCCCTATTTTTTACGTCAAGGCGGGTTATGCACAGCGGCGCCGAAGCGTCTGATCAGCGGAAAAGCCACTCAAAAATTTGCGCAAACGCGTAAAACACGCCGGCCGCCGACGATTGGTACCAGCCGGTTGCCGACTTAACCTTTGGCGTAACGGTAAACGCGACAGGCGTCGATGTGGCGCGATTTCCGTCCGCGTCACGGGCGACTGCAAAAGCGCTGTAAGAACCTGGTACGAGCATGACCGCGATGCCAAACGGAGTGGTCGTGTCCTCGGCGTTGAGATCGTATTTATTAAGAAAGAAGCTGACTCCGGCAACTCCCGCGTTGTCGGCCGCCGCGGCCGACAGACTGACACGCCCTTCGGCAATAGAATCGCCATTGGTGGGAGAACTCATAAATACCCGTGGAGAGTCATAGTCTCTTCCAGAATAGCGGCGTTCTATAGAA
>Ga0209210_1001296_pt1 | contig 21459 bp, 23 predicted proteins | sample RifGroA1_FD_183991 | JGI IMG/M metagenome (GOLD analysis project Ga0209210, IMG submission 183991) | Contaminated groundwater microbial communities from Rifle, Colorado, USA - Rifle Groundwater A1 (SPAdes) (version 2) | ecosystem: Environmental > Aquatic > Deep subsurface > Groundwater >...
CCTCTTTACCAGATATCACTACAAAAGTGGCCCCGAAAATTGTATCTGGTCTCGTGGTAAAAACCTCGATATCGTCAAATCTAATTAACACCCCATTGCTTCTCCCAATCCAATTTTTTTGTTGAGTCTTGACCCTATCCGGGTAATCAACAGTATCTAAATCATCATAGAGTCGGTCAGCGTACTTGGTGATGGCAAGCATCCATTGTTCTTTCTCCTTCTGCTCTACTGGTGTGCCACATCGCTCACAGTTACTATCCACCACCTCTTCATTCGCCAGACCAATCTTACATTTGGGACACCAGTTGATAGGTATCTTCGCTTTGTATGCGAGACCATTCTCAAGAAATTTCAAAAATATCCATTGCGTCCATTTATAATATTTAGGGTCGGTAGTATTAATTTCCCGTGACCAATCAAAGGATAGACCAAGAGACTTAAGTTGTTTACGAAAGGTGTCACTATTTTCCTTAGTTATCTCTCTAGGGGGACGGCCAGTTTTTATCGCATAATTTTCCGTGGGTAAACCAAAAGCATCCCAGCCTATAGGGTAGAGGATATTAGCTCCCTCCATCCGGCGTTTGCGGGAAACGATATCCATTGCCGTATAACTGCGCACATGCCCAACATGTAAGCCATCTCCAGAGGGATAAGGAAATTCTATGAGAGCGTAATATTTTGGTTTCTTAGAATGGTCTTCCGCATGGTAAATACCGGACTTATCCCACTCCTCTTGCCATTTTTTTTCTATATTTTGAGGATTGTACTCATGCATTTAGATCTTTGGTCTCACCGGATAAAGTTCTGGGTCAATAGTACGGGAGAAACATTGATGTCCGGCTTCATGTTGCCAGCTCTCGTTCAATTTACCCATTGGTTCAGGATAGATCATTCTGGCTATGGAATCGTTCGTTGCCTCTAGAGGCTTATTAAATTCAGCGCATAAATCAAATGAAAGGTTACCGGTTTTTTTGTATTCGTAAGGTTTTTTATTTTGAGAATCTATCGGAACTACAAATCCAGAAATTGGATCTCGAAGTTGTTCAAGAGCGGTGGGTAATGTTCCTTTTTGTTGCCAGTAATTTACAATCTGCCATTGGATACTTTGCAAATCAGAAACCTTTTGTGAATCGTAGCGGAGCATACGCTGACTCTGGGGAGTGCCCAACACGCTGAATCCGGCAATAATCGAGCCAAGCACCAAAATCGCTGCTACTACTCTCCAGATGTTCCTACGTAGACCTGTCAGCCGATCTTTTAAGTCATCGAGATAATAACCGAAAATAGCGCCAGTAACTACCAGCACCGAGAGAATTTTCAAGAGAAAAGCGGTCGTCAATTCCTGCCCGTCCAGAAAGTAATAGATGAGAGTAACGAGGTCGCCGGCGAGCACTCCTCCAGCGATAAAAAGTGTGATGTAGATGAGCCATTTGCGTACCGGGTACTCTTTCTGACCCGGATCTGCCGCATAACCTTTGTGAAGTACATTAGCGAGGAAAAGAAAGAGCGGAAAAACTACGACAAGGGTTGCTACTGGCAAACTGATAGAAGTCGAGTTGTAGTAGCCATATTGAGTAACCTGTGGGAAAGCGACATTAATGACATTGAACAAAATGTTTAAGAGCGCCACCGTACCCGTGTAAAGAAGAACGATGACAGCAATGTGTAAAAAGAAGTCCTTGGCGGTTATTTTTGTATTCATAGCTTCATTTATGGTGAGCTTGTCGAACCATTATATCAGAAACTCAATAACATCTCCATCTTGTACCACATACTCCTTACCTTCTATCCGAAGCCAGCCCCTTTCTCTTGCTTTAGCATAAGAACCAGCTTCGATAAGCTTATCATAGTGAATCACTTCCGCGCGGATAAACTTGTCTCGAAAGTCAGTGTGAATTGATTTACCCGCTTCCGGGGCCTTGGCACCGCGCCACGTCGTCCAGGCTCTCGACTCGTCTTCTCCCGTAGTAAAGAATGTGATTAAATCGAGTAGTTTATATGCTTCGGTTATCAATTTGTCGAGCCCAGTACCAAAGATAGGATCAACTTTAACAGACGGCCCCGGTAAGTCTGTTACCCTGAGCGGAGTCGAAGGGCTGACTTCTGACACGTTCAATACATATAAAATCGGTTTCTTGATGCCCACGGCTTCAAGTTCCAGATTGATAATTTCGATATCAAAGAGCGGGTCCACTTTTTCGTGCACGTGGATGATATTGGGGTCTTCAAAAGTGCGAACCACCTCGATAATGGCATCCACTTCGCGGATATGAGAGAGAAATTTGTTACCTAATCCTTCGCCTTCGGAAGCACCCTTGACCAGTCCGGCGATGTCGACAAATTCGACGACCGCGGGAATAGTCTTTTTTGAACGGCTCAACTCGCTGAGCCGTTGGAGCCGCTCGTCTGGCACGGGCACAATCCCGACCGACGGGTCAATGGTGCAGAAGGGGTAATTCTCCGCCGGCACGCTCTGCTTGGTCAGCGCGTTGAAAAGCGTTGATTTGCCTACGTTAGGAAGACCTACTATGCCGATGCTTAACATTTCTCCATATTAGCAAATAAATAAAAAGATGGAGTATTATTCGTGTCTTAATGCCTCAATAGGATTAAGTGAGGATGCTCTGCGCGCGGGATAGTATCCGAAAATAATGCCTATTCCGGCCGACACGCCGAAAGCAAGCGCAACCGACCTAAGTGATACTGAGGCGTCAATACCGGCAAAACTCGAAACAGCAAAAGAGATGAGCCAGCCGAGTATGACTCCGATTACTCCGCCAGTAAATGTTAATAGAATTGATTCAGCCAAGAACTGAAGGCTTATATTTTTCTTCGTTGCTCCAATAGCCTTGCGAAGACCGATTTCTCTGGTTCTTTCTGTCACTGTAGTTAACATCATATTCATAATGCCAATGCCTCCCACCAAAAGCGATATTCCGGCGATAGAAGCAAGAAATATGGTGAGTATGCCCGTAATTTGATCGAGGGTACTTAAAATATCCTTCTGAGAAATGATGGAGAAATCAGGATTTTCTACATCCACCCTATGTTTTTGAATCAAGGTAGCAGTGATTTCCTCTTGAACCTGTGGCATCATTTCCTCATTCTCAACGGAAACAGCAATGGTTGAAAGATAATCAGCTCCAGCGAGAACTCTTTGCATGACGGGAAGCGACACATACACTGATTCGTCGGGGCTACCACCGAATCCGCTACCTCCTTTTGATTCCGAGATGCCGATGATCTTGAAATTAGTGGAGTTGATGCGAATGGTTTTCCCTATCGTATTTTCTTCTCCAAATAGATCAGCAGCAATGGTAGGCCCAAGTACCGCCACCTTTGAAAGGCTCCTGATATTGGCGTCAGTGATAAATGATCCTTGGGCCATAGTTATACTATGCACCGAGGCGTAGTCCTGGGATACGCCAGTTATACTTGAATTCGTATTGTTTCCAGTCGGAGCGATGATTTGAAACCTGCGGACCAACTCCGGCGATACGTAAGCAACGCCGGGAATTTTTTCAAGCACTACCACATCTGCATTTTTAAGAGTCTCCGCCGAACCGCGGCCAGAGGAAACTTGCCCCCGCCCCGGTTCAATGGCTCCGGGCACAATAGTTAAGAGATTTGATCCTAATCCTTGAATGCTTGAAGTGATGCTGCCGGAAGCGCCTTGACCTAAAGAAATCATGGCTATAACCGAACCAATGCCGATGATAATCCCGAGCATGGTGAGAATCGAGCGCGTCTTATTAGCCACAAGAGCAGTGTATGTTTCTTGGAGAATATCGTTTAAATTCATATTTCTGAAATAATTCTTTGCTTAAGCCGCCTGTCTTCAATGATATTGCCATCTCGGATATGGATGACGCGTGCCGCATGCTCGGCCACATTAGGTTCATGCGTGATGAGAATTATCGTCCGTCCTTCCTTGTTTAATTTCTGAAAAGTGCCAAGCACGATTTCTCCGGTTTTCGTATCAAGATTTCCCGTCGGTTCATCTGCCAAGATAATGCTCGGGTTATTGACCAGTGCCCTGGCAATGGCCACGCGCTGGATCTGGCCTCCGGAAATTTGGTTAGAATAATGATAATACCTATCTTCAGGGAAGCCGACGGCAGAAAGAGCCTCTTTTGCCCGACGCTCCCTTTCTTCTTTAGGAACCCCGGAATAGACCAAAGGCAACATGACATTGCGCAGGACTGTTGTGCGTGGCAAGAGGTTGAAAGCTTGGAAAACAAACCCTATCTTCCCTAAACGTATCTCGGCGAGCTCATCCTCGGATAATTTAGAAACATCATGACCATCGAGCGAATAGGTGCCGCTGGTTGGGATATCGAGACATCCTAGAATATGCATCAGCGTTGATTTCCCTGAGCCGGACGGACCCATGATAGCCACGAACTCACCTTCATTTATTTTGAAGGAGACGTTATCGAGAGCCTTGGTTTCTTCACCGCCGCTTTTATATGTCTTTGAAGTATTTACACATTCAATCATATGTTTATCTTCCAAAAAGACCGGGTCGGGAAGGTTTCGTCTGAGCACCTTGGTCTCCTTGGAGAGTGCGGACCACTACAATATCTCCTTCTTTGAGTCCACTCTTAATTTCAGTAACCTCATCGTTTGAGATCCCGATTTCGACCTCCTGTCTACGTGGCAAGTTCGGTAAGAAAGCTGCACTTACGTTTGCAGTTAATGATACTTGGGGTGAGATATTGTCCACCACTTCAGCAAAACTTCCATTCTGTGATTTGAGAGCCGCATTAGGAACCGTTAGGACATCGGTTTTTGTTTCAGCAACGATTTCTGCGGACACACTCATACCTGGCCTTACTCGATCATCCTGGGTATCAAAAATAATCTTGGCGTTGTAGGTAACAACTCCTTGTGAAGCCGTGCCTATGGCATCAATTTCTCTGACTTGTCCGGTCAGGGTGAGATCTGGTATCGCGTCAAAGGTGAGAGAGGCTTTTTGCCCAATCTGAGCTCTGGCGGCGTCTATTTCATTCAAGGAAATTTCGGCAGTCTTTTGCTTAGTTATGATTGTCCCAAGAATAGTGTTCGCGGATACCGTTTCTCCGGTCTTGACTTTTACAGCGGCTATCACGCCATCAAACGGCGCAACTGCGTAGTAATCTCTTAGATTCTCTTTCGCGTTAAGAAGGGCGTTCTCCTTTTGGCGGACGCTGAGTTCTTTTGATTCTAATTCGATTCCGCTTGTGCCGGACTGGTTTTCCATTCTTTGAAGTTCGCTCTTTGTATTCTCATAGTTTTCCAAATTTGCGACATAATTACCCGCGTCTTTATTGGGTATATGAACAACCCACGTCTTGCCGTTTTGAGTATAATCGTCAGTTGCGAATTTGATGTAGAGGCCGGTATTTCCTAGTGGCTGGGCGGTAATATTGTTTACCATACCACCGTCACCAGTGAGCCCAAATAAGCGATAAGAGACACCGCCTACAGATTCATAAGTCTCAATAATAATATCTCCCTCTTTGCCCAAAGTGTAATTGCCGCTTAAGGTCGGAGAATCAGTGTTTGTATATTTATCCCTTAGATCGTAGGGCACAACCTCAAATGTTGAGTTGAGAAGTTTGGTATAAGCGCTAGCCACTGCTACTCTTTGCTTTTCTATATCCTCACTTTGGCCCGTCCGTGATAATCTTAGGGCAAGCTTAGTGCTTTCGAGATCAAGCTCGGCATCTCTAATTGACTTCTGCGCGTCGCTTGTATCGAAAGAAAAAAGTGTTGCCCCTTTCTTAATCTCTTGGCCACTTTTAGCGTTTGTCCAGACAATTTCACCAGAAGTTTTCGATTTAACATCAATCTGACTGGTGGCAGAGACCTGACCACTACCAGCAACTTTTACTTCGATTATGTTTTTCTCGACTGCCGCTAGAACATATTGAATTTCTAAACCTCCATCAAAAGTTTGGGCTCCGAAGTATCCGCCTAACGCCGCTACTCCAACAAGTGCAATAGCCCAACTCTTGTGGCCAAAAGCATAATGTCGAACCTTTTTGAATGTATTTAATATTGTTTCCATATAAAATAATTTATTTATACCGGAACGAGTCCGTAATTTTTTTATTAAGTAAGATAAACTGACCAAATTCTTCATCGCTTAACACTTCAAAAAGCTTGAGAAAATGCTTGATGCCTTCTTCTTTCATTTTTTCGACTTGCTTTTTAGTTTTTGTAGAAAGTGTAAGTGTTACTCTACGGCGATCTTCCGCATGCTCCTCTCTTACTACATAGCCACTCGTGACTAAACCATCAATGAGCTGAGTTGCCGCACTGCTGGTTATACCAAGTGTTTTGGCCACGTCTTTGACCGTAGTTTTCCCGAGTCCTTCAACAATCATTAGTACACCCCACTGTGATGGAGTAATTCGAGGTATTTTTAAACTGCCGGCAGTCTGAAACATCATGGAGCGTTTCAGCGATTGGAAGCTTTCCATCAACTCCTTAACTTTTTGTTTGCGGTTGGTCATATTATGTAAGATACTGAATATATAAGTATCTTATCAAATATAATATGCCTGTCAAGCATTTTCCTCAATGATTCCCAAATGGCTTCCTGGGAGGAAGAATTTTAATCTTGAACTCGAATGGGATACACTTAGCCGGAGAGATATAGCGAGCTACTAAAGGTAGTTTAACAAAAGAAATAGGCCCGCGAAACGGATCGCGGGCCCAGGGACTAGACGCAAAGATTCCATGAGGAACCAAGCGATCTAGTCCAAAGCACCTAACTTGCGACGGACGCGGACAGACGCGGACGGGTCGCGATCGCCCCAGATGCTGTCGAGCCGGTGACGGCCCGACACGACCAGACCTCCTCCAGAATCTCCGAACCAACGACCATAGCGAACATAGAGGTAAAGGTCGTCATTACGGCGTTCGAGCTCCACGACACCTGACTTCGCCGGGCTCATATGCTCGACGCCGCCAAACGGCAACTGGCACGGAATCGCGAGGTCAATGATGCTGGTTTCGGACGCGCTGGCCATTGGGCATATCCTTCCTTTTTAGTAACGCATCCCGAAGGACGCAAGTGGTGTTAAAGAGCCGAACTGTGGCCAGTGTAGCACCTTTCATAAATTATGTCAAGTGGAGATTATATCTCAAAACCCAATTTTTATTTCTGTCTCTATTTTATCATTTAGTTCACCCTTACTCTCTTGATTTTCATCTTCTCCACTATCTGAATGGTTATTTTCTTTATCCTCGTCGTCTAAAACTTTTATAACAGCATCCCTGAGTCTCTGTATTTTCTCTCTCGAGACTTTGTCCGTACTGGTCGCCTCAATTTCTGATGCCTCTTTATCTCTTTTTTCCCGATTGGACACTTCCTTACGCTCTTGCAGTCTCATACGAAACTCTTGCTTTAAATTTGTAGAAGAAGCCATGATACTCACTGCCTGAGCGAAAGCAGAGGAGCTTTTCTCGATGCTTCGCCCAAGTTCTTCTAGCCTCTCATCATCAAGCTCATCTTTCTCGGCCAACATTTCCGCTTCTATGATACGACGCGTGATTTTCTTTTCTTCCCAAACAATTTTTCTCTCCGGCGCGCTATTGACTATGTCCAGCACTGATTCGACCACTCTAGTTTTGATGGGATAAAGCACGTCTCCAGGTAAAGAAGCTTCAGAGGCGTATGTCACCGTGCCCAAAGAAATTAGAGCCACAAGACAAGTGACCAGAATAACGCGCCCGTGATGAGAGTATATAAAAGCAAACGTGGGAACACGCTTCATATACGGAGATTCTACCGACGAGGAGAGGATTGCCTTGAGCATGCGCGTCTTTTCTTCATCCGTCATACGGAGATTCTTTAATCCACTTATTCCTTTTTTAAAATCTTCTTTATTCATGATTATTGCTTGCGATACCCATGAGTCTTTTGAGTGCCTTTATCCCTCTAGAGATGCGTACCGAGACAGTATTGGCGTTAAGATCCATAACTTTCGCGATGTCCTTCGGTGAAAGGTCCGATACATACCTGAGATAGACGACCTCTTTGTAGCGTGGCTCGAGCTTCTCCAACATCGAAAGCACTCGCTTGGAGTCAGCATTAAGTTCTATCTCGAGAGTGGCTTTTTCGTCGGGGACATCAAACTCTCTATCTTCATCTTCCTTAGACAAACCCTCGAGAGATACCGACTTGATCCTTCTATACCAATCAATGATGAGATTACGCGTCACCGTGTAGAGTAGAGCCCTCGGATTATTTACCTTCTTACCCGAGACGATCGAACTCCACAGACGACTGAAAGCTTCTTGGGTAAGATCGAGAGCTTTTTCTCTATCAGATACCCTAAGCAGGCAAAAGCGAAATAAAGAGTCTGACTCTCGATTGTAAATGTCCGTGAAGCGCTTTTTATCATCATCGATAGGCATGACGTTTATCTACCCCTTCTCTTTCGTATGAAAGAAGCGGAGATCCTATACGTTATAACACACGAGGCGCATGAGCGCCTCCGGAACTATTATCTTAAAGTTAATCCAACGCGCATGAAAAAATTACTTGTATTGGTTGGGCTCACTATCGCTTTCTCTTCGCCTGGATTGGCACATGCCCAAGAGTTGACGAGTTGACAAAAGCAGGTGTGAAGATCCTTAGTCCACAACTTATGAGTCTTTTCGCGTCCCTCAACATCAATGTTGATGCGGCGGTAACCAACATTACCAGGATACTCGGCAATATAGGCGTAATATTGAGTTCCACTGTCTAGCTTTCTAAAGGAAACCCCGCCAGAGGTCCGAAGACATGGCGGGGGGAACAACCCTACGTCGCTATTTCTGCCTAGACAACAGATACGCGATGCCCTCTGCTGCGGTGTAAGAGTCGTTCTCATCACGCAGGAGGTGGCGCAAGAAACTCACGTCATCTCCCATCGTGAAGATGGGAAGCTCCTTCGGGTCGCCGAGTCCAGCAGCCGAGAAGAGCCCGTTGCAGAGACACCGCGCGCCGACCGTGTCTTCGAACCTACCACCCTTTTTCAGAAAATCATCGACGGGCTCAGCCGCACATCGAAACACAACCTTGCCGTCTGCCCGCTCCGCCGGAAACTGCAATGCCTTACGGCTACAGTGTCGTTCTCTCGCAGCATACACTTCTGGTTCAGACATCGTGCCAGCGAGTTGCGGGACTTTGAACGGAAACCCGGTTGGTGACGCATTCGGGTCTGTACGAACTGTAAGTTCTCCTCGATAGCCGAGACGCCTCATCTTTGCACGGTAGGTCGGGTTCATGCCAGAGTCTTCGCTGAGGGCGAAGATCGAACCAGCTTGGATACCGACTGCACCGAGTGCTTGCGCTCTCGCAAGACCTTCGGGCGAAGCGAATGAACCACCGACCCAGAACGGAATACCCAGATCACGAAGTACATTGAAGGCTACGTCGTCCTTCTCTCCGTAGACGGGCTGGCCGGTTTCGTCGAACACACCCTTTCTGCGGGGAGGCGCGTTGTGACCACCGGCAGAAGGCAATTCAATGACGAAACCTTGGATGCTTCCGGAGGGCAACTTCGCGACCATGAGTTTGGCTAGTACATCTGTGGAGACGATCGGCAGAAAACCGGGCCGTTTGAGTTCTCGGGGAAATTTCTCCCCGAGAAATTCGCGCGGATTGAAGCTGATCGTTTCATTTCCCCTTGTGCTCCTTTCCACAGACACCCGATAGGAAGGACTTCCTCCTGATGCTATCGCGTCGAGTACTCCCGGGATTTGAAGTGTAAGCCCAGCCCCCATCGTTACGAAGTCGACTTCTGCGAGCATTGCCCCCGTAAGATGGTAGATGTGTCCGATCTGGAGCTTCTCCAGATAGTTGACGCTTATCGGACCATCATGCCCCTCTTTGGCAAGCCAGATGAGAGCGAAGCTAGCCGCGATGGTAAGCTCGATTAAATCCCGGCGTGGCCGCATAGAAAACAGCGGCACCTCTTTGAACTCATCATTCGCAGGCTTACCTCCTTCGATGAAGTACTTGACCAGTATCCGCTCCGTGATTTCTGGAAACGGAAAAAGCGAAAGTGCCCGCCGATAGTGGCCACCCGCGTCTCCCTTCTGGAGCAGGTGCGCTAGGACACGCTCAGCCCCGGTGCACGACACAGTGCCGAGAACACCGGCCCGAGAACACGTGTTGGCAAGAAGAGGGCTTGATATGTAGATCCCCATTCCACCTTGGATGATAGACCGATTCATGAGACCCTCCTCTCTTGAAAAAGAACTGGTGAAAGAACTGGTTGATGTTTAGGTAGATAATCTACCTCTCACTAAATCATAGTGGGATTTGACAAAAATAGCGAATCCTTTTTATTTTATTTTGCTTTCCTCCCAAGGTTATAAACTTTGCGCTTCATACGCTCACGGCGCCACATGCCAAAGTGCTTGAGGTAGCCAAATTTGTAGACACGGATGGGAGAGAAGCCGGCAAACCACAGGATTCCTTTGCGCAGTTCGTTGGTCGTGTCACCAAAGACAATGCGCTGGACCAGTGGAGCCGTATCAGAGGTGATAATCATAGCGGCGCTCCTACCTTTCAACAATTTACTCCAAAAGTTGCCTCCATGAGTGAACTTGTAGGCGAAATTCGGTAACCATGTGCGATCAATGAGACCCTTTAGAAGCGCTGGCATAGTGGACCACCAAGAAGGATAGAAAATAACGAAATGCTCACACCACCGGACATTTTCTTGGAACGCAAGCAGGTCTGGTTCAAGCTCTTGTATCAATCTGTACCCATGATGAAGAACCGGATCAAATCGTATCTCGCTGATATTCATTCGACGGACTTCGTGTCCCGCTTCTTCCGCCCCTCTTTGATACTCGTCAGCCAAAGTGCAATTTAAGCTGTCATTATCCGGATGACCTAACAATATGAAAATCTTTCGGCTTTTCATAAATTTATAATTTAAAATTTAGAATTTTCATTGTAAATTGATTGAAAATTTTAAATTGAAAATTGATAATTACTTCAGCAACCGCTGAAGTTCACTCTGGTGCTCGCGCATCACTACCATCGTGGCGGCCATCTCGCCTTGGCCCGCTTTCACCCTTTTTTGCACCTCCTCACCGATCTTTTTGAAAAAATCGGGATTCTTTTCCATCAGCGCAAGCAGCCTTTCTCGTTCCGCTTCCGGCACGTCTTTCATTTTCGCCTTCAGTGCCTGTTTGAGCAGGAAATTTTTGAATATTCCCATTTTTTCCTGCTACTTCTTTTTATCTTTCTTCGGTTTTTTCTTCTCTCTCTTTTGTGGATTATTTCCTTTTGCCATAAATCTTATTTATCAATTTCTAATATCCTTATTATAACAGAGAGCCCGTAACGCCGCGAGGTCTGCCTCCGATAAAACTCCGGCATCACCCTCATTTAAGCGGTACATCATGGCTTCTCGACGATCGAGATGCCCCAGACCCAGAGCGTGACCAAGTTCGTGGGCCAGAATTCGCACTAATTTATCTCGACTGCTAAACTCGTAGATATTGATTTCTTGGACTCCTTCAGTGCTACGGTAAACTCCTCCGGTGAATGTCTCGCCGCGTGAGGCACCGATGGTGTTGTAGGTTTCGACATTGAGATTAAGTGATTTAGCCAGACGGTTGAGTGTACTCACTAGAGTATTGATTTCTCGCGCCATTTCATTGAGTTTGGCCTCCTGGAGCTCTAATTCTACTATTTCTGCCTCAAGTATCTTTCTATCCGCCTCTAGCCGTTCGAATTGTTCTTTAGAATTTCTTTTACCCTTATTCCAAGACTCGACTTGTCTTTGATATAAAGCATTCTGTTCATTAAATTCACCAACATACGCATCGTAAGTACCATTCGCCCTGTTGTATTCTGTCTTCAGGCTGACATATTTAGCTCTAAGCGCTTGGTATGTGACCTCGTCTTCTTCCACCACACCCTCGAGATCGGAGAGAGCGCTTGTCACTTCCTGGCGGTAGTCATAGATCAGATTAACTGCCATTCCGTCACTTTCCGGCGCGTAGATAAAGAGTTCCATGTCCAAAGGTTCTTCCCAGATGGCTTCGGCTTCGCTAAGGGCATCCAGAAAATATTTCTGTGAAATACCAAATCTTCTGTCGAAAGCACCTACCACGTAAGGAATCGGTTCTTCGCACGCGAGAGGGGCCTTGGTAAATCTCTCTTGATTCCAAATAAAAAAACTGGCCGTAACAATCACCAGAGTAATGGCTGTCTTTTTTAAATTCATCTTCTATTTTTAAGATCTTGATAGCGAAAGCAGGTTTCGATATGGTCGTTTATCATCCCGACTGCCTGCATATGCGCATAGACGACAGTTGGGCCGAGAAATTTGAAGCCGCGTCTTTTTAAGTCCTGGGCAAAAGCCTTTGATTCCTCGGTGTACTCTGGCAAATCTTTAAGACTCTTGCGTCTACCGTCTATCGGCTCGCCTCCAACAAAGCCCCACATATATTTACTGAAAGTGCCAAACTCTTTTTGCACCTCCAAGAACTTCGTAGCATTGTTGATGGCCGCTTCAATCTTCAGTCGGTTTCTCACAATATTGGGATTATCGAGAAGTCTTGCAATGTCTTGCCTACCAAACTTTGAAATCTTTTTCGGTTCAAAGTTGGCAAAAGCGCGCCTGTAACCCTCTCTCTTGCTCAAGATTGTAAGCCAAGAGAGTCCTGCTTGAGCACTCTCGAGAATGAGGAACTCAAAAATTTTCCTGTCGTTTCTCACCGGTTTACCCCATTCCTTGTTGTGATATCTCACCAAGAGGGGCTTTCCTCTGGGCCACGAGCAAGCCCCAACACCTACTTTGCTATTTGACTTTGCCATACGCGAATGCGTGATAGAAAAGTAGGTGTGGGGGCAAGTCCCCACGGGGTTACTTCTTCTTGCTAGAAAGGATACGGTACATGCCTGTACTGCATACAGGACACTTACCCTTGGCAGCCGGACGGCCAGGTTTGATTTCAACTTTTTCTACATCCTTCATTTCACGCTTTGTTTTGCACTTCACACAATATCCGATAACTTTTTCATCCATAAATTATGTCTAAATGGTTAAATGTTGTACCAGCTACTATTATAACATGGAAAAGCCCCGCGCCATCCGCCTGCTGTGGCGGAGGCGCGGAGCTACGGGTACGGGGAGAAGCTTAGTCGCACAGCTCGACCCCTACTCCCAGCACCGAGAACAGTGCATGGAGGGGGAACGGCTTGTACAAGAACGTGGCGCCGAACTTGGCGCACACGTCCTCGAGCGAAGTCGGATTGTCCTTCGAGACAACCCTGTCCCCGCTCATGAGGACGAAGGGAATGTGGGTGGTTCGGGCACCCGCCCGAACCATCTTGAGAAGCTCGACCCCACTCCTCTCGGGCATCGCATTGTCCGAGATTATGAGGTCGAACTCGCCCTGACCGAGAAGCTCCCAGGCCTCCCGGCCGTTGCTGGCTACCACGGCGCTGTGTCCGGCGTGCCCCACGATATCCTCGACCGAGAGCCTGATCCCCTCGCTGTCATCGACTATCAGAATTCTCATACCAAAATCCCCCTTCTTGTTTGGTCTAACTTCAGTCTATCCAACAGTATACTACAGTTGATAATCAAAGTCAAACCCGCTATTCTGATACCCATTTCTCTTCGCCCCATTTGACGTTTTCAGTCTCAAAGATATCGGAGAGGGTTCGGCCAACCTTTCGCGCCAGTTCAGTGTTATCTTTAGTTTCGTTGCACATATGGACATCAATCGTCACATGACGAGCATCAAGATAGGCGCTGACCGTAACGTGAGACTCTTGCAAAACCGCCACCCACGTAGCCGTATTGTCAGAGAAAATACGATAATACTGTCCAAGGACGGTAACTTTCACCGATTTGATTACTTCTTCCAGTTTGTCAAGTATGCCCTCTTTTACAGTCAGTGGTCCGGCGCAATTATTGAGATTAATGGCAATTCGTATTCCAGATGCCATAGAAGAAATTATATGCCATTGTGGCAAATAATATAGGTGTGGATAACAAAATTTTTCGGCAGGAATGTCAGGAGAAAAACGAGATGACTCCCACGGTCGTCAACACCACAGTCGCTCCGGCTATTACTACGCCGGTAAAGATGAGGGGAATGGCCTTGCGAGACGGTATGCCGAATACATACGCGACTAATGACGCCGTCCAAACGCCGGTCATCGGCAAGGGCACCGCCACCAGCACTACCAGCGCGAATTCTTTGAATATCTCAAATTTTTTTTCGTGGTTATTTCTGGTTCTTTCCAAAAAGCGGGAAAAAACTTTTTCCCAGAGATCAGATTTCCCAGAGAGAAAGGCGCCTATCCGGCCGATTAAGGGGACGAGGATGAAGGCAGGGATGATATTGCCGACCACGGCCACCGAGAAAGCTGTCCAAGCGGAAAAGTCGTAGGTGGTCATAGCAAAAGGAATCGCGCCTCTAAGCTCGATAACCGGCAGCATGGATATGACGAGAACGTGAATAATCTCAAACAAGGCGGAGTCATTATATCAGCGGAGCCCATTATGTTAAAATGCTATCGTGCGTAGAATCATACTCAAAGAAGGGCCTCTGGTTTTCCTAAGGAACGTGCTAGTCATGGAAGTCGTGGCGGCGATCTTCCTTTACGCCATATCATTTCTTCAAAATTACGAGATGCTCTATAGAAATTGGGGCCTGGCAGAGCTTGTCCGTTATGACATATTCCTGATTGTTGCCTTCTCCTCTTTCCAACTAGTCTATGTCTCACTCCTTTTTCTCGATTGGTATTTTGCACATTTCGAGATAAACGAAAAAGAAATTACCAAAAAATCAGGTCTCATGTTTCGCCATCGCAAGTCGACCTCCCTTTCCGACGTGGTATCAATCGAAACATATCATTCCCCGCTCGGCCGAATGATGCGTCACGCCACCATCATTATCCACCATAGCGGCGGCAATACTACAAAAATTAAAAATGTTTCAAACGCGGATGAGTATGTGCATGTACTTAAACAGATGTCGCATAATTCATCCGGACGATTATCTGCACGTGATGTTTCTCGCATGATCGAAGAGGGAGAGGGATTCCTAACCGAATTCAAGGAAACCCTTCGCTACGACAGACGGAGGAGGATAGTCAGCAAGGAAGTAGAACGAATGGTTATGAAAACTATCGTGGCTTTCCTTAATGCCAAAGGCGGCACTCTTCTGATCGGTGTCAGTGACGACGGAGAGATTGTAGGATTAGAAGATGACTACCAGACTCTGCCAAAGAAAAACCGAGACGGATTTGAAAATCACTTGAGTATGCTCGTCAAAACTATGATTGGGTTGCCGTTCGCAAAATATGTCAGCGTGAAGTTCGAAAAGATAAACGACCGAGAGGTTTGTCTCGTGTCTGTGGGAGAAAGCCACCGACCAGCATATCTCCACAACAATGACCAGAAAGAAGACTTCTTCGTCCGCGTGGGCAATTCAACCCAACCGTTTTCCATGAGCGAAACAGAAGAGTACATCAGAACGCGGTGGACCTAGCGAGAATCGCACTCGCGACTCGTCCATGCCATGGACGCGTGTTACTACTATACTATAGGCCCGGGTAGCGCTTATTTTCTTTGATTTTTGTTAATTTGTCTAGTATTATTGGAAATTGAAAATTGAGAATTGTAAATTCTCTTTCGGGCCCTTAGCTTAGTTGGTAGAGCGCCTCATTTGCAATGAGGAGGTCACCGGTTCGAATCCGGTAGGGTCCACCAAATTTGAAGAAAAAATAATTGACTTGTCGGCAGATTTAATATACACTTCAGCTTAAACAGTACAAACACGTTCTACCAAATCCTAGAAGGAGGTGAGGAGGCATGACCCTCAACGAGAAGCGGCAGTTGTGTATTAGAATCGGAGATTGCCTCCGGCAATCTCCGGTGGTAGCTTCTCTCTCAAAGTGCTGGGAAAGGGAGCTGTTTGAGAAGCATCTCGCGCACCCCGAGAGAAGCTCCCACCTCTGCACCACAGTGGCGATGGAGATTGGCCCTACAACAGGTTGGTTCACTCTTGAGCAGGCCGGCGGTGGGTTCCAGGTACACATCTGGACACCGGGCGCGCGGGAACGTAAGGAAGCCGAAGAAGAGGCACGCGGGCTTAGTGACTGTCTCTCATCGGTTCTCCCGAGCACGTGTATCAAGATTCGATACGCGCGGCCACATGAGTTCATGTCGCGGAAGGGGTGGCCGGTCCACAACGGCGCCTAGTGGTAGAGTATGCGACAAGGTGGGCGGCGAAGAAATTCCATTCGCTGCCCACTTTTTTAAAAAAAATATCCCAGGAGTGGCGGTCCTCCTGGGATGTCGACAGTAGCCGTGTACTTGGGCGACTGTCTCTGGCCCGGCGGGGGTGCGACGAGCCATTTGCTTCGCGCGATCCCTCCTTTCATGGGGTGGGGGGTGGTCCACGTCCCTTCGCTACGACTCTCTCGCCGAAGCGCCGTTTCCTCGCGTTGTCGAGAGCTGCCTCTCTGCCGGTGTCGCACAGTCTTTATGCTTCGGCCCTTCCTTGCCACCGCGTACACCCTGCACCGACTCCTCGGCTGAGCCAAGAGCAACGAAACAGGTAATGCAGACCGGGCCGAAAACCTTGCCGGAAACGTCGCTTCTGTCTACCAGGTTGACCATAAGTTCCCCCGCTTCTCGAAGAGTTCACTCTTATCCCCCGCCGAAATTCTATTGTAGAGTGTATCTAAACTTAACGCACTCTGTCAAATCCTGACTCATCACATAGCAAGTCTGATAACATGGTCAATAAAATCGCGAGAACGCCAGCCGGTAGCGTGAAGCGATTGATTTAGAAGAGAATCCTTATGGAAAACAGGCAGAGCATTTGTCTCAAGAATATAAATTTTGCCCTTGGGAGTAAGAATGAAATCGGAATTAGAATAGTGCCGCATGCCTAGAGCCCCATGCGCTATCCTGGACATCTCCTCTATACGCTTATTTTGTTCTGTTGTATTTTGGCCCGTTGGTATTAGAGCATAGAGCTTCTCCCCTTTCGCCTTTTCGATGACGACACAGCTAGCCTCTGCCCCTTGCACATGTTCCTCCACCAAAGCTTTCCGAGAATGACTGAATGTCGCCTTGACCGCTTCTTTAAGTTCCTGAAAAGTATGGGCTAAGCGGATACCGAGACTGGCGGTACCGAGAGCAGGTTTGACCACTACCGGATGCAAGTAGGTGCGGAAAATATGAATAAGACGATTGTCATCAAAATCTTCTTCGGTAATGATACTCGACTCTGGAGAGAGAAGTCCGTGCTGGCAATAAAGCACTTTCGCCATGTCCTTGTCCATCGCAAACACCGAGGCTACGGCACTTGAGCCGGTAAAGGGAATTTGCAAACCCTCGAGTAGTCTCTGGACCTGGCCATCTTCTCCGTACGAACCATGAAGCGCATTCCAGACCACGTCAGAGTGCTCCAGAGCGCGATGCGGCTCGTACGCTAGTCCTCCACGATGCCATTCTCCATCTTTAGAAATAAGGATATCCACCGGCTCGTAGACCTCTGACATATCACGCAAAGTCGAGAGGATGTGTTCACCCGTCTTAAGAGAACTTTCATAACCACTAGAAGGACCGCCGCGCAGAACCGCTACCCTAATCTTGGAAGAAAGAGTCATGGGTAAAGTATATTATACTCTAAATCCTTTGCCGCGCAGTTTTCTGTGGTAACTAAGAGCGAAGCGATGCGCCTCATTGTTAGCCAGAAGAATCGATTTGTCCAAAGCTCGGCTTAGGACACTTCTACCTAGGATCTCTCGGGCTTTGTGCTTCTCATCTTTGACCACAGAGGCCACAGCAATATCCAAACCAGCTTTCCCTAGAACTTCCTTAGTAACATTGATCTGCCCCTTCCCCCCATCTACAACTATAAGATTAGGAGATCTCCACTCCGGATGAGCGAGTCTTCTCGTGAGCACTTCTTTCAAGTTGGCCGTGTCATTATTTTGATCATCACGAATTCTAAATGTCCTATACTGACTTTTCGCTAACTCTCCGTCTTCGACCACCACCATCACGCCCACGACATTTGTCCCGGAGATATGAGCAACGTCATATGCCTCGATTCTGAAGTTAGCTTCTAGGTCCTTAGTGCTAGCTTCTAGGTCATGTTTCAGAAGTGCGATGTCTTGAATATGCTCGAGAGCAAAGATTTGTTTTTTGACCTTGTCTGCCTCTTCAAATTTCTGTTGTCTAGTAAAAAGTCTCATCTCTTTCTCAAGGAATTTTATAAGGCGAGGTTTCTTGGCTTCAAAAAACAGACCGAGGTGACGAATGATTTTCTGATAATTTTTTTTCGATATCCATCCCGTACATGGCCCGGGACAGAGACCGATCTGGGCATGGAAACACGGTTTGCCATTCAGTTTACATTTACTATCGCGATAGGGGAAAATTTTGCGGACAATTTTGAGAGCCTCCTTCAATTCTCCTCCATGAGGAAACGGTCCATACGTACCCGAGCCACGAGTCACCACTACTTTCGGGAAATCTTCTTTGGTGATGGTAACGCAGTTATAACTCTTGTCATCTTTTTCTTTAGAGTTATAGACCGGCTGGTGTTTTTTAATCTCACTCGCTTCTAGAATCAGTGCCTCAAGTACCGAGCCCGTCTTGATGAATTCAATTCTTTCCGCTTCCTCAAGCATCTTAGCTATGAGTGGTCCCCTAGTGTCAAAGACGGTCTTTGACATGTAACTTTTAACTCGGTCTTTAAGACTAGTCGCTTTGCCTATATAGAGAATTTTTCTATTCTTCCCAAGGAAAAAGTACACCCCAGGGGCATCGGGCAGGTTAAATTTCTTTAAATCTTGACTATTCATATGGCAAGTATAGTATGCGAGTCAGACAGGTTGTACAACACGAGCCAAGGAGGATGCCAGATGCATTATTCCGTGACCGAAAAGGATGGACTACAACCACACTGGACAACCGAAGAAACCCGAAACCTGACAGCACGGCTGATCACGCAGATAACGACAAGGGAGGAAGAGATATCCAGCCTGAAGATCGCACTCGACACAGTACAGAACCAATGTCTGCATTCGGGAGCGGAGGAATATCGTAACCATCGGGTGGGAACGTGCTCCATCTGTGAGAAGCCATTCATGACCAAGCAGGCAGTGGACGCGGTTTTCAGCGACGTGAGGTAGGAGGCCATGGCGCCGTGGGATGAATCCCGCGGCGCCATTTCCATTCATTTCTTATGCAGAGTTTTTCTCAAATATCTGCCGGTGTGAGTGTCGGTATTGGCCACTTCTTCTGGAGTGCCTTGAGCCACCAGTCTACCTCCCTCATCCCCGGCTTCCGGACCGATATCGAGCACATGGTCGCAACTTTTTATAAAATCAAGGTTATGCTCGATGACCACCACGGTGTTGCCTTTGTCCACTAGCTTCTGGAGAATCTCGATCAACTTTTTGACATCTTCGTAGTGAAGACCAATGGTCGGCTCATCGAGAAGATAAATGGTCTTCTGTAAATGCGGACGGTAGAGTTCGGAAGCAATTTTCACTCTCTGCGCTTCCCCACCGGAGAGTGTAGTGGCAGATTGGCCAAGACACAGGTAACCTAGACCGACGTCGTCTAAGCTCTTGAGCCGATCGTAAATTGCCGGAATATCTTCGAAGAACGAAAGCGCTTCTTCTATCGTCATCTCGAGAATGTCGTAGATATTTTTCTTATTATATTTTATCTCAAGAGTTTCTTTCATAAAGCGCTTGCCGTTACAGACATCGCACGGGACGTAAACCGTCGGCAAAAAGTGCATCTCTACTTCAATCATGCCGTTACCCTGACAGGTCTCGCATCGGCCGCCTTTAACATTAAAGGAAAATCTATTCGCTCTCCAACCGCGGGCCCGGGCCTCCGTGGTCTCGGCAAAGAGCTCACGGATGAAGGTAAAAGCGCCAGTATAAGTGGCGGGATTCGAGCGTGGTGTCCGGCCAATCGGTGACTGGTCTATCAAAATCGAGCGACCTAGATATTCCACACCCTCAAAAGATCGGCAGTTATGAGTCTCGGCACTTCGGTAACGCCGGTCCAATCGAGTTTGGAGATTTTTGTGTAGAATCTCGTAGACAAAAGAAGATTTGCCTGATCCGGAGACTCCGGTCACGGCAATTAGTCGGCTGAGCGGGATATCGACATTGAGGTGTTTGATATTGAAGACTTGACCGGCGCGGATAGCGATCTTCCCTTTCTCGGCGCTTCGGCGTTTCTCGGGCACTTCAATCTTTTTCTCATCGCGCAGATAAGCTAGGGTCAGAGACTTACTCTCATTTTGCTTCGCTAAGAGAAGCGGCTCAAGATAACCCGCTACCACCACCTTGCCGCCGTGAATACCAGCTCCCGGACCGATATCAATCAGAAAATCGGAGGAACAAATAGTCTCTTCGTCATGTTCGACTACGATAATGGTGTTACCGAGGTCGCGCAGATTGAGAAGCGTCTTGATCAAGCGAGCGTTGTCCCTAGCATGGAGACCAATGGTCGGTTCGTCAAGGACGTAGAGCGCGCCCACGAGGCCAGAACCAAGCTGACTAGCCAGGCGGATGCGCTGGGCTTCGCCACCGGAAAGAGTGTGCGCTCTGCGGTCAAGCGAGAGATACTCAATACCGACGTTGAGCATAAAGGAGAGGCGTGCTTCTATTTCTTTCGTTACCACTTTAGAAATATTCTTTTCACGGATAGTCAGTCTCAGTGTTTTAAAAAATTCGTCCGAGTCCTTAATAGAGAGTGCGGTCAGCTCAACGATATTTTTATTTCCCACTAATACACTCAAAGCTTCTTCTCGAAGACGCTTGCCCTGACAGCGCTCACAGGGTTCAGTACCGAAAAAATATTTAGTACCCAAGCCATGACAGTCGGGACAAGCGCCGTAAGGAGAATTAAAGGAGAATAAGCGCGGTTCTATCTCCGGGAAAGAGAAGCCGTCTCTCGGACAGGCCCATTTGGCCGACATTAGAAATTCTGCATCTTTTCCGCCAGAGGCGGATCCGCCTCTGGCGGAAAAGCGTGCTACTAAGAGCCCGTCTGACTCGCTAATCGCTTTTTCTATCGCTTCTCTTAGTCGTTCATTGGCATTTTTTTCATCGGTTTCGAATTCGGCCAGATTGATAGAGTCTACTAAGACCGAGATCTCGTGTTTCTTGGTCTTGGTTAAAATAATCCGTTCCCGAAGCGACTTTTTCACACCATCCACCAGAACTTCGCTGAAACCTTTGCCCAGAAGGTCGTAGAGAAGCTGGTAGTATTCGCCCTTCCTGCCACGGACAATAGGAGAGAAAATTTCAAGCAGTCCAACTTTGTTGGTAATCTTTTCCAATACAAAATCTTTGATTTCTTCATTTGAGAGCTTCTTGATTTCATGACCACAAACCAAACAATGTGGTCGGCCAATACGCGCGTAGAGAATGCGCAAATAATCATAAATTTC
>Ga0209210_1001297_pt1 | contig 21438 bp, 16 predicted proteins | sample RifGroA1_FD_183991 | JGI IMG/M metagenome (GOLD analysis project Ga0209210, IMG submission 183991) | Contaminated groundwater microbial communities from Rifle, Colorado, USA - Rifle Groundwater A1 (SPAdes) (version 2) | ecosystem: Environmental > Aquatic > Deep subsurface > Groundwater >...
GAAAAACCACTACCAGCAGCGCCGAATTGATCGTATTGTTGCCGTTTAGCCGGGTCGGATAAAACCTGATAGGCTTGATTAATTTTTTTAAATTTTTCTTCGGCAGTTTTATCCCCCTTAGTTTTATCAGGATGATACTGCAAAGCCAACTTCCGATAAGCTTTTTTAATTTCGTCCGGAGTTGCTGTCCGACTTAACCCCAAAACCTGATAATAATCGTCTGGCGCCATAAAATAAAATATCGATCGCTCTGTCGATAGCTACTTAATAATAATTAGTTGGATATTATTGGACCACTACTCCCTCACCAGAAGTAGCGTTAACTTGCACTTTTAGTAGAGCAGCGGTACCATCGGTGGCTTTATAAGTCACCGACCAACTTAATTGTTGATTACCGGCAGCCGGATAAGCCAGAATCGTGGAAACTTCGAAAGTTTTATGTTCACTTCTAAATTTAGCTCCGCCCAATTCCTCCGCTTTGACCAAGGCATCAACATAGCTTTTCTTCCATTGTTCTAACGGGATAGCTAAGACATCAAAATCAAAAGCAAAATCGGTTTTAGGCATAATGATCCGCTTATACGGTTTAGTCGCCCGCGGTCTTGGCATATTTACCAGATAAAAATTCGATACATCCGAGGGAGAAGTGTAAATAAACCAGTTGGTGTCTAAACCGCTGTCCGATAAAGTATTAATGAATTTTGAAGATACAATGGTCAAAACCAAATCTGTTTTTTGCTCCCCGTAAATCACCAAAGAACTGATCGCCTCATTGGCATCTTTGAATTCTTGTTTCAAATCAGCCAAAATAGCTAATGGATCGGTCGGCAACCCACTAGGCGGAATGGTATTGGTTGGTGGAGTGACGGTATTGCTGATATTGTTGACGGTACTGTTATCAGTAGTATTATTGACCACCGTATTAGCGGTGTTATCAGTATCGTCAGCGGGTCGGCGTTGGCAACCAGCACCAACTAACACTATCATGAGCACTAACGACAAGCCGATCCATGCTATATTGTGTTTTTTCATCCCGTTAGAAATATGTTGCATTTCTTCCCCCATCGGTAAAAAATCACTTACAATTATACTTTAGTAAAAATAAACTTTATTCCACCAACATTTCTAACGGGATTCATCCCTTCAAAAGTTTATCTTACTATATATAATATAGCATAAATTACTTACTTCTGGTCGCCGTTTTCGGTAAATTCGCCTTCTTTGGGCTGGTCTTTGCTGGGTTCATTTGGAGCAGCCGTATTTTCTGACGATTTATACATACTCTCACCAATTTTTGACAAGGAGCTTGATAAGTCTTCGGTAGCTTTATTCAATTCTTCCGGTTTTACCGCATCCAGCAAATCTTTTACTGCCTTAATTTTGCTTTCGACATCGGTTTTTACTTCGGCCGGCACTTTATCTCCGCCATCGCGCAGCGCTTTTTCGGCAGTATAAATCAAAGTATCGGCGCGATTACGATTTTCCACCTGCTCGCGCTTCTGTTTATCTTCTGCGGCATGCTTTTCGGCCTCCTGGGCCATTTTTTGGACTTCGTCTTTAGATAAACCGGATGAAGCCGTAATGGTAATTTTTTGTTCTTTACCGCTGGCTTTATCTTTGGCCGAGACATTTAAAATCCCGTTAGCATCAATGTCGAAGATGACTTCGACTTGGGGCACACCGCGAGGAGATGGTGGGATGCCATCTAGGACAAACCGACCCAGAGTTTTGTTGTCGGCGGCCATTTCGCGTTCGCCTTGCACAATATTAATCTCCACCGAAGTTTGATTGTCCGACGCAGTCGAGAAGATCTGGGTTTTCGAAGCGGGGATAGTAGTATTGCGGTCGATCAATTTAGTGGCCACTCCCCCTAATGTCTCCAGACCTAACGATAGAGGCGTCACATCTAATAATAGGATGTCTCTGACATCACCTTGCAGAACTCCGCCTTGGACGGCGGCACCAATGGCCACCGCTTCATCCGGATTCACGCTTTGATTAGGTTCTTTGCCAAAAAACTCTTTGATCAATTTCTGCACCGCCGGCATGCGAGTCATTCCTCCCACCAACACCACTTCATCAATGTCGCTTTTTTTGAAACCGGAATCAGCTAGCGCTTTTTCCATCGGCGGAATAGTGCTCTGGATTAAATCGCCAACCAATTGTTCTAATTTGGCCCGGGTTAATTTCATAATCAAGTGCTTGGGACCGGATTCATCGGCTGTGACAAACGGGATATTAATTTCTGTCTCGGTGGAGCTGGATAATTCTTGCTTGGCTTTCTCGCCAGCTTCTTTTAACCTCTGGAGAGCTAACTTGTCTTTGGTCAAATCAATCCCCTGCTCTTTTTTGAATTCATCAATAATCCAAGCAATAATCTTTTGATCAAAATCATCGCCCCCCAGATGAGTGTCACCATTGGTCGCTTTAACTTCGAAGACCGATTCTCCTTCGCTGTCGCCGATCTCTAAAATAGAAATGTCATAAGTGCCGCCCCCCAGATCATAAACGGCAATCTTCTCATTTTTCTTTTTGTCCAATCCGTAAGCTAATGTCGCGGCCGTGGGTTCGTTAATGATTCTTTTGACGGTTAACCCGGCAATTTGGCCGGCATCTTTAGTGGCTTGGCGTTGGGAATCGTCAAAATAAGCCGGGACGGTAATGACCGCTTCGGTGACGGGTTCCCCTAAATATTTTTCGGCATCAGTTTTGATCTTTTGCAAAATAAAGGCCGAAATTTCTTGCGGGGCATAATCGTTGCCTCCCATTTCTACCGCGACCCCGCCATTGGCTTTCTTGATCTTGTAAGGCAAAACCTTTAAGTCCCGTTGCACTTCGGCATCAGTAAACTTGCGGCCGATTAGACGCTTCACCGAAAATATAGTATTGTCCGGATTCGTCACCGCTTGTCGTTTGGCAATTTGGCCGACTAATTTTTCGCCATTTTTATTTATAGCGACTACTGATGGTACCGTCCGACCGCCCTCGGCAGAAGGAATTACTTCTACTTTACCCCCGCGCATAACGGCGGCAGCACTGTTGGTTGTCCCCAAATCAATTCCAATTATTTTATTCATATTTACCTCTACATTAGCTTGTTAATTTATCCTGAGCGTAGTCGAAGGACTACATTGTTATATTATTTTCCCACGCGCACTTTAGCTGGTTTAATAATTAGTTCTTTATATTTTAGTCCGGCTTCGAATTGTTCTATTACAGTATCGTCTTTGTGTTCAGTATGATCTTCGTGCGAGATGGCTTCCATCGTGGTCGGATCGAATTTATCGCCCGGGTTGACGACAATTTGCTCTAAGCCTTCGCTCTTAAAAATTTCGGAGAACTTTTTTAAAATATTTTCCATCCCCCCGATTACGCCCATTTGGCATTGCATCACATCGGCAGGGATCTTGGCCGGGTCCATCTTTTTGGATTTAACCATGTATAGCACCCGCGACAAGTCATCTTGCACTTCTAAAAATCGGGTCAACAGCGCCATATTCATAAATTGGGTTAATTCGCCGCGTAACTTCTCTTGCTGTTTCTTATAATTATCCAGATCGGCGAGAGCTCTTTTGGCCACATCTTCCCAATTTACATCTGGTTTCTGGAAAGGCTGACCCCCCCTCTCCACCCCTTGATAAGGGGGGGTTGGGAGGGGTTGATTAATTTCTTCTGATTGATTATCTTTCTTTTTGGGCATAATTTTAGATATTACTTCTTATGTCTTGTGCGTCATTCCGGGCTTGACCCGGAATCTTGTGTTTCTGTGCTGGAGATCCTGAATCAAGTTCAGGATGACGGAGGAATTATAAATCGGTTAATAATTTTTTCATATATTCAACGAGGGGCAAGTTTTTATTGTAATCCATCCGAGTCGGGCCAATAATACTAATCACTCTTTTCCCGCCCGGCCCAAAATTAGAGATAACAATAGTGGCTTTGCGCATGTGCGGGTTTTCTTCTCCGATCAACACATTCACATCATCCGATTTAGGGTTTTGCGCCATATCTTTAATCAATTGTTTGGGCTGCTCCAGAGCCTCCACCAACTTTAACCCAAATTGGTCATCGTTGAATTCTGGCAAACGCACTACATTGCTTAATCCTGATAAATAAACATTTTGCATATCGTCCATCAAGAGCCCCACATTGCCTGACATTTCCGCTAACATCTGGGCAGCTGCCTGATAACGCTCCTGCAAGTTGCGCAGTTTTTCAAAATGACGGGACAGCACTTCTTGCTGGCGCTTGGATAATTCTTTGCGTTCTCCCGTGATCACTTTGACATATGTTTTATAACCCAGGTCGGTCGGGACACGCCCGGCAGAGGTATGTGGTTGTGACAACAAACCCAATTCGGTCAGCTCCACCATATCATTGCGCACAGTAGCCGAGCTGGTCTCGTAAGGCAACTGTTCGGCTACCTGCATCGAACCCACCGGTTGACCGGTATGCACAAAGGTCTCTATCACCACCTTCAAAATGTCTTGTTTTCTGGCATTGCTATCCATACTTTTCTAAAATAGCAAAATTAGCACTTGTGTCAAGCAAGTGCTAATTAAGTTCTGTCAGGAAGCCTCATAGGCCTGTGGTTGTCTGCTATAAATAATTGCCATAATTAACCACCCCGGCCAAACTATAAACCCAGCGAACCAGAGGAGTGCCCCCAAAATTACCCCCGTGACAATGGTAAAATTACTAATTTCCGACAGGGGCCAACCCTCGTAGTGTGCGACCATCAGAGGAGGGATGAGCCCTAAAAAGCCGTACCGACAGACAAATTGCCACAAAGACATCTGGGCGGAAAAACCAAAGAAGATTCCCAGCGCAATAACTATCCATGTGGCTACAACCAGCAAGGCAGTTATATTGATAACCGCTAACGCTCGCACGGCCGGATCGAGCCCCTCTGGGTCTTCCCGTCTCTGTATATACCCCGCACTGCCAGCGAGAATAAATAAGCCTGCGTACAGGGTAAAAATGGCATTGGCCAATTCGGGAGACATGTCTCAACCTCCTTAAGGTACAGATAGTCTGGTGGATGATCTAAACCACCATCCAATACTAAAATAACAAAAATCTGCTCCCAGTCAAGCTAATCAGTGCATATGTAGCGGATAGTAATTAACCTCTATTTAACCTCCCTCCTCCCCTAACCCCTCCCTGCCTACCGGCAGGCAGGCTCGGGCAGGAGGGGAATTATATTTGCTCCTCCCCTTAATAAAGGGGATGAGAGGTGGGGATGTGAAATTCCAACGACTCATCGATGAGCTGTTGGATATTCTTCGAACAAAGTTGAGAAGTACATTAATGTAACCCCTCCCGCCGGGCCGGAGGCGATTACACTCGGGGTATATACTATTTTTCCCCACCCCCCTGCTCTTCCTTTCTCCGTTATTAGGAAAGCAACTTTAGGAAAGCTTCTTGGGGGATTTCCACCTTACCAACTTTTTTCATCCGTTTCTTGCCCTTCTTTTGCTTTTCTAAAAGCTTATCTTTGCGGGTCCTGTCTCCCCCGTAGAGTTTAGCTAAGACATCCTTCCTGAGGGGCGGGATGTCCTCTCTGGCGATGATCTTACTACCCAAAGCTGCTTGCAAAGTTACTTCAAAATTCTGGCGTGGAATTAATTCCTTTAATTTAGCGACTAATTTCTTGCCCATACCCGCCGCTTGCGACCGATGCACAATTACCGATAGCACATCCACTAAATTGCCGCCCACCAAAATATCTAATCGTACTAAATCGGCTTCATGAAAACTCAAAAACTCATAATTCATCGAGGCATAACCCGAAGAAGTGCTTTTGAGGGCATCATAAAAATCAATCACGATACTGCTTAATGGAATTTCATAAATCAACAGCACCTTGTCGTTATCAAAATGTTTGATATCTTGTTGCGCTCCCCGCCGATCTTGCAATAATTGCATAATTCCGCCCATAAATTTACTGGGCGTAAGCACTTCCAATTTGATCCACGGTTCAGCGATCGTTGTAAACCTGTTTACCTCCGGCAATTCGGTGGGGTTATTAATAATCTTTTTGTCGCCGTTAGCAAAAGTGAGTTCGTAATTAACGCTGGGAGTGGTGGCGACTAAATTAATCCCAAATTCCCGCTCTAATCTTTCTTGCACAATATCTAAATGTAAGAGTCCCAGAAATCCGCAGCGAAAACCAAAGCCCAACGCTGGAGAATTCTCTGGTTCGTAAACCAACGCCGCATCGCTTAAGCTTAATTTGCCTAAGGCATCACGCAATTTTGGATAATCAGCATTATTAGCCGTAAAAATACCGGCATAAACAAACGGCATCACTTTTTTATATCCCGGCAATGGTTCCATTTTCTCTCCATTATTCATCTTAGTAATCGTATCCCCTACACCCACCTTGCTTACCTCCCTTAAACCTGTGGCAATGTACCCGATTTCTCCGGTATTTAATTGATTGGTCTTTTGCAACTGGGGAATAAATATGCCCACCTCCAAAACTTCCGAGGTAGCATTGGCCGCCATTAATTTAATGATCTCTTCTGCTTTGATCTGCCCGTCCACTACCCGCACATAGGCAATAACTCCCTTGTATTTGTCAAAGACGGAATCAAAAACTAGCGCTCTAAGATTGCCTTTTTCGTTTCCAGTCGGAGCCGGCACTTCAGCAATGACTTGATCTAACAACAAGGCCACATTCTCCCCTGTCTTACCGGAAACCCCGATAACATCGGATATTTCCACCCCCAAAATATTAGCTAATTCGCGCTTGGTTTGCTCAACATTGGCTCCCGGTAAATCGATCTTGTTGACTGCTGGGATAATTTTTAAATTAAGTTCTTTGGCTAAATATAAATTAGCCAATGTTTGGGCTTCTACGCCTTGGGTAGCATCCACCAATAAAATCGCTCCCTCGACTGCCGCCAACGACCGGGAAACTTCGTAACTAAAATCAACATGACCCGGAGTGTCAATTAAATTAAGTTCGTACCCTTTGTAGTTCATGCGTACTGGCTGGAGCTTGATGGTAATCCCCCGCTCGCGTTCTAAATCCATCGTATCTAAAAGCTGTTCTTTCATTTTGCGTTTTTCGATCGTGCCGGTAATCTCCAAAAGCCGATCCGCTAAAGTGGATTTACCGTGATCAATGTGCGCAATTATACAGAAGTTTCTTATCTTATTCATTTTTGGTAAACACCATAAATAGTAGGTTCGGATATTTAGCTAAAAATTTTGGTTGATGCCACTTATTTAGATCGGAAACGCTCGGAGCTATCTCATCAATCTTGATTAATTTAAAACCACAATCGATAGCCTTTTGTATATAAACAGACATCGGACGATGCCATGTCCTGGTGGCATTCACACACTGCATAATCCGCCGAGAATATTTAGCGACTACCATATAATTATTTACTATTTTCATAAAAGGCTCCCGACGAAATACTTTATCAATAATAGTTTTGGCAAATTCAGCTATTGGACGCCGAAACGCCGGGTGAATAATAACAACTATAAATTTACCGTCTTTTTTTAAACAATTATAAACATTACGGTAGACTGGCTCTATGTCTGGTACCGACATTAATACCATATTGGTTATAACTACATCAAAATCATCGCCCAATAACAAAGGCTGGGTAATATCAGCCAAAATAAAATCACCCGGAGATTGTTTGCGTTTTGCCTCATCTAACAAGGTCTGGCTGTTATCCACCCCTACCAATTCCCAATTGTATTGAGACAACAGTCTTGATAGATAACCTTCACCACAACCTAAATCTAAAACCTTGCTGCTCTTGGACAATCCTGACACCTCACGAAGTATCGCCGGATTATTCAACATCCGACGCCAAACATCACCTGATTCTCCAACCAGCTGGCTGTATTCTTCAGCGGCTGTGTCCCACTCGTTCTCCATAGAACTATCGTACCAGAAAAGAAAAAGCGACCTTTGAAAGGCCACTTTTTTAAGAATTAGCTTTAAAACAAGGTGCAGCTACAGGTTGTTCACCACCCCGACTATAGCTAAGATCAAGCAGGCTGCAAACTGCGCCGAGAGCGGGTATTCTTTCCCGCGGTAGTTGTAGACCATCCAATAAGAGTTGGTAATAACCCATAAAGCAAATCCTACCAACCGAACATGATTATTAGTGCTGGTCACTAAAAAGGCGCCAGACAAAACCAGCCCGACTACCACCCAACCCAATAGTTTCTTCGTCATAATTATTCCTCCTTCCGGTGATATTTAATCATCGGCTATGACCCACTTCTGGGTGTTCGAATCGTAAAGCAAGGCTGTTTGGCAACAACTACACTCAATCCTACCGAGCCCCTTGGCATCATTCTGTGCCGTACGGCTGCGTTCTCTGATAGGTTTGTGACATCTTGGGCATTCCTGCGCCAAATCTCCCCGCACATTATCGGGCGACTGAAACCGACGAAAGTACCCCCTTGTGTATTGTCTTCTGTGCCCGTTGGCGCATTCGCATATCACATACTCGTTATCAGTAAGGACAACGCATAGCGGTAACTTACATCCCTTAACAGGACATTTCATATCCAGCGCTGTCGGTGACATTTATTGCCACCTCCTTTGTAATTTCAAGGTAGTGGCTACATCCTATCACAATCTTGAAAAATTAAAAAACCTTGACCCACAGCAAAGTTTGTACTATAATGCACTTGACCTGCGAGCTCCGCTCTAAGGTCAATCCAACAGGATAAAACCTTGGATACATGGGCTCGCAGGCAACCTATAACCAAAAGACGCCTAAATAGGTGTTTTTTATTTCACCACTAACCAAACTCCCGCTATCATCAAAATGGCCATCGCCACCCTAAACCACAGATGGTCTTCTTTGAATAATTTGCCTCCCCAAATAGTTGCGATTAGAATCGAGCTTTTTTTGAGTGGGATCACCAAAGACAATTCTGCCAAACTCAACGCTTCTGCATAAGCCAGTCTCGATAAAGTAGTAAGGACGGCAATAAACACCAATAGCCAGCCCAGGTGCTCTACTTTGGCTGGAATTTGCCGAACATCTCCCGCCACGATAGCGTAGACAATTAAATGATTAACAAACAAAAAGATGCTGACGATAAAAATAAAGGTAATAGTGTCTGTGCTATTGAGTATAACCTTATCCACAATACTGGCCAAACTTAACAGCACCATCGAACCCAGTAATAATATTTCGTAAAAAATTACCTGATCGGGTCGATGGGTTTTCTCCCCTTTCCCAAACACTAACCAGCCGAACGAGTGCGTATTTACAAACGAATCGCGAGTTAACATCAATCCGCCTAACAACAATACGCCGACACCCACCCATTGCAAGGTAGTCAAAGTGTCATGCAGTAATAAATAAGCGAACCCTAAAGTAAATACCGTGGTTAAAACTTCTTGAGGAGACACCAGCGAGATATCCAAATGACGCAAAGCTTTCGACCCGAGCCAAATAGACAGAGAGCCTAAAATCGAAGCCAAATAAATGTAGCCTACCACGGACCAAGTGATGGTGCCCCAGCTCACCCAGGGCCATAGAAAGAGCGTGATGATCATTGCAATCAGCGACATCGCCACCACATAATCTAATGAATGCTCTTTTTTGAGCTCGCTTTTTTGCAAAACAGTTTTTACGCCGATGGCGCCGGCTGCTACTAAGGCAAATATATACCAGGGTATCATGAGGCTGATTTAATTAACCGGACTCTTTTTAATATTGCCATGACCATTTTGAGTTCCGGTAAACCAAACTTGCGTGCCACTACTAAATAAGTTAAGACAGCCACGCCGATCGCGACAATGGTTTGAATTAATAGTCCGGCAAAAGTATGGGTGTTGATAATCCAACTCATGGCCTGCAATGCTCCATAACCGAATAACCCCATAGTCAAGCTCGCTAACCCAATTTGTAAAATTAATTTGCCTAATTTACGCAGAGGCAACCCCTCTAAACGGAAATGTAAAATAATAAACAGCACCACGGCATTAATAATCGCCCCTATCGAAATTGCCATGGCCAAGCCCACCACTTGGAAGTAACTGACAAGGAGCAGCGCCGAGATAATATTAACGATTAAAGATAGTATACTGGTGAAAAATGGGGTTTTAGTGTCTTGTAAAGCATAGAATGATCGGGCCAGAAGCGGAACGATGGCTTGCGCCCACATACCAAAGACCAAGAAAGCCAAAACTGAGACAGTAAACCGCGTATCCTCCCAGCCAAATTGCCCCGCCCCTAAGACCAGTCGAACAATTTGGGCCCGCAGCAGCCAATACAGCATCATTGTCGGCAAAATAAAGAACATAATTTGGCGGAATGTGCGCACAAAATCTTCTTTAAACTCATCTAACTTCTGCAAGGTATATTTTTCGGTCAGCGCCGGGAAGACCGCCACCGCGAATGAAATGCCGAATATGCTGACCGGCAAGCTATACAGGTTATCTCCCAAATTCAACACCGCGATACTCCCTACCGCCAAGGTTGAGGCAATGATGGTGTTAACTAACACGGATACTTGTTGGGCCGCAATCCCCAAAGTCCGCGGCAACATTAAAAAGGCTAATTTTCTTAAGCCGGGATGTTTCGTATTCAGATGCATTTGGTACTTATAACCCAAACTAAACACGCTCGGGATTTGAATCAGCATATGTAGAAAGGCTCCCAATACTACCCCGTAGGCTAAACCCATATAACCGAATCTCGGCACCAACCAAATGACACCGGAAATAATGCCTATATTATACAGAATGGGAGCAATCGCATAAGCAATAAAATTACGGAACGAATTAAGAATTCCCCCGGCTAAATTACTTAAGCCAAAAAAGAGCGGGGAAAATAACATAACCCGCATCAAATTTACCGTCACTTGGCGCTTCGCATCATCAAACCCTGGAGCGACTAAATGCGATAACTGGGGAGCAAATATGGCGATCAGGAGCAGCACTACCGTCAATATAATAATGCCAAGATTGACCAAAGTATTCACAAAACTCCAGGCTTCGTCTTTCCCGTTCTTTTGAATATATTCAGTAAAAATGGGAATGAAGGCCGACGACAGCGCCCCTAATAATAAGAGGCTAAAAATGAAATCCGGAATTTTGAAAGCGGCAAAATAAGCATCCAGCACGTCGCCCGCGCCAAAGTGAGCAGCTAATGTTCTGTCTCTAAACAACCCAAACAGCCGGCTGACCAAAAAAGCCACCGCCAGCACTACGGTTGCTTCCCACACGCTGGATTTCCGTTTTATAAGGTTTTGGATCATGTTTATTGAGAACTTTTTTTGCTGGGAATATCCGGGAAAAATGCTTCGAAATCTTCTCTCTCGATTATTTCTTCCTTGATTAACCGCTCTGCCACCGCTTCTAATTCTCGTTTATGCTTATTCAACACATTGGTGGCCTGATCTTCGGCTGTTTTAATGATTTTCGCTACTTCTTCATCAATAGTGGCAGCGATTTTCTCGCTGTAATTTTTCTGTTCATGAATCTCGCGTCCCAAAAACACCAACTCGTCCTTGCTGCCGAATACTATCGGCCCCAATTTTTCGCTCATGCCAAATTTAATCACCATTTGGCGAGCCAGTTCGGTGGCTCGTTGCAAATCATTGGCAGCTCCGGTGGTAATTTCGGCAAAGACTAATTGCTCGGCGACTCGCCCTCCCATCATTACCGCTATTTCATCCATAAATTGGGCTTTGGAATGTAGATATCTATCCGCTAATGGCATATTCCAGGTGTAACCCAACGCCATCCCCCGCGAGATGACCGATATTTTATGTACCGGCTCACCATGAGGCACTATATGAGAAACAACGGCATGGCCCGCTTCGTGGTAAGCCGTTACTTTTTTTTCTTGTTCGGTTAAAAGTTTATTGCGGCGCTCGGGACCCAGCACTACCTTTTCTAAAGCTTCGTTAAGATCAATTTGATTGATGCGCTTGCGATTATGACGCGCTGCCAGAATTGCTGCTTCGTTAATTAAATTTTGTAAATCCGCTCCGGTGAACCCGGGAGTTTGGCTGGCAATCTTGTCTAAGTTGATGTCATCGTCCAAGGGCTTGTTTTTAGCATGCACATCTAAAATAGCCCGGCGATCTTTGATGTCTGGCCGGTCTAACATCACCCGGCGATCAAAACGCCCCGGACGCAACAGTGCCGGATCTAAAACATCGGGACGGTTAGTCGCTGCGATAACAATAACATTGGTTTCGGTTTCAAAACCATCCATCTCCACTAAAATTTGATTCAGGGTTTGTTCCCGTTCATCATGCGATCCGCCAAGGCCAGCTCCGCGCTGACGACCCACGGCATCGATTTCATCAATAAAAACAATAGCTGGGGCATTGCGTTTAGCTTTAGCGAATAAGTCCCTGACCCGAGATGCCCCTACTCCCACAAACATCTCTACAAATTCGGAACCAGAAATATGAAAGAAGGGTACCCCCGCTTCCCCAGCGACAGCTTTAGCGAGGAGTGTTTTGCCGGTGCCGGGAGGACCCATTAATAAAACGCCCTTCGGAATGCGGGCACCCATGCTTAAGAATTTGCTGGGATATTTCAAGAATTCTACTTCTTCCATCAGTTCTTGCTTGGCCTCGTATGCTCCCGCTACATCTTTGAAGGTAATCCGATTTTTACCTTGTAATGGCACTAACCTTGCCCGGCTGCGCCCAAATGATAAGGCTTGGTTGTTAGCACCTTGGGCTTGGCGCAACATAAACCATAAAAACCCGACTATTAACAAGAAAGGAATCAGCGAGGATAAAAGCCCCAACCACAATTCGCTCGTAGAAACATCTTTAACTTCTACCGTTACTTTTTGCGGATTAATGCCGGCATCGAATAATGAGGTATTGGGTTCTTTGCGCGACCGATACTCCGTGCCATTGCGATCGATAATACTAAGATTATCACCCTTGACCGTAATCTTTTCTATTCTCCCTGCCGAGGCATCTTCGACCACCTGGCTTAAGGGTATCTCTTGGATTTCGGTGGGGCTAAAACCAAATAGATTGTAGAGCAAACTTCCCACCAATAAGGCGATAATAATATACCCAATTGTTCTGCCAGCTAGTCTCATCGATTAAGAAATTTAGGCCGATAACGGCTAAAACCAATTTTACCATACCTGTTGCTCACAAACAATTTACCAGGTAGCTGCTTCCACACCTTACCCTCAGCGCTATTAATAATTTTTTGCACCTCATCCAAATGGATTTTCTTGATATCTTGCTGATGTCCTTGCAATTGGCGGATAGTAAATAAGATAACTTCGTTACGCAAAAATTCCGGTAATTGATTTAACTTTTTCAGGTCCAACCAAATTGCATCCTTCTGGCTTTTAGCCATTTTTTTGTATAACCTAGCCGTTTCTTGGCCGACAAAATCTGCCAAACTTGCCATCACTTTGGCATTGCGCAATAAGACCTGTTCCAGCGATGGATTAACTAATCGCAGGGTCGGCATAACTTTATGTCGAATCAAATTGCGCTTAAATTTGGTCTGCTGGTTAGTCTCGTCTTCCCTATAAGTCAGCTGATATTGCCGGACAAACTCTTTGATTTGTGTTTTGGTGATGGATAGGAGCGGCCGCCAAATATTATTGTCTAGATCGCGCATACCGGCTAATGCCCGGACTCCGCCCCCGCGCAACCAATTCATCACGACAGTCTCTAATTGATCATCGGCGGTATGCCCGGTCACAATCAATGCTCTGCGCCGACGCGCCACTTGCTGTAAAAAATCATAGCGGGCTTTGCGGGCGGCCTCTTCGATAGTCAATCTTTCTCGCTTGGCTAAAACAGATACATTAGTTTTAGCAGACACATAATCCAACCCTAAATTCTTGGCTAATTTTTGCACAAATTCAGCATCTCTCTGGGATGTTTTCCTTAATTGATGATCGAAATGAGCTACCGTTAAATCCCAATCATATTGGTTGGCCAACCTCAGCAGCAAATGCACCAATGCCACCGAATCTACCCCGCCCGATACAGCCACTACCAAATCAGTTCCTTGAGGAGGAAGATATTTATTATCAATCTGATTAATTAACTTGTCTATTAATCTCATATCTCTATTATAGGTGATTTACCCCGTTAGAAGCTTGAAAATAATCTTAATTAAAACATGGGTTAGTATATCATCAAATAATGCGGTTGCCATGCTTATTTTTTGCTTCTAACGGGGTTTACAAAGTCGATTTTTTTGCCTAATCTAAATGCAGTGGGTTATGCCAGGGTAGCTCAGTGGTAGAGCAGTGGATTCATAAGCCATTGGTCGTGAGTTCGAATCTCATCCCTGGCACCAGGTTTCGCTACATTCGTAGCTTCGCCTGGCTTGCGCCAACCTTCAATATAAATTGATTGGGTTATACCATTATGGGATGATGGGTTTGCTTATGAAGATCCCATGGAAAATCAATCCGATTGCGCGGTTTATTAGCCAAAAGAAGTTGCGTTTTCGCATCAGTTTTTTGGTAGCTTGGGCAATATTTGGGTATATGTTTTTCGCGACTGGCGAAGCTCTCTGGCAAAATCTGCAAATCAATCAAGAAATCGTGCGCTTAAAGGATGAAATTACCCAATTAGGACAACAAAACATCCAATACAAAAACTTGATTGCTTACTTAAAAACCGAGTCATTTCGAGAAAAGGAAGCCCGGCGCAAGTTAGGCTATAAAAAAACCGGAGAGACTGTGGTTGCCATTCCTCAAGACAATTTTTTGTATATTGATCCCGGCACCACGGAGACCGATGAAACTCCAAACAACAAACCCATTCTGTCTAACCCACAAAAATGGTGGGATTACATCTTGGGATAGTATAATTTAAAGGAACGGGTCTTTGACCCAGAGCATAGCGGAGGGCTCGTAGCTCAGCGGTAGAGCAGCCCCCTCATAAGGGGTTGGTCGTAGGTTCGATCCCTGCCGAGCCCACCAGTAAGAACTTACTCCAAAGTAATTTCCATTTAAAGAAAGCCCCACACAGTTATACTGGTGGGGCTGATAGGCAAAGCTTATCTCAAAAAGAGTGGCTTCGCTCGGTAGCGGGGGGAGGATTCGAACCTCCAACCTCCAGGTTATGAGCCTGGCGAGCTACCAATTGCTCTACCCCGCGTCGTCGGTTAAATAATACCAAACAATCCTACCACTGTCTAACACAGCGAACCCCACTAAAATATCATTTATCACTCATTGCATGTCTTTTTTAACTATGCTACAATTTCCCTATCATCTATAAAAACCATTATGATGCTATCTATTTTAATCAACCCTAGCAATTTAGCTCAAAACTTGATGTCCGGCTAGCCCTCCGACGCTGCATCCTGGCTTATAGTTGACCGCGGATGCAAGCGGTCTTTTTGTTATTAATTATAAATATAATCAATACATAAAATGAAGTCGTTGATATTAATCGCTGATTATTGCACTGACAGCTTGGCTACTACAGAAGCTATATTGGCTATCCATCGTCACGCCCAGATCCCCTGCCGAACTCAAAGCGTGGCTTCCCGTCCCTTTAATACTATTCACACCGGTTTTCTGTTGGCACAACTTACCCAACATTTATCACCTATTGAAGCTAAGAATACTGTTTTTTTTCTTAATACTGATCCCCGCACTCACACCATCAACGCCACTAAAGGCGCCGAAGGAGCACCTTTAGTCGCCGCCTGGCTCAAGAATGGAATCATTATTATCACTCCTAATGCTGGTTACTGTTTGTCTTTAGTCAAAAATGAAATTAAAAAACTATCTGCGGTAAAAGTCCCTGCAGATGGCAGCCAATTCCGTTCCCGCGATATCTTTCCCAAGGTTGTCGCCGCTGCGTTAAAAAAATCCTTGTCTGGCAGCACTCTCAAACCAATTACCTTAACTACTATCCCCGAGCTACCTACGGGTTTTATGGTATTCCATAATGACAATTATGGGAATATCAAAACCTCACTTACTTTAACTGATTTTGCTAAATTAAAATTGAAATGGGGAGATCGGGTAGAGATAAATCTTAATCACAAAAAATCATCTGCTAAAGTTCTGCCTACTATTTTTGCAGATGGTCCCGGAACACTGGTGTTGGCCCCTGGTTCCAGCGGCGACCCCAAAAATCCTTACTGCGAATTATCGTGGCGATTTAACGGAGATCCTAATAAATCGGCTGCCAGTATTTTCAATTGGCCAGAACCCGGAACATTTATTAAAATTACTCCGAAGAAATAATGCTGTTGAATTTAACAAACCCCGTCTTCATAAAAAAACGGGGTCGGGTTCAAGAGTTTAAAAATAGGTGCGAGAGTAGTCCCCTAAACCTGGTTGAGAGCTTGAAAAAGATCGTTGATTAGATCGTCGGCATCTTCGACTCCCACGGAAAGACGAATCATGGAATGAGTGATGCCGCATTTGTCAAGATCTTCGGGCGACATATCAGAATGGGTCATGGTTCGCGGGTGTTCGATGAGAGTTTCAATCCCTCCCAAGGAAACCGCCAGATGACAAACTCTGACTGCATTCAACAACCGGAAAGCCGCTGACTTCTTGGGATCCTTGAGGAAGAAAGTGATCATCGAACCTGGACCCGAACACTGTTTCTGATGAATGACATATTGGTTGCCATCCTCTGGAGTCAACAACCCCGGAAAGAGCACTCGATCGACTTTAGGATGAGTAACTAATGCTTGGGCAACTTTGCCGGCACCTTTGGCTTGGGCCTCCATGCGAATCCAACAAGTCCCAAGGGAACGCGTCAACAGCCAAGCAGTATCGGCCGCTATGGTCGGTCCTAAAATTGTCCGATACCCTTTGATCTGTTTGATCAAATTGTCTGACCGAGCAAGCACAAGTCCGGCAATCAGGTCGCTGTGACCACCCAGAAACTTGGTAGCAGAGTAGACCACCAGATCAGCTCCCAACTCAAAAGGATACTGGAATACTGGACCAAGATAGGTATTGTCTACTGCCACTAAGGTTTTGCCCTCGCCATGGCACCTAGCCAACTCAACGATTCCGGCAATATCTGTTTCAGCCATAGTCGGATTGGCCGGTGTTTCAATAAAGATCATGTCGAAGGGTTCCTTAGAAGCCGCCAAAACATTTCCAACCTTGTTGAGATCACTAGTGTCCACCGGCACCGCCTTGAAATCAAACCGCTCAGCCAGATGCCTGAAAAAGTAATAAGTCCCTCCATACACCGGATCGGTATAAAGGACCCGGCCGCCTCGGACCAAGAGAGCAATAACCATAGTAGTAATCGCGCTCATGCCCGAAGGGAACGCCGCTGCACACAGAGCTCCTGATTCAACCGCTACCATGCGGTCTTCCCAGATCTCCATGTTCGGATTATTCAGCCGAGAATAAATTAAACCCGGCTCTTTTCCAGAACAATTAGGTAACTCATAGGCATTCCCGAAGGATTCTTCTCCTTCTTCTGCGCTGGAGAACTCAAAAGTAGATGTTCTGAACACAGGCGGTTGGATCGCCATTGCAGAAAGTTTTGCGTCGTATCCAACTACGAAAGGACGGGTAGAAGGGTGGAGCTCCAGATGTGGATTTTTATAATCCGGTCTCTGGTCTCCGCCTGCCATATCCATTTTGTCGTTTTCCGACATGGGGGATGACACCTCCAAATGTGTCTAAGCTTAAAATAAGGGCACTACAATATGCAGCGCCCTATCTGACAATTTCAGTTGGGAACGCGTCGACGATTTAGATGTCGACGGTCTTTTCCCACGGGAATTTGGGGTCAGTGTAATGGCCGGCCGCCGCAGTTTCGCGATAACACCAGCCGACAGGACGTTGCAAACCGAATCGTTCAATGATCGCCGCCGGACGGAAATCAAATTTCTCCAAGATATGTGCCTGGAGCTTGCTATTTTCTTCCAGCAAGAGGGGTGTCTGCACAGTAACGAAGGACGGGGTGGGCACACCAATGGCATATCCGACTTTGACGAGAGCTTCCGTAGCGAGACCGCCCGCCACAATCGATTTAGCCACGAAACGGCAGAAATAGGCAGCGCTCCGGTCGACTTTGGTGGGATCTTTACCAGAATAGCATCCGCCACCAATCTCGACATTGGGGCCGTAATTATCAACGATGAGTTTACGGCCAGTTGTGCCGGCGTCGGCGTTGAAGCCACCCTGAATGAATGCACCGGTGCCATTGATCACCACATTGCCGGAAATGCCGTCTGTGAGATATATTGCCTGATCGAACAAGACGGGGTTTACCATCACGGGGTCAGTAGCTGGCACCACCTGTCTGATCACCTGTTCTAACAGAAGTTGGCGCAGATCATCCGTTGAGATATCAGCCGCATGATGCGCTGCCAAGATCACATGCGTGACCTTGCCATCCATCATCACAACCTGGCTTTTGCCATCAGGCCGTAAGCAGGTTGTACCCGTGCAACGCAGATCAGTCATCTTCTGAGTCAGGGCTCTCGCCATCATGTAAACCGGAGGCATATGATTTCCTTCTGGGTTACGGACAGCATACCCTGTCATGACTCCCTGGTCGCCCGCTCCGCCGATATCGACACCGCGAGCAATGTCAGAGGCCTGGCTCACCACATTGACGAAAACACCCAAGTCATGGTCGTTGTGGCCAATGCTTTTATAGATCTCTTTCACCACCTTGGCGATGTCGAACTGTTCGGCAGTCGTTATTTCCCCGATCACTACCAAGCCGTAATGCCCTCCCGTTACCTCCATCGCCACACGCGATTTGGGGTCATGGGAAAGCGCCTTATCCACAATAGCGTCCGCGATCTGATCGCAAACCTTATCGGGATGGCCCGGGCTGACGAACTCGGTCGTCATAATCCCGCTCATACGCATGCCCATATCAGGCATACCTTCACTGTGTTCTGTCATAGAACGTCACCTTTTTAAATGGATTATTGGTTTGTCAAAGAACCCGTGGTCATAATTGAGAATTATCGTAAACAGTATTGTTAAACGATTTTCCTCCTGTATAAACACGGAATAACCAACTGCATCCAATATAACCCCTTTTCAAACTTTTAACAATGACTTAAATAAAGAATAATCTTGTTCTGCTGTGGATAACTCGTTATTGACAACTTGATGGGAAAACACTATCTTACAAGCGATGAGCTCTGCTCATTGACAACTCAAAATATTGTGCCCCAGAAGGCGAAGGAGTCTATATATGCCCCATTTTCGAAAGATATTAGTGGCAGCGGCCTGGCCTTATGTCAACGGATCGTTGCACTTAGGGCATGTCGCCGGCTTACTCCCGGCTGACATCATTGCAAGGTATCATCGCCAGCATGGGGATGATGTCTTGTTTGTCTCTGGCAGTGATTGCCATGGCACCCCGATCCTCAATACTGCCGAAAAAGAAGGTGTGTCCCCCCAAGTCATCGCGGAGAGATATCACCAAGAAGCAGTGGACATGTTAATCAACCGTCTCGGGTTTAGCTACTCGCTATATACCAAGACCATGGGAGATTTTCATAAGTCTGTGGCGCAAACTCTTTTTCAAGAGATCTACGACAATGATTGCATGGTCGCGAAAGAAGAAGACCAATTTTTCTGCGCCTACTGCAACCGTTTTCTTCCAGACCGCTTCATCGAAGGCACTTGTCCAAACTGCGGAGCTACCGGAGCGCGCGGAGACCAATGTGACAGTTGCAGTAAATTGCACGATGCTAAGGATTTACTTCAACCCACCTGCAAAATCTGTAATAACACGCCGGTACTGCGTAGATCCAAGCATCTTTATTTCCGACTCCCTTTGTTCCAAGACCGTCTCGACGCCTGGATGCTAACAGTAGCTGATGGTTGGAGAGAGAATGCCATTACCACGACACGAAGTGCTTTGCTCGACCAGGGACTGAAAGATCGTCCCGTCACTCGTGATCTAAGTTGGGGCATTCCGGTACCTGTAGAAGGATTCCGAGAAAAATGCATCTATGTCTGGTTCGAGGCAGTTATGGGGTACTTCTCTTGTTCGAGAGAATACTCCGTTCTCCAGAATACTCCGGAAGCTTGGCGGGACTGGTGGGAAAATGATCAAGCCATCCACTACTATGTGCACGGCAAAGACAATATCCCATTTCACACTATCATCTGGCCGGCTATGCTAATGGCCCTCAACCTGCATCTACCAGACAAGATCATCTCATCGGAATATCTCAACTTTGAGGGGCTTAAATTTTCTAAGAGTAAAGGAATTGCCATCTGGCTACCCGAAGCTCTGGCAAAATTTGATCCGGAAGCCATCCGGTTTTACTTAACTCTCAACGGGCCGGAAACCAAAGATGTTTCTTTCCGGTGGAATGATTTCCGCGAACGCGTTAATGCCGACCTTATCGGCACACTCGGGAATTTCTGGCAAAGAACCTTTGCCATGATCACTCAAAATTTCGACGCCATCCCCAGTCTTCAAGACTATCCCGCAGATAACCATGGGACAACTTTATTGCAAAAAGCTGCCACTACATTCGAGATAGTCAGTCAAGCAATCGAGCAGGGGAATTTGCGCACAGCTCTTTCTGAGGTATTAGATCTGGCTAAAGCCGGCAATATATATCTCAATCAGCGTGAACCTTGGAAGATGGCCAAGACAAATCGTAACCATGCGGGCATATCACTAGCAGTCTGTGCTGCCATTGGTGATGCCCTGCGTCGATTAGTAGCTCCTTTTATCCCTCAACCTATTGAGCGATTAAATAGTTACTTGGGTACTACTGACCTTACTTGGCGGTTTGCACCCTATCATCTTGGTGGTAAACAGATTATCCCTCCTTCTGTTCTGATCAGGAAAATCGAGAAAGAAACTATCAAAGAAGAGATAGACAAGATGCAAAGGGCAGACAGTGATTAGAATGTTTACCGTCCTTACTGGCCGCAAACGGCTGGGTAGCTCAGCTGGTTAGAGCAACGGATTCATAACCCGTCGGTCGTGGGTTCAACTCCCATCCCAGCCACCACTTTGTACATTGGCGTAGGTACACCTGCGCAGATATAATAAAGCCCTGTCAATATTGACAGGGCTTTTTTCATATCCTCAATTTAATGTTCATCAATTCCGATTAAAAAAGTTCTTAGGGGACGGGACAACGGAGCGGTAAGGTTTGCTAATTCCATTGGCAAAACTGCTGAAGCGGAGGCCGTTCCGACGTGGTAGCGGGGGTTGGATATGGAACCATACTCAACAAAGCTATTCGCTTTGTCTCCGTTCAATAGGGCTTCCGCCCTCTTGTCTGAAATTTGCCAAAAGGCAAGATTTCAGTCACCCCGAACGGGGAACCAAATGTTTCCCCGACCCCTTTCTTTTGGTTCGAATCCAACCCCCGCTACCAGAAAAATACCATTCATCCCATGAATAGCATTTTTCTGGTAGCGGGGGTTGGATTCGAACCAACGGCCTTCGGGTTATGAGCCCGACGAGCTGACCAGACTGCTCTACCCCGCGTCGTCG
>Ga0209210_1001298_pt1 | contig 21437 bp, 27 predicted proteins | sample RifGroA1_FD_183991 | JGI IMG/M metagenome (GOLD analysis project Ga0209210, IMG submission 183991) | Contaminated groundwater microbial communities from Rifle, Colorado, USA - Rifle Groundwater A1 (SPAdes) (version 2) | ecosystem: Environmental > Aquatic > Deep subsurface > Groundwater >...
TCGGTAGAAATCCGGAAGCGCAAGGCAAGGTTTTACCGGCAATGTTAATCGGCATGGCCTTCGCAGAAGCAATTGCAATTTATGCGCTTATTTTGGCGTTTACAGGCTAAATAAAATTTCTAATTAACCTAATTTCTAATTGACCTAATCAAATTCAAATTAATAAATGTCTAAATATTTTAGTCATTGGGGATTGGGAATTGATTAAAAATTAGAGCAATTAGGATTTAGAAATTCTATGATTTCGTTAGAAATTAAAAAATGGGATTTTTGAAAGAATTCGGAATACAACCAACGCTACTTGTAGCGCAAATTGTCAACTTTCTGATAATCCTCTTTCTTCTGAAAAAGTTTTTTTACAAACCAATCATAAAATTGCTCGATGACCGCAGGAAAAAGATTGAGGAAAGCCTCAAAAACGCCGAGTCGATTGAAGAGCGCCTACAGCAAACGGAGGAAAAATCAACGCAAATTATCGAGGAAGCCAGAAGGAATTCCCAGAATTTAATTTCGGAATCCAAAAAAGAGGCTGATCGGATTTTAGCCCAGTCCGCAATTGAAGCCAGAAAAAGCGCCGAACAGACAATTACCGATACCCAAACTCAGCTTAATTTACAAAAACAAGAGATAAAAAAAGAAATTGAGAAAGAAACACTTACTTTAGTTGTTGAAGTTGTTAAAAAAGTCCTAGGTAGAACCGTCAGTCCCAAAGAAAGACAGGTTTTGACCTCTCGCGCTGCCTCGGAAATTACCAGAAAAATACAATGAAAGGCAAAAAAATCAAAGGTTTGGCAAAAATTATGTATAAAAAAAGCCTGAAGGACGAAATCGTAAATTTAGCCAGCGTTTCTGTGATTCTTAAAGAAATAGTGTCCCAAAAACCCCATGGACTTAAAAATATTCTCAAAAATTATAAACATTTAATCGAGGCAAAAATCGCAAGTGAAGAACTAATAGTAGAAACAGCTCAAAAAACAAAAGACATCGAAAAAATGGAAAAAGAATTGCTCTCAAAAACAGGGGCAAGACGCATAAAGTACAAAATCGCCCCCAAACTTATTTTCGGCCTGAAAATAACCCACGGAGATTTCGTTTATGATGCGACATTGGATTCGAAACTTAAACAATTGACAACCGACAATTGATATGGGCGTTGTTGAAGAAATAGAAAAACCCGCCCGCCACGCAAGACGAGCTTGCGAGGCGTTGCGGGCGGGCAAATTCAATTAACATGAGTATCCTTGAGGATATACAAAAACAAATCGACCGAACTAAGTTATCTCCGACGGCCAAAAACGTCGGCAAAATTACCGAAGTCGGCGACGGTGTTGCGCGCGTTTCGGGCCTTTCCGATGTTTCCTCATCCGAAATTATTTCGTTTTCCCCCTCCGGGCCAGAGGCCCACCAGACCGGCGGCAACAACATAAAAGGCCTAGCGCTGAATCTGGAAGAAGACGCAGTCGGCGTAATCATTTTTGGGGATTGGACAAGGTTAAAAGAAGGCGATTCAGTAGAAACTACAGGCAACATTCTTGAAATTCCTGTAGGCGATACTTTAATCGGCAGGGTCATCGATGCTCTGGGCAGACCAATTGACGGAAAAGGTGCGATAAATGCAAAAGATAGCTATCCGGCAGAAAAAATTGCACCCGGTGTTGTCTTTCGGGAATCGGTTAACACTCCCCTTCAAGCAGGCTTAAAGGCAATCGATTCAATGATTCCGATAGGCCGCGGCCAAAGAGAGCTGATTATTGGAGATAGGGGCCTTGGCAAAACGGCAATTTGTGTGGATACGATCATCAACCAAAAAGGTCAAAATGTAATTTGTATTTACGTGGCAATCGGCCAAAAAACTTCAAAAATCGCCAAAGTCGTTGACACTTTAAATAAATACAGAGCAATGGATCATACAATTGTGGTTTCTGCCTCTGCCGCCGATTCGGCAACGATGCAGTATGTTGCACCCTATGCCGGCTGTGCTATTGGAGAATACTTCATGGATCAGGGGAAGGATGCTCTTGTTATTTACGACGATCTTTCCAAACACGCCTGGGCGTACAGACAAATTTCCCTGCTTTTGGGCAGACCTTCAGGAAGAGAAGCATATCCCGGAGATATTTTTTATCTTCACTCAAGACTTTTGGAGCGTGCCGCCAAGATGGCAAAAGAATACGGCGGCGGCTCACTTACCGCCCTGCCGATTATCGAAACCCAGGCAGGCGACCTTTCCGCCTACATTCCAACTAACGTAATTTCAATAACAGACGGACAGATATATCTTGAAACGGACCTCTTTAATGCAGGCATTCGGCCTGCCGTCAACCCGGGTCTCTCGGTTTCGAGAGTAGGAGGAGCGGCCCAAACCAAAATGATGAAGAAGGTCGCAGGATCGTTGCGCCTTGACCTTGCTCAATACCGGGAATTGGCAACATTTGCTCAGTTTGGTTCGGATTTGGATGAAGCCACCCAAAAACGTCTGGAGAGAGGCAAAAGAATAGTCGAAGTTTTAAAACAGCCTCAATACAAACCTATGGACGCATCATCACAAGTTGTCATTCTCTGGGCAGTAAACAACGGTTATTTAGATAATGTGCCGGTTGAAGAAATATCCAGCACCGAAGAAAAAATCCTGACCTTGCTTGCCACTAACAAAAAATTAAAAGACCATTTGGACAAAAATAAAGAAATGGACGACTTTGCCGAAAAAGAATTAGAGCGGATGATGAAAACTGTTGGTGTACGCATCGAAAAACCTGCAACAACTGAAAGCACTGAAGGGCAGACGAAAACACTGAAGAAATCTCGCCAGGGAAAATCAGTGTCCTCAGTGGTTGCAAGAAAACCCAAGTCTATAACTAGAAAGAGGACTAAACGCTAATTAACTAATTTATGGCCCAAATCAAAGATATCACCAAACGAATAAAATCAATCAAAAATACCCAAAAAGTCACCCACGCAATGGAGTTGGTAGCCGCCGCCAAAATGCGAAAGGCGCAGGTGCGGGCTTTAGCCTCAAGGCCCTACTCCATTCACCTAAACGAAATTTTGGCACATGTTCAAAACAATACAAAACTGGAAGATAAGTTGTTTTCGGAAAGTGACTCTCCAAACCAGTTAATTATCTTAGTTACTACAGACAGAGGCCTTGCAGGCGGGATAAACATTAATTTGTTCAGGGAGATTCTTGCTCAAAATTTTAAAAATCCCATCTATATTACGGTTGGCAAAAAGGGACTCTCCTTTGCTGTCAGAACTAAAAGCGAGATTTTGGCAAGTTTTGAATCGGAAGAAAAACCTCAAATTGAACTTTCCAAAATTATTACCAAGCTTGCAATCGACAACTTTATAAACGGAAATGTCTCTCGTGTTTCTCTTCTCTATCCCCACTACGAATCCGCCGTTAAACAGCCTCCAAGATGGGTCCAGATTTTACCGATCGATCCGAGTAAGTTATTCGCCGATGGATCACAAAAGGAAAATACTGATGGCTATAAAGACACGGTTCTTTTCGAACCAACTGCATCGCAAATCCTTGAAGAAATCCTTCCGCACTATTTGAATACACAAATCTATCAGGTGCTTGTTGAGACCACGGCTTCAGAACACAGCGCCAGAATGGTTGCTATGAAAAACGCCACCGATGCCGCAGGAGACCTTATTGACGATCTGACATTGACATTTAATCAGGCAAGGCAAGAGGCAGTAACCAAAGAACTTTTAGACATAACAACTGCCCAAAGGGCGGTTAAGTAGGGAAAATTGACCTAATTGACCTAATGACTAATTAACCTAAATAAGCACCAATAAAAATTACACAAAGAATTTAGGCATTGGGATCTGGGAAATTATTTAGAAATTAGATTAATTAGAAATTAGAAATTTTACAAAAATGGCAAGTAAAACAAACAAAACATCAAAAATAAGTCAGACTGCCAAAAACACCGGTCGCATCGTCCAAATCATCGGTCCTGTTGTGGATGTCGAATTTAGTCAGGGGAATTTACCAGACATCTACAGTGCCTTGGAAATTAAAACAGGCAAAAAACAATTGGTCTGCGAAGTCGAACAGCACATTGGGGAAAATGTGGTAAGGACACTTGCTTTAGGTTCAACGGACGGGCTAAAAAGAGGGCTTGAGGTAACAGACACCCGCGCACCCATTCAGGTCCCGGTCGGCAAAGAAACCCTGGGGAGAATTTTTAACGTGACTGGTGCGCCAATTGACAATAAAGGCGAAGTAAAAACCCAAAAATCTTATCCAATTCACAGGGAATCCCCGCCTCTTGTTGAACAGGAAACAAAACCGGAAGTATTAGAAACCGGCATTAAGGTTATCGATTTGGTTGCCCCATTTATCAAAGGAGGAAAAATCGGTGTATTCGGCGGTGCCGGTGTCGGCAAGACCGTCATAATCCAGGAACTGATTAACAATATCGCCAAAGAACACGGCGGCTATTCCGTTTTTGCCGGAGTCGGTGAAAGAACCCGCGAAGGAAACGACCTTTACCGTGAAATGAAAGAGGCCGGCGTTTTGGATAAACTTGCCATGGTTTTTGGCCAGATGAACGAACCGCCGGGTGCAAGATTCAGGGTTGCTTTGGCTGCGCTTTCTATTGCCGAATATTTCCGCGACGAAATGGGCCAAGATGTGCTTTTGTTTATTGATAACATCTTTAGGTTTGCGCAGGCAGGGAGTGAAGTTTCGGCGCTTCTGGGAAGAACTCCCTCTGCCGTCGGTTACCAGCCGACACTTGCTGCCGAAATGGGCCAATTACAGGAAAGAATTACATCAACCAAGAAAGGATCAATTACATCACTTCAGGCAATCTATGTACCGGCCGACGACTACACCGACCCTGCGCCGGTTGCCACCTTTGCACATCTTGACTCCACAATTTCACTGGAGCGGTCAATTGCCGAACAAGGTTTGTATCCGGCAGTCGATCCGCTTTCGTCATCGTCAAGTGCACTGGATCCTGCCATTGTTGGCCAAAAACACTACGATGTTGCACGCGGTGTCCAGCGGGTTTTGCAAAGATATAAGGAACTTGCCGACATAATCGCCATTTTAGGGGTTGAGGAGCTTTCGGATGAAGACAAGATTGCGGTTTCCCGAGCCCGCAAAGTCCAAAGGTTTTTATCCCAACCCATGTTTGTTGCCGAAACTTTCACCGGCAGGAAAGGAGCCTACGTTCCGATCGAAAAAACCGTCGATTCCTTTGACCGTATACTCAATGGAGAATTTGACAGTGTTGACGAATCCAGCTTTTACATGGTTGGAGATATATCGGATGTTAAGAAATAATTTTTAATTTGAAATTTAAAATTTTAAATGAAATCTTAATGTTTGAAAATTAAATTTTAAAAATTGATTGAAAATTTAAAATTAGATGCTTCATTTACAAATTATTACTCCAGAAAAAATAGTTTTTGATGACGATGTCGATCAGGTCACTTTGCCGACAACAACAGGCGAAATCACGGTTTTGCCAAACCATATCCCTTTAATTACCTCAATTTCCCCCGGCGAGCTTGTTTACAAAAAATCGCAAAAGTACACGAGAATGGCCGCAGGCTTTGGCTTTGCCCAGATAAGCGCCCAAAACGCAAAAATCTTAGTTGACTTGGCGGCACCGGAAGAAGAGTTGGAAGAGAAAGCAATTGAAGAAGCCAGGAAAAAGGCGGAAGAGGCTCTAAAGCAAAAACATCTTTTATCCGAAGAAGAATATGCCACTGCCGCCGCAAACTTGCAAAAAGCCTTGGTTCAGTTAAAAATCAAGAGAAGACACCGCAGATTATAAATCCGAAGCACGAAATCCGAAACAAATACAAAATACGAATTCTCAAAAAAGTTTATGATTTAGGTCATTAGAAATTATTTCGAATTTCGATATTCGATATTCGAGTTTTCAATTTATGTATAAATCAATCGTAATTTCCGGTCCTGTTGCCTCAGGTTCGACAACCGCGGCAAAGCTGTTAAACCAAAAACTAAAAATTCCCTATAAATCCGCAGGGGATTTTTTTAGGGAGTATATGCTTTCACACAATATTCCCCTGCCCCAAAAAGAAAAAATTCCGGACGATGTTGAAAAAAAAGTTGATGACGAACTAACACAACTGGCGAGTAACAAATCCATAATCATCGATGGTCTTTACACCGGATACTTTGCACACAAAAATCCGCAGGTTTTAAAAGTGCTTTTGACATGTGACGAGGAAGAAAGAATTAGACGCGCACTTGAGCGTACCCATACGCATAAAGAAACAGCAAAAGACGTCAAAAGACGGGACACCGCCCATGATGCCAAATTCCGCAAGCTCTACGCCGACGAAAACTTTCTTGACCCCGAATTTTTTGATCTGGTAATCGATACAACTAAGACAAAATCAGAAGACGTTGCTGAAAAGATCATTCAAAGGTTTAAGGAAGAAGGATAGTTGGATAGTAGGTCAGTGATTCATCCTTCCTTCCAACCCAAACTTGGCATTTAAAGCCTTGAACAGGTGGCTTTTGTCAAAATAACCAAATTTCACCTTATACTTGCCTTGCCTTAATGCCACCTCATCGCCCTGCTTAAGCTTAGTGTGCTCCTGGCCGTCTATAATCAGCGAAACATCATCACCCTTAACAACCTTGATGCTGATTTTCTTTTGGGGTGAAAGAACAACAGAAGGGATTGGTAACCCGATAGGGTTAATTGGTGTCACCAAAAGGCAGTCAAGGTTTGAATCTACGATTGGCCCGCCGGAAGACAAAGAATAGGCAGTGGATCCGGTTTGCGTTGCCACAATGACTCCGTCACCCAAAACTTTTAAAAACCGCCCGTCATCAATCGAAATCGAAAGTTCCGACATCCGAAAGTAACTTTTTATGGCGGATTCGTTTATTGCCCTGAAAACTTCTTTGGAGCCTGAAACTTGAGCTTCAATTGTAATCCTTTCCGAAAGGAAAACTTTGCCTAGAATTAAATTTTTGATTGCTTCCTGCCACTTATCGGCATCCTGCGCGGTTAAAAAACCCAGATTTCCTGTATTAATACCAACCAAAGGAATACCAAGCTCAATATACTCACAAGCCGTATGGATTAAGGTACCATCACCGCCAAAAGTTAAAATATAATCTGCATTTTTAAACTCATTTTCCTCCAAAACCTCATGCCCCTTACTTTTAAGATAAGGTCTGACCTTAGAGACCAAATCTTCCCCCTTGTTATTTCCAGCTTTAACAACAATCCCAAATTTCATTAGTAAAAAGTTTGTGCTAAAATTAGCTTCGAATCTACGGGTCCATAGCTCAGCGGTAGAGCACCACTCTTATAAAGTGGCGGTCCTTGGTTCAAATCCAAGTGGACCCACATTTTGCTAAATTTTAGCACAATGCCTTTTATACATGCCTGATCGAGAACCAAGAAGAATATCTAGAAGAGATTTTGGGGGACTAACAATCCTGACCGTTGGGATTGGAATTTTATATTACGCGATCAAGTCCGAAAAATCGGTCTATTTGATTCCCAATACTAACCAATTGCCTGAAATGCCTCCGGAAAACCTTCATCCATTCATTCCATCTGCCGAGATCGCAGAAGAAATAGATTCGGATACTTTTAAAACCGTAACTGAGGAATTATTTTCATTTTCAAACAAAGTAGACGCAGGTTGGGCAAGTGGTCTCGACACAACTCCGCAAACAGACCAACTAGCATGGAAAAGGTTAATTCCCTTTCAAATAAATTCAAACCCTAATTTGCTCCATCTAAGATGGGGCTGCAGAACTGGTGCTCAGCTTGGAACTTTTATCCTGGACTCATCTGCCAGAGAAATTGTCTTAGGAAGATTTAACTCCAGGCTTGGTATACCTTTTACGTCTCTAAAAGGAATCCTGTTAAATCCAAAAGATTTCGTTGATAACCTAGTGAATTCAAAAGTAGTCAATTTTACAGAAGATCAACCGCCAAGGCTATTTTGGCCACCTCCGCCAGGTATAGAAAAGCTGTCATCAGAAACTGTTCTTGAACCTCAAGAACTTTCGCCAACAGAACTGTCAGCATTTTTAAAACAAGCAATCGAAAGCTTCAATGCCAGAATTCCGATTCAGGAAGAAATTCCAAAAATAGAGCTAGGCAAGTTAGTTTAATCCCAAATTATAGCCTTGCCCTGTGAATAATCTCCGCTTCTTTCATATATAATAATCAACTGCCATGAGCGTAATAAAAAGCAACAGGAACAAATCAACAAGTCGCAAATTAAAAAGATCAATAGCTTTCATTGGATGGCGAAGACACATCAGTGGAAAAGAAAAATGGCTTGCTAGTTTATCAAAAAGAGTAAATCCCGAAGAAGAATAATTAACATTTGTTATCCTGTTATATAACACTATAACAAAGATTTTTTCTTCTTATTGAAATAAATATTTTCAATCCCCTCACCACCGAGCTTTGCGACTTTGTCACCATGAGTGATGGTAAGATAAGTCTTTGCCAAATCTTTCCAAAACTGCGTCCAGCCCTCTTCGCTTTCAACCTTTTCGAAAAGTAACTTGAATCCTTGCCCTTTGAGTCTCGAATAGACCTTCGCCACAGTATTCGGAGAAACTTTTAAAAGATCGCAAATTTGACGCCAGTCGTAACCCTTGTAAAGTACAATACCAATCGAGAGCCTTTTTACAAAATTGACTCTTTCTGCGTTCGTAAAAAGATCGCTAAAGAATAGATCGGCTTCATCTTTTTTATTGAGTTTGGTAATAGTTTCCCAAAATGTCTCATAAACTTTCTCCTCCATCTGCTTAGCTAGCAGTCTTTTGGAAACCTGTGTCATGTTATCTTGTTATATAACAGGATAACGAAACGGTGTCAAGTTTGGACCGACAGTAAACATTAAATGATAGAGAAGGATTTTCGTACAAGAATTGGGTGGACTTTACAGCCTCGTTTACCCGCCACAATTATGCGAAGCATTATAGCCTTGCCCTGTGGATTATTTCCGCATCGACGACGTTCACATCCCGACCGTAGCGCAGACGGGAAAGCTGTTTGATCATTTCGGCGATCCGCGGATCGCGCTCTATCTTCGTTAAATCAAGGGTCGTATCCAAAGAAAACGGCTGTACGGGCTCATTGCTAACTATTGTTTTGACATATGCATGGAACCTTTCTATGTTAATAAGGTCTGTTTCTGAAAAAACAGGTGTGAATTCGTGCTGAAGGTAATTTGCGTCGGTTACCCCTACCCTAAAGTTAATTAAAGTTCCGACATTGCCGAAAACTGCATTTTTTACTTCTTCTTCAATTTGCCCGATAAACTGGTTGGCAACAATTAAGTTAAGCCTGAATTTTCTGGCCTCTGCTAAAATGTCGGCAAACGTTTCGGTTGCAAAGTTTTGGAACTCGTCAACGTACAGGAAAAAATCTTTTCTCTGTTCTTCGGGCATATCCTGCCTGCTCATTGCAGCAACCAAAATTTTAGGAACAAGAATTAACCCCAAAAAGTCGGAATTTTCCTCGCCAACCCTTCCTTTGGAAAGATTAACAATCAGAATTTTCTGGGTATCCATGATTTCCCGCAAGGAAAATGCGCTTTTCGACTGGCCGATTATATTTCTCATCAGCCTGTTTGTGACAAAACGGCCGAATTTGGAAACGATGTAGTCCAAAACTTCCGACTTATGGAAATCGGCGGTTTGCGCAATCTGGTCAGTCCAGTAACGCCGAACTACCGGGTCTTCAACTTTCGGCAAAAGCTCCTGGACAAACTTGGCATCCGTCAAAACCCGGACAACCTCAACAAATGTATTGCCCGGTTCACTCATAACGGTCAGCATGGCGTTTCTGACTGCATGTTCAAAACGCGGGCCAATGATTCCCGTTTTATGAGGATCGTAAAGCTTATACATAAGACCAACAATGTAAGTTGCCACAAAGTGCTTTTCCTGCTCGGTTTCTGCCTCTAACATATTCATGCCGATCGGCCGCTCCGTATCTGCCGGGTTAAAATAGATAACGTCTTCTGCCCGTTCCGGCGGAATTTGGTTCAAAATATCTTCTGCCGCGTCTCCGTGGGGGTCAATAAAGGCAACGCCATGGCCGGCCTTGATATCCTGTAACACCATGTGCTTTAAAAGCTCTGTTTTGCCGGTTCCGGTTTTGCCCACAATGTAAACGTGTCTTCTACGGTCATCTTCTGCAAGATAAATTTCCTTTGCGGTCCCCCTATAAGTGCTCTTTCCTAAATGCAAGCCGGTCGACCCAAGCTGTGCCGGTGCCGGTGCCCTTTTGGCGTTGACCCAAAAAATCCCAGGTGTTTCTACGGTTTTATTGGGCAGGTGAAATAACGTTGCCAATTCCTCGGCATTCAAAACCCCGAAGTTTGCAAACAAAGGCATATAGCGGTAAACAAAATCAATGATAAATTGCTTTTTAAATCTTATGCCTGCGGTTGAAAAAGAATTGTATTCGGAAGAAAACTGGGCAAATGTCGACTTTATATTGTCGACATGAACCTTAGCCTGCTCTTCGGAAGTCGAAGAGACAACGATTCTGACAACCGTATTAAAGCCGACCTTTGAGACCTTATTTTCAATTGCCTCGATTTTTTTAGGATCCGGAATTGCCGGCTTGCCCTCTCCTTTTGGCGAAAGTTCCGCCTCTTTTGTTTTTGAGATGAACCTCTTGCCCGCAGATCTCCATTTGGCGTCGGCAGGAGCAGATAAAATCTGCACCGCTGCACCCTCCCCAGGCTGCATTTTGGCAAGGGCCGATGTTATTGAACTTAAAGAATCTGTTGCCAGCTCTTTATACGTTTTAATTGGCAAGTAATTGGATTTTCCCAACCTAAGTGCGGCAAAAGCAAGTTTTCCCTCTTCGGAAAAAATGTTGTACTCTTCGACTTCCCGAACATCCGCGCCAGGATAAGCACCGTGGATCTGTTTTTCGACAAGGTCCTGAAGACTTTTTGGGACGGAAATGAAAAACCTGATTTGTTCGGGCCAGGCAACGATCTCCAAAGAGATATGATCCTGCGGTTTTAAAAACGAAAAGGTCGTACTTTTATAAACCGAATATAAAGAAGCAAACATTTGCTCTGCAGCGTCGATCTTAATCTCGTTATCGCGGGGAACGGCTACCTGAAGTAGAACAAATTCCAAAGACCTTGCTTCCCTGTCTTTGTTACGCACCCAGATTACCCAAATGTAGCCGACTAGGGCGGCAAGGCCAACCAAAGCCAAAATTGCCAAGGCCAAAAATCCAAGTGACCTTAAAAAAAGATCCAGGCCCGAAACGGCATCGATTTGGCCTGCTGCTCTTGCTGTATCTTCAATCGGCACAAGTTAGGTTTTTAGGCTGTTAGGTTTTTAGGCTGTTAGGTTTTATTTACCCAACGACCCAATTGCCTAATTGCCCAATTGCCTAATTTTCACCTCCTTGTTTTCTAAACACTACCTTCATGGTATGCTTATGCGCGATCTTGACCATCCTTCCAACCCACGCTGCCAATGCAAATAACCCTGAAACTCCAACAACTACTTTATTGACAACTTTGCCTGTCACCTTTTGGTGGAGACCCTCTTTGTATTTCTCCTCGGTTATTGGAACATCCAAAGTGCTTCCTTTGGCAATAACATCTGCCGCTTCCTGCGCAGGAGATTTGACGCCGGCGTCGGCAACATCAGGAGGAATTTCAATTTCGGGGACCGACTGTCTGGCTTCCTCGCCGATTTCTGCAGAAACTTTACCTATGGCTTCTTTGTCATGGGTCTCTACCTCCTGGATTAAGTCGGCAAGACCCTCGCCTGTTTTTTCTGCTTTCGGCTCCTGCTCCTTAGCCTTGGGTGAAACAGGTTCTTCCTGCTTTTTTTTATCTGTTATTGCTGTTTGGGCAGACATAAAAGTTTAGTTTGCTGACTGCAATTGTAGCAGAAAAAAAATGTTTCGTGAATTAAAGCTAGCGCGATTTTGCCCGTCTTAAAAACAAAAGTGAGTATATTGGACCAAACAGGCTTCCGCCTAAAGGGCCTACTAGAAAAAGCGCAAGATCCAGAGTTTTGCCGGACAAAATAGCCGGACCGATTGATCTTGCCGGATTCAGGCCCGCACCAGACAGCGGCAAATCAAAAAGTGTGAGGGCAAAAAGAACTAGCCCAATTGCTAAAGGTCCAAAACTTACGGGTCCTGCCCTATCGATCATGGTCCCAAAAATTACAAAAATTAAAATCGCGGTTAAAAACGCTTCCAGAATTATCGCCACATCAGGCGCCAATTCAAAACCGACAACAGGAACTCCAAGGCCAAATTTTTGCGCATCTTGCCCAAAAACCAGAAAGATCAAGCCTGCTGATGCGAAACTGGCCGCAATCTGGGCAATCAAAAAAAATATAGTTTTGACACCTGTTAGTTTCTGTGAAAGCCAAAGGGCGACTGTTACCGCAGGATTAAGGTAACCGCCGGAAAGATGGGCGGTTAAGAAAATTAAGGCGCAGTAGGAAAGACCGATCCCAAGTGAAATTCCCAAAACCCCCAAATTTCCAAAGAAAATGTCAGAAACAACAAGCGCCGATGATATGAAGACGAAACAAAGCGTACCCAAAAATTCGGCAATATACGCCCGCCAATCCAAAAACCAAGTTTTAACAAATGAAATGTTCACTAAAAAATTAGACCACTGAATCTAAACAAATGTCAAACGAGAAAAGAATTTGGACATCTGCAAACCGAGTCTAGTTGGCTATATGGGAACTTACTTTGCGTTAAGAGCTACGACAATTTCTTTAGCGATTTTTTCCACAGGTTTGTTTGCTGCAATTATCTTATCTACATGGCCTTCACTTTTTATTCTCTCTTGATAGCCAAGCATACTTTTAAGCCATTTGCTGAAGTCGTCATAACCTTCATATTTTATTCGGTATTTATTTCTTTTTTCTAATTCATCTAAATCCAAATAGAGTTGAATAACTTTAAACCCCTTCTTGCGTGCTACTTTTAAATTATTGTCGGTAAAATAATCTGTGTTCGTAAAGAAGATAATATCATCGCTTCCTAAGGCATCATCGATTATTTTTTGGCCTAGAACTTTAAATCTATATACATCGTCGGTCGGCCATTTGCCACCGCTTCTGTCTTTTATTTCCTCATCAATCTCTTGTACTTGTAGATTTGTGTTTTTACGGAAATATTTTATTAAACTTGTTTTCCCAGATAGTGATGAACCAATTACGATCCCTTTCATAGTTGGAGTATATCAAATAAGGCTAAAAGTTCGAATTCTGGCGGGGTGATTTAGATACTTATGACTGCAAAAAGGCCAAGGAATCCACTTAATCCAAACTCACCATTCCCAAAACCAATTTTAAAGAATCTTCTACCTCCTCAAGCTTCTCGGCGGAGAGTTTACCGACTTTCTCAACCAACCGGCTCTTATCAATCGAACGAATCTGGGTAGCCAAAATCACCGAATCCTTATCAAGACCAGCCTTCTTTGGTACTTTTATTGTATCGACACCAATTCCCAAAGGCATAATAGAACTAAAAGGCAGCATAATGACTGTGGGAAAATTTTTATTTATGACATCACTGGAGATAACCAAAACTGGGCGTTTTTTGTGAATTTCCCGACCGAAAGCAGGGTTCAGATCGGCAATATAAATTTCCCCTCGCTTAGGGTATCTTTTCAAATTCTTCCGCATCAACGTATTTAAAATCTTCTTGGATTTCCTTTGTTAACTTGACTTGAGCCTTCAGGCTTTTGATAAATTCTTTTTTAAGGTTCTTTTTACGCTTTAGTCTGTCCTCCAAAGCCTCGGCAATGAATTTTGAACGGGATCTTGAAGGAATAGACCTTTTGAGATCTCTTGCCAACTCATTCGGCAAGGTTATGTTGATTCTTTGAGTCTGCATTACACACTAATTATACACACTAATGGTTATTTTTCAATCTCAGAATTACAAAAGGGGCTGGAAGCCAAAGGTATAGAAAATCATTGTAAGGTAAGCGGTTAAAATATAAAACTTAATTGAATTTACTCCGGCGTCTTCTCCGGCCCGCGGTTTCTGTAGGTACTTATGAAGTCTTCGGCCTTTGTGTAATCTGGTTCATCCATTTTTAAAACTCTTCCCCAGGCAACCAAGGCAATTTTGCTGTCATTGGCTTTCCGCGGAGTAACAACTACTTTCCAATCTTCCTTCTGGGTTATTTCCTTGAGTTTATTTTTAACCTCATCTCCAACATCAGACTTGTAGGCAATCCAAATGTGGCCATGCTCAAGATTGTGAATCAACTGCTGGTCAGGCAAAGCTGAATCGTAAAACCCGTTTTTCGCAGGTCCCTGCCAATGCGGCCCGGAAGAAGGCGGATTAGAGTTGTATCCGGAACCGTTTGTCCCTTGGGCAATATGGTCGCGGCTTACAATATCATAATCGACTGTTCCTTCAACAATACTCGAAACCGCTTCAGGTTTACTTGATTCCTCGGGTTTTACGGAAGACGAGCTCTTGGTAAAAAACCAAACACCAACACCCACTAATACTATAGTAGGTATCAAAAACCAAACTAACAAAGGGACTCTCTGCAGAATCATCTTATTTTATTCAACGACAATCGTCCCGTTTTGACTAGGGCTTAGATGATTATGATACTTCTTTGTTCCTGCTGTTGTAAGCTTGACCGATTTTGACTCACCTGGTGCAATGGTGCCAATGTTTAACTCCGGAAATTGAGTGTGCGCAGGATGCGGCACCGAATTCACCTGGACGTTTGCCTTGGAATCGTTTTTAAATGTCACGGTCTCCCCAACCTTCACATTAACCTGGGCCGGAGAAAATCCACTATCCGCATAAGTTATCAAATTTCCGCTGACCGGCGCAGTTTCCGTCTGCTGCGAAGTTGTACCCGTGCCGCCGGTTTCTCTCCCGGATGTCTTGTATAAATTGCATCCGGCAAGAATCAAAACCGAAGAAATAACCGCTCCTAAAATTGCTGCCTTTTTAAGATTAATCAAAATAACCTCCTTCACCCGCCAAAGATCGCTCTTTGAGCCGCAGTTCAAATGAACTAAGGCAAAAAGTAAGATCGGGCGGGCTTCCCTATATTTTATTACCTGACCCAAACACGTCGATTTTTGCCTCTACCACAGCCGCCACCGCCATTATCACATCGCTTGAGAGTTTATAAGAAGCATATTCATTGGGATTTTCTGAAAGTTCTTCGCCTATTGCTTCCCGATATGCTACCCTCAGCTCTGTGTTGAGATTGACTTTGACAATTTTGCCAACATTGATTGCCGTCTTTACCTGCTCAGCAGGAATTCCCGAACTGCCGTGAAGAGAAAGAAAACAAGAAGGCACAACCTCGCGGATTTTGGAAAGGAGATTTATATCAAGATTTGGCTGAACCGGAAACGTTCCGTGAACATTACCAAAAGCCGTTGCTAACATATCAACACCTGTTTCTTTAACAAACTTGGCAGCTTTCTGAGGATCTGTGTAAGACTGTTTCAACAACTTGATATCGATCTCTTCGTCATGAATATCGCTTGATCCTGCAATTTTATCAATTTCTGCCTCAACCAAAAGGCCTTTTTTGTGTGCGCTGTCTACCACTTTTTTTGTCTCTTCGACATTTTTTTCGTAAGTTAAATCAGACCCGTCAAAATGAACATTATCAAATCCCGCCTGATCAATCGCCGCAATGCAATCCTCTACACTTTTGGAGTGATCCAAATTCAAAAGGATCGGAATGCCGTATTCTTCGCGCGCATTGATGATCAGGTCCACAATGTTTTTGAGGCCGAAATAGCCAATTTCGCCTTGGGAAAACTCCAGCATCACCGGGGATCGTTTGTTTTCGCCTGCAATACAAACAGCCTTGAAAATGTCCATGTTGTCGACATTAAAGGCTCCGATTGCGAAACCTTCTGCCCGAGCCTTGTTGAACCAATCTTTAGCTGTCATGGATTGCTAAATTAATGCGTTGCTGTTTTTCTTTTTGCTCACGATATTCCGAGTAAATCTTAAGCCCAAAAAATCCGTTTATGCCGGCAACAACCAAATAAGGAAACCAAAAAGAAGTTTCCATAAAACTTTTAAACCCGGAAAGCTCCAAGCCCTGGAATAGGAAAACCGAAAGAACCAAAAATTCCAAAGTAGAAATTAAGGTGATTAAAGCCGCAGCCCGAACAGTGCCAATAAACCATAAAAAAAACGCGGGCGAAAACATCAAAATTCCCAAAATCATGCCGTTGAAAAAATCGCGGTTAACTGCATAATCCCAGATGTTTAAAAAAATAAAAACAAATATAAGATTTAATTTAAAAAGATTTTTGGTCATTGGTTATTAAGATATTAACTGTTCTCCAATTTAGCTATTTTATCAAGTCTGCGCACGTGACGCCCGCCTTCAAACTTTGCATCGAGCCAAGAAGTTACTGCTTTTTTAGCATCATCTTGTGAAATTAAACGCGCTCCAAGAGAAAGAATGTTAGCATCGTTGTGCTCTTTGGCAAGTCGAGGTATCGAAGATCCTGAGCTTGCCGAAGGGCTTCCATAAAAAACTGCCGCCCTTATTCCTTTCACTTTGTTTGCGCAAATAGCCTCTCCCTGACCGCTGCCTCCGATAACAATACCCACATCGTCTAGTTTACCCTGAGCTTGTCGAAGGGCCACTTTTTCTGCACAGGGGATAATAAAATCCGGATAATCATCTGCCTCATTAAGTTCATACGCTCCGCAATCCTCAACCTCAAAATCTTTAACTTTAAGGTACTGAATCAATTGCTTTTTCAAATGAAAACCTGCGTGATCGCTAGCTATATATATCTTCATCCGTGATATTTATTTACTTTAGGTTACTAGGTGAAAAGAAACTAAGCAAGCATTTCTTTAAGATCAAAATTCGGATCACTGAGACGGTTTTTAAATTGTAGAAAATCAATTTTGTTCTTGACGGAGGCTGTTAATGGAGAAACCTCAGCGGGGTCATTTATAACAGTCGCGCCGACAATCCTCGTCGAACCATTAATTGTTTTAATAAAAATTCTTGCCATTTTCCCAGCTTCGACCGATCCCCGTACAATCACCTCGTCTGCAAATTTCTCGTCTGTTACCCCAATAAATGAGTAAGAGTTATCAAAGAAGGTGTCTGAATAAGATGAAATTGTTTCATAAAGTGTCCTTTGCCCGCTCATTGTCTTTCCCACTGCCGCCCCCTGGCTTGTGGCATTGGCCCAATTGCCCATTATGTGCTGTCTTTCCAAAAAAACATCGTGGAATTCGGCGCAGTCTCCGGCGGCATAGACATCGGCAACATTCGTTTCCAGAAATTCATTGGTGACTATGGCCCGATTGGTCTTGATTCCGGCTTTAATCAGCCATTCAAGATCGGGTTTTATTCCTATTCCTACTCCGACTACGTCAGTTTCCAATTTCTTTTTCAATTTGGTAATAACCCCGCTAACTCTATTTTCTCCCTCAAAAAAATCTGCTTCTTCCTCTGTCATAATTTCAACGCCATTTGCCGAAAGCAGGTTTTTAATAAGACGGCTGGATTCCAAGTCCAAGTGCCCCGACCAGAAGTACGGATCCCTTGTAAGAATAACCACTTCCTGAACTCCGTTTACCCGAAAACCGGTTGCAAAATCCAGGCTGACAAAGCCTCCTCCCAAAACCAGCCCCTTTTTACTTTTTCTGGATGCTTCAATTACTAAATCAGCATCTTCAATGGTGCGAAGATAAAGAATGTTAGAAAGATTGCTGCCTGCGACATTAAGCTTTACTACATCCCCGCCGATTGAAATCAACAGTTTGCCATATTGATATTCTTCCCCGCTTGAAACTTTGACTCTATGACTGTCCGGCTCTAAAGAAACCGCTTTTACCCCTTTAACAAGCTCGATGTTTTTTTCTTGGTACCAAACGGCCTTTTTTAAAAAAACCTGTTCTCTTTGCACCTTGCCTCTTATGTAATGAGGTAGGAGAACCCGCGAATACTGCTCATGGTTTTCATCGGTGATAATGGAAATTGATGATTGAGGTTTAAGTTGACGAATTACTTCAGCCGCCGTTGTACCTGCCGCACTGCCGCCGACTATCAGGAAATCAACTGATTTCATATTGAAATATCACTAATTCCAAATAACCGCAGAGCTTCACCGGCAACAAAACCAACCGCAGCCGCCAAAAGCCCGATGGTTATAGTTTCTGCCACCTTGTTTGTAAAACCGCCTTTATTTAAAAACCACCTAAAAAATCCTATTGTGCCCATCACAAAAATTGCCGCAATAACAGACATTATTAAAGCGCGAGTCAAGGGTTTAAAAAATATGAAGGGAATCAAAGGCGGAATTCCTCCCAAAAGATAAGCAATCCCCATAAAAATACCCGAAACCACAGGCTTCCCTTTTTCCTGCTCGGAAAACCCGAGTTCGTCTCTCATCATCACCTTGAGCCATAGTTCATTGTTTGAGGTAACTTTCTTGGTTAATGTCTCAACAGTCTCCTTGTCAAACCCGTAATTGGTGTAGATTTCGCGGATTTCGTCTCGCTCTACATCCGGCTTGTGTTTCATCTCCCACCTTTCAATCTTTTCCATGGCTTCATAATGTTCCCTTTGCGATTTAACACCCAGATAATTGCCCAAAGCCATTGAGGCCGAACCGGCAACGATTGTCAAAATTCCGGCGATCACCACCACGCCTTGGTTGGCTATGCTTCCGGAAATTCCCACCAAAAAACCGATGGCCGTGACCACGCCATCGTTTGCTCCAAAAACAATGTCTCTTAAAAACTCTCCGCTTGCGGGGTGTTCCGGCTCGCGTTCTGCTATTGATTTTCCCGGCATTGCTACCATTCTACAATAATTAAAAATTAGAAATAACTTTTAAAATTTTGCTTTGCAAAAGTGAAATTTAAAATTGGAATTTGGAGCACTTCTGACTTTGACTTTACACTTTGACTAATCTATGGGTATTCTTGCTCACCGGATTCTGAATCTTTTAAAATTATCGCTTTGGTCGGGCAGGACTCGGCCGCAAGCTTGATTGCTTCGGCACCGTCACCATCTTCCTCCAAAACAATAGCTTTATTTTCGGAATCCAGGGCAAACGTCTTCATTGCCAAGGCAACACAAGAAGCCGCGCCGATACAAAGATTTCTGTCTATTTTGATCCGATATTTCTTGGTGTTAGAATTTCCGTCTGGCTGATCCATTTAGTATATTAGCTACTTGAGCTTAGCCAACTAACCTCTAACGGCTAATCGCTGATCGCTAGCTTCTTTACCGCCTCCAGTGACAAAAACGCGCATTTTAATCTTGCAGGGCCAACCGGCCCTCCAATCATTTTCAAAACATCCCTGCCGGTAATTTTTGCAAGGGCAGTCACCGGTTTATTTAAAATCGCTTCGGACAAAATTGAAGCCGAAGCAATAGAAATTGCGCAACCCTTGCCGGTAAACGATACGTTTCCAATTTTACCTTTTTTAATCTTGAAATAGAAGGTAACTTGATCTCCGCAAAGGGGATTTATCTGGTCGATCACAAAATCGGCATCTTCTAATTTGCCGAAATTTTGAGGAGAGCGCCAGTGTTCTAAAATTTCTTCGCGGTAGATGTCCACTTTATGAATGACTAAAGTCTAACGTCGAATGACTAACGCTTTTGAAAGGTTGTGGCGTTAGTCGTTTAGCTTTAGTCGTTAGTCGAAATACTTCCTTAACTCTCTGAATGCCTTTGATAAGTCTTTGTATTTCCTCAAAAGTATTATAAATTCCAAAACTAACCCTGCATGCGGCATCGATTCCCAAAACCGACATTAAAGGCTGGGCACAATGGTGACCGCTTCTTATGGCAACACTTTCGTTAGACAAAATCGAGGCTACATCATGCGGGTGGATACCGACGACGTTGAAGGCGATAACAGAGCCTCGATCAAAAAACAAGGACCGTCCTTTTTTAAGTCTTTCCGATCGGTCTATATAAGGACGGTCCTTGTAATTGATACCGTAAATTTTTACTCCCTCAATTTCTGATAATTTCTTAAGTGCATAACTCGTCAACTCCATTTCATGTTTTCTGATATTCACCAAACCAATTTTTTCTATAAAACTTATGGCTTTACCAAATGCAATTACATCGGCAATTGAAGGAGTTCCGGCCTCAAATTTCCATGGAATTTCGTTAAAAGTAGTTTTTTCAAAATCGACAGACAAAATCATATCCCCGCCCCCCATAAACGGCGGCATTTGCTCCAAAAGCTCACGTTTCCCCCAAAGCACGCCGACACCCGACGGCCCGTACATTTTATGGGCTGAAAAAGCCAAAAAATCACAGCCAAAATCGGAAACGTCAATCTTCGTATGTCCAACCGCCTGTGCTGCGTCGACAATTATTACTGCCTTAGACCCTAGACTCTTGATTCTGGCAACTATATCCTTAATCGGATTAATTGTCCCCAAAACATTAGACATTAGAGTCAATGAGACTATTTTCGTCTTTTTGGTGACTAACCTGTCTAAACTGTTCATATCCAACCTGCCATCCTCAGTAATTGGAATATATTTGATCTTTATTTGTCTATTGTTCGAGCTTGTCGAGAACTTCTCAATTCGACCTTCGGTCTCACTCGAAGAATAAATGCTTTTCGTTTTTACCCGTTCCGCAATCATCTGCCACGGCACAATATTTGAATGGTGCTCCATTTGGGTAAGCAGAATCTCGTCTCCGTCTTGCAGGTTACGATCCTGACAATACGCAACCAAATTTATCGATTCTGTTGTATTTTTAGTAAAAATTACTTCTTTGGCGGACTTTGCCTCAATAAACTTTGCGACTTTTGCCCTGACTCCTTCGTATAAATCCGTTGCTTCAACAGAAAGATCATAAACTCCCCGATGGATATTGGCGTAGTGATTGGTGTACGCATCGACTATCGCATCAATAACCGCCTTCGGTTTCTGTGTCGTCGAAGCATTATCAAAATATGCCAAAGGCTTACTGTGACTTGTCCCTCGAAGCTTTAGCGAAGTGGAATACATCCTATTCAAAAACGGAAATTCTTTTCTGAGTTTGCTAACAATCACGCCTCCACAAACACATCCTCTCCCTCTATGGAAACCTCATACGTTTTTAATGGCTCTGCTGCAGGCGGCAGGACATTTTCGCCGGTTTTGATATTAAATTTCGACCCATGACATGTACATTCAACAATTTCACCTTGGATTGCATGATTTTCGTCTAAACCACAGCCAACATGACTGCACTCATTCTGTGTCGCATAAATCTTGCCGTCAACTTTAAAAAGCGCCACCGGCTCGCCGGCCACATCAACCTTTTTAAGATCTCCTTCTACGATATCACCAACCTCTGCAACTTTAATTTTTGCCATCATTCACACCCTGAATCTTTTTCTTTATTGGATCAATGAATCCTTCCACCAAAAGCTTTTCTGCCTGACT
>Ga0209210_1001300_pt1 | contig 21430 bp, 19 predicted proteins | sample RifGroA1_FD_183991 | JGI IMG/M metagenome (GOLD analysis project Ga0209210, IMG submission 183991) | Contaminated groundwater microbial communities from Rifle, Colorado, USA - Rifle Groundwater A1 (SPAdes) (version 2) | ecosystem: Environmental > Aquatic > Deep subsurface > Groundwater >...
TACTCGATTGAGTGTGGATCCTTTCCAGTACATATAAGAGGACTTTAGTATTCCATTGTCCGCTTCAATAAGATTGAGGGCCGCAATTTCATCGGGAAAGGTTCCATCTAATAAAGACTCAAAAATAGAGAAAAAGAATAGAGAAAAAGATAAAGAAACAAGGGTGAGCAAAAAGAGTATGTTGAAAAATCGATGTGAACCCGATGTTATGTGTTGTTCCATATCTTTGATCGACCCTCTTTGAAAAAAGACAGGATCTGTGACCCCGTTATTACTTTTACATCTGATTTATTCTGACTCTCTTCATGAGAGAAGTATCGAGATGATCCCATATGGATAGAAGAAAACTTCCCCCCCCAATAAATGGTTTTTATTTTTTTTGGATGTATTCCAGATAGATGATCAGTGAGGAGTATTTCATTTTCTAAGAATGCTATTTCTCTTTTGTAACGGATATGTGTTAATTTTTTTCGACTCACTAAGAGTAAAACGAGAATTTTCTTAATAGCGTAGTTTACTTTCTCCGAAAAAAAAGTCATTTCTGTCAGGATTCGAAACCCTAGAAACAGAAAAGGCGTCATCATTTTTTGGTTAAAATCTCCTAGTTTTGTTTCAATAGCCACCTTTTCTCCTTTACATTTAAAGAGGGAGTGTGTGTTAAAAACTTGAGAGGTATACTTTTTCCCATTGACAAGCTGAACCCAAAGACCTCCATCCACATAAGGGGTGATCCTCTTCTTTTTATCATGAAAATACGCACAAACTACCCCTCCTTTAAAGAGATTGACAATGACCATATAATGACGTTTGTTCATAACATATAACCCTGCCTCTGGAAACAAGATATCTGACGAGAGGTTTTGGGGTGCCTTCTCCGTGACTTGTTCCTTAATAGGGTTCGACACCATCATATATTTACTTGCGTATAAATAATTGTTCAGAAAAGGCAAAAAGTTTTGAGGATCCATGTGACTCAATCCCACTGTGCGATCACGTTCAAAAAAAGGCCTCATTTTTCTACAAATTTCTTGAGCGATCGCGCTGTACGGTGCCAAAATCTCGAAACCAGCCGGCATAAAAAATTCCGTATTACGGCTTCCGCATATACCCCCCAATGAGCCAGTTGGGGAAATAAGACAATTTAAAAAAACCATGGATTTATTGAGGCTCTCTAAGAGCGAGGGACTTCGGTTGGTTAACCAGGTTTGAGCTAAATAAAAGGTTGTATGGGTTTGATACCCGGGATCGGCCCCCCCATATTCTTCATACCACCCTTCTTTCGATTGTTTACTCAGAATAAATTGAATGAAAAATTCACTTCTTTCTCTATATTTTTTTTCTTGTGTTAAAAGATAAGCTGTCTCAAGTGCGGCGGCACCGGCGGCGATATGGTTTGAGAGAACACCATGCGTTTCTTGATTCATACAGAGCCAATCAGCGGCCTTATGAATGGTTCTCATGACATCGTTTGTCCTATCTTTGGAGAGCTTGTTATGCCTTTCTTGAATTGATTGCCCGATGTAAAAAAGAGTGAACGCAGTGGCCGCAAAACTTTTTTCTTGGGGATAGGCTTCGTCGAAAGAGCCATCCCTATGTTGAATAGTGGTCCAGTACAGTAAGGAAGACTTCCACAGCTCTTCAAAATAATTTTTTTCGTCCTGTGTTTGGCCGCCTCTCTCTGCCAATACCCCGAGAGCGTACACTGATTCCTGATACCGTGCGCCTGGAAAATCAGTAAACTTCCAGCTCCAGTATGTACGATCATAGCAACCATACGTTTGAGACCATTTTTCCCGATCTCCCATGGAGAGAAATCTCGAAAATTCTCGTGCGGCCGATTTCCAGTAAAAATTGTTTGACTTCATAATTTTTTATGTCATTTTAAATAAACTTAAGATATACAGCGAGTGAAAGAATTGCACAAGAGCTTACCAAAAAATCAACAAAGAGGAAGCTCATTAAATACATCAGGTGATAATAGATACTAGAAATAACAGGGTGTAACAATTACAAAGAAATATAACACATATCTTCATTATCATTTTTATATTTTCTCGATTTCTATCGACTTTTCACTCTATAAAACGTTGATCAATGATTTTACAAATAAGTCTATAATTGTAGAGTTTTTTCGTAAGTTTAAGGTATTTGTATGCTCATTTCATATTTATTCTTATAAAAGGGGGATCCGGTCCCTTTATCCTCCTTCCTCAAGGAATAAATTAATTTTTAAACAAACCTTTCATTTCATATGTATTGATCTTTATATATTTTTTAAATCGATCATTTTGTTTTTTTATCTTCTAAAAAGAAAGGCTTCTCAGAAAAACAAACAGAATCCCAATCTCGTTTACATATCCATGTGGGGAGATTATTATAAAACGTTTTCTTTCTTTCTCATGAGAAATCTCCTCAGTGATTCGAACTGCTGTACGGCCCAACGTGAGGGAATAAAAATCTCCTATCCCGATCCCGAATGGTTTAATCAGGAAGTCCTTTCTGATCTCAAAAATCAATATATGAAATGAATGAATAATGACTGGATCTTTCATAAATTACCATCATATTGGGGGACGTGGGGGAAAATTCCCTATAGAAATCCCCCGTTCCATGAAAAAGAGCATTGCCCTCACCCTCTATGATGCGGACAGCTCATGTATTGAGGAGGCCTATAAAAACTTGAGAAAAAAGGGGTTTCTTTCTATAGATGTTCTCCCCTATTGTGTTTCCGATAAGAACGATCATGATAATTTTATTATCACAAGCCAACCCCATGCTTCTTCCATGTTGGAGGCCAATCCGGAAATTTATGGCCACATCCGAAACAGTTCTAAATTTGGTGCGATGCGATTGGGGGAAATTTTGTTTCCTTATAAGGTAGAACGTGTGCGGACATCGTCATTCTATTCGATCATACAGGAGAGAGATAAACCAACCCCTGATTTCATCTCGTTAGATATACAAGGAAAAGAGTATGATGTGATACAGGCCTCTCAGGCTATTTTCCAAGAGGCACTTATGATCAATACGGAGATTTCCTTTATTCCTATGTATAAGGGTCAAAAGAACTTCCCAGAGGTTCATAATTTGATGTCTGAAATGGGGTTTATATTAGTGGACCTTAAATTGTATGATCCCCATCATCTATGCCGAACGCCTATCGATTTTGAAGGAAAAGGCTTTTTAATGGATGGAGAGGCCTTCTATATCAAACAACCTTATTTTAAGGAGTGGTCCATCGAAAAGAAAATAAAATATGGCTTTGCGGCGATTCTGTGTCAACAAGCTCATCTGTGCATCCAGCTTTTTGAACACTGGATAGAGAAAGGGCATAGTCCTTTTGAGGGTATGGGAACCACCCCAACCTATGTGACCTTGGTTAAGGAGCTTTATGAAGCGTACAAAAAAGCTGAGAAATTCTACCTACCGTTCTTCCACCACAGTCATACCTATCGTGCCTATCATTCCGACGCCCCTTTTCTCGAAACACCTAAAGAACAACCCTCATATAGTGAGGACCATTTCATAAAAAACCCTTATAAAAAAGTTTTAGAGAAATATGGGTTCAAAACCTTTTCTCATAAAATTGAAACCACAAGAAAACTGAACCGTCGTATATTAGAAAATTTCAAAAAAAATGATGTATTCTAAGCCTTTAAAAGTGTTGAGTATTTTTGGAACACGTCCCGAAGCCCTTAAGATGGTGTCCGTTATCAAGGAGCTTGAGCTCAGAAAAGAAGTTGATTCTATTATATGTGTTACAGAACAGCATAAAGAAATGTTGAGACAGGTTTTAGACATATTTGATATCCATCCTGATTATAATTTGAACATAATGAAAAATAATCAAAACATTAATGGATTAACAACAAAAATATTGAAAAAAATAAAAGAAATACTTCGAGAGGCAAAACCGGATATAGTCTTAACTCACGGCGATACTACAACAACTTTGGCGGCTTCTTTAGCTTCTTTTTATGAAAAAATACCAGTGTGTCATGTGGAAGCAGGGTTGAGGACCTATAATAACCATGCCCCCTGGCCCGAAGAAGTAAATCGGAGAGTGACCGATATTGTGTCTGATGTTTTCTTTGCGCCGACCCAACAGTCGCGTCATAACCTGTTGAAAGAAGGGGTATGTGACACGAAAATTTTAGTAACGGGTAATACTATTATTGATACTCTTTTTCTCGCTCTCAAAAAAATAAAAGAAAATAAAGAAACTTTAAGCCAGATTGGCGAGACATTTCCTTTTTTAGATCCCACTAAGCGTTTGATTTTAGTGACAGGACATCGTCGAGAGAATTTTGGAGATGGAATCAAAAACCTATGTAACGCTCTTCTCACAATAGCCAATCGTGACGACGTTCAAATTGTATTTCCTGTCCATTTAAATCCCAATGTTCATAAGCCTGTGAAAAAGATGCTATCGTCTAAAAAAAATATTTTTTTAATAGACGTTCAACCCTATTTGCCTTTTGTGTATCTCATGGATAGATCATACTTTATTATTACGGATTCAGGAGGCATCCAGGAAGAAGCTCCTTCTTTAGGAAAGCCAGTTTTGGTGACACGCTCGGTTACAGAAAGACCTGAAGCAGTAGAAAGTGGAACTGTACAACTCGTCTCTAATTGTAGTGAGAAAATTTGTGAAGCTACTTATGCGCTTTTGAACAATCAAGAGCTATATAATCATATGAGCTGTCAGAAAAATCCCTATGGAGAAGGAACGGCCGCTCGACAGATTGCAGATTATATAATTACACTAAGTCAAAGAGAAGAGGAGAGAAAAAACGTATGGTCTACAGAGTATGTGTGATAGGTTTAGGATATATAGGCACTCCCACTGCTGCTGTTATAGCAGCTTCTGGGCATCGGGTCTTTGGAGTTGATGTAAATCAAGAAACAGTAAATACTATTAAAAATGGGAAAATACCTATAGAGGAACCCAAATTAGGAGAATTATTAAAGAAAGGTGTAGACTCTAGTTACTTGACAGCCCATTTAACCCCTTGTCCAGCTGATGTTTTCATTATTTGTGTCCCAACTCCTGTAGATAATAGATCACATTGTGCCGATCTTTCTTATATAGAAGCAGCAATTAGATCTATTACTCCTTTTTTGAAACCTACCAACCTGGTCCTTTTAGAATCAACTTCTCCCGTAGGGACTACTTTATCTGTATGTAACTGGATTCGTAGGGACCGACCAGACTTGAAGTTACCAGATGAATATAAGAAGGGGGCGGATCTTAATGTAGCCTATAGTCCCGAAAGAGTGTGCTCAAAAATCTGTACAGTTTTATCAAACGTTTGTGAAAGGGAAGTGCCTCCCAACTGTTTCGGCTACAGCTGAATTGATAAAGTTAGCAGAAAATTCTTTTAGAGACGTTAATATTGCATTTGCTAATGAATTAGATGAAGTCTGCCAACGATTTGGGATTAGTGTGCACGAACTGATTCGTTTGGCAAATCATCACCCACGAGTTAATATCCTCCACCCAGGAATTGGGGTGGGTGGTCATTGTATAGCAGTAGATCCGTGGTTTATTATTCAAAATGCAGTTAAAAAAACCTCTCTTATGAGAACAGCGCGGGCCGTTAATGATGCTAAACCATTAGCAGTGGCAAAGAGAATTATACAAGCGGTAAAACAACAATCCCCCTCTTCTGTAGTGGGTTGTTTAGGGTTAAGTTATAAACCTAATATAGATGATTTTAGAAACAGTCCTGCGATAGAGGTCATTAAAGAAATTCGCAGGAAAATTTCTAACCCTATTTTAGTAAGTGATCCTTATTGTTCTAAGCTGCCCTATGAACTTCAGAATCTAAAGAACGTGACATTAGTAGATTATGAAGAAGCTATCAAACACTCTCAGGTCATTACCTTTTTAGTTGCGCATACGGAATTTAAGTCCATTTCTTTGAAAGAACTGAAAGGAAAATCTATAAAAGATTTTGTTGACTTTCTAGATCAGGAATTTATTTTCCTTCAGGAAAATAAAGAGAATAAAAAAATGCATAAGAAAAAAACTTTGAATATAAAAAAAGGGAGAAAGTGCTGAAGCTATTTTGAAAAGTGTTCAAAATTTCAAAGGAAAATATGAATTTAAATTTTATAGAGGTCTTTTTGAAAAGAATCGAGCAAGTTTGCTTCCTTAATCATCCTTATTTGGGGAAGTGTTAGACAAGTTGCCGCGAAAGACACGGTACCTTTAAAAAATCTATATCCCATGCGGCTTACAGGGTGATTTTTAAGACTAAATTGGGAAATTTCCAATATTATCGTGATTAAAAAGAGCTGTCAGAAAAAAGAAGCTTATGATCTCTATAAAATTCTTCCCAAAAGCGCTTCATTCCTTGATCAACGGCAACTACTAAGTGTTCTAAAGGCGCCGTTTCTTCATCAGATTTCTTTGGAACGTATAGTGGCACCAGATAAAAAATCTATATGTTTAACCCCTCAATTAATTTTTAGACAAAAAAATTCTTTAGTTGTCGTGGCATTTACATGGACACCTGTTTTTATCCAAAAGGATTTAGTTAAGAAGTGGAAAAAAATATTTTATAAGCCAATTGATAGAGATTTAAAACAAAGAAAGCCATAAAGATTTTTTTTGTCAAGAATGCTGCGCGGTTGGGAATATGTGAACTGTCTGGAATAAAACCAGAAGAAGAAAATGTCCTTAAGAAAAATCAATCTTTAGAAAGTCTGATCTACAAAAAATTTAAGCATTTTTCCTCAGAACATCTTTTCTTTTTTCAACAAAAAATTGTTTTTATTCCAAGTTTTCCTTTGAGGATTGAATTCAGGAGTGTAGATGTAGATGTCTTAACTAAGAAGGTATTAGCTCTTTATAAAAAACTGATTTAATTCTCATCTACCTCAAATTCTTGTATAAATTACCTAAACACTAACCCTTATCTACTTCAACCCCTAAAATTATGTATTTAAAAATAGTTGTTATACACAACTTCCATCTCTTCTTGAAAGAATGTGAGTGGAGGTTTAATATGGGTTCTCCTGAACTCCTTCTCAAGAACCTTAAATCTCTATCCTTAAGGAAACTATCATTAGGTGTCAGCCACAAATTAATTTTGCAGAGAGAGTTTTATGAATAAAAATATATTATCCCTTATTGAAAATCCCAAACAGATTCGAGGTGTTTCTGCAAACATTATTACGGGGGCATCAGGAGGATATCTATTTAATACCTTATTCGATGGTCATCCAGAAGTTTTACCGGTCGATCTTTTTACTCCCCCCCAAAAGCCGGATTTTTATTATTATTATTATATCAAACGATTTCCCAAAGATTATAAGAAGGTAGACTTTTTTACAGAGTGCCTAGATGCTTGGGGGATACCGCGTTTTTTTGCTCAAAGCTACAAATTGCCTCACAGGGAAAAACACATGAGGGAAGCTATGCGTGAAGGGTTTGTAAATTTGGGAGAGGATTTTAGTTATTATCATTTATATTATCTACAATATATCGGTATTGCTGCTCTATGTGATTACCCTCTTACAACTAACTCTCCTATTATTATTCAACATCAACATCCACATTATCCTCATTATTATAAGGAAGGGTATACTCATTTAGACAATAGCTTTTATCTTAATTATTTCAGGCTCATTCGTCAGCCAGAAATGAGCCTTGATCGTATTTACTCGTGTACAAAGGAAAGTTTGTTTAAATTGCCTCCCTCTATGGGATATGGATATATTTCTCCTTTTGTGCTTCATTACCAACATGATCTTTATAAATACCTGCCTAAAGACAAATTGTTTTCTATTAAATTTGAGGATCTTCATTTAAAAACAAAAGAAACTTTGAAAGCTTGTTGTGAAAAGATGGGCATTCAATATCTTCCTGAAATTCTTCTGAAAAGCACCTTAAGGGGACAACCTTTTGATTTTTTTAAGGAACCTAGAACAGGAAAAACAATTACTGGATTTTCCCCCGCGAGGGCTAAATCTTCTCCTCGATACCTTTCCATATTTTATCAATTTTTTATAAAGTATTTCTTGGAAAAAATTTACTTAAAATATGGATATAAAAGAAGCCCAACTTTTGCGTATAAGATTTTAGATGTTTTTGTCCCTTTATATGGGATCACTTTAATATTACCATCTTATAGAGAATTAAAAATTATATTAAGTTTCTATTTATATTGTTTCAGTCTGAAAAAAGGAGCAGTAGTATCTTTACTGAAAGAGGAAAGCATCTGGATCTCTTTAAAAAAATTTAACATTCGAACATTTGTAAAAAAATTGGGTTGGTATTTTCACATAAATAATAATTTTCATGTAGTTTATAGTATATCAAATGTTTTTACATTAAACAGATTACAAAATTTTTCTTTTTGGGGGCTGCATAAAAGCAGAATAGAAAAGATATACGTTTATTTTTATGGGGCCTATAATCCATTTTTTTTATATAAAAATAAAAACAGCTTTATTTTTAATTCATACTCGTTTCGGTTCAGCAGAAAATTGGCCCCCCTTAATCAACGAAGAAGAATATGATGAAAAGAATTAATCACCCTGTAATCTGGATTACTGGGCTTTCTGCTTCAGGGAAAACGACTATAGCAAAAACGCTTCAAAAAAGGTTAAAGAAAAAATATATTCAAGCCATTCTTTTAGATGGAGATCAACTAAGATCAGCTCTTGTTAAAGAAGCAGCCATTGCTAAAGAAGAACGGCTCCAGCTTGCTTATATCTACTCTCGCCTTACCAAACTTCTTTATGATCAAGGATTTTTTGTAATTGTGGCTACCATTTCTATGTTCGAAGAAGTGCGTCAATGGAATCGGAACAACATACAAAATTATCTAGAGGTTTATTTAAAAGTCTCAGAAGAAATTCGAAAACAAAGAAATCCTAAAAACCTCTATGGTACGGGTGGGAGAGATGATATGGTGTCTGTGAATTTACAGGGGTATGAAGAACCTCAAAATCCAGACCTGGTTTTTGAAGATGCAGATGGTCTTTCGGCCGATCAAATTGTTGATTGTATTTTAAAAAAGGGGGAACTCATATGAAGCACGGAGATTTTTCTAATTTAGCAGTAAACTATTCTCTTTATAGGCCAGGCTATAGCCCTTCTGTATTAAATGGTCTTGTTGGGTTGTTAGAAAAATCTCCATCAAACTGTTCTTTTGCCGATATTGGGGCTGGAACAGGTATTTGGACGCGCATGCTGCATAATCTCTCCCCTGTAAAAATTGATGCAGTTGAGCCCTGTGATGATATGCGAACTCAAGGACAAGAAGATTCAAAAAATACTTCCATAAGATGGGTACAAGGAACGGGTGAAAATACAGGATTAACTAGAGATTCCTACGATATGGTTTCTATGGCGTCTTCTTTCCACTGGGTAGATTTTGAAAAAGGATGTAAAGAGTTTCATCGGATTCTAAAAACAAATGGACGTTTTGTTGCATTATGGAACTCCCGCGACGTAACCCAGAACCCTTTCCTCCAAGAACTGGAAAATTATCTGTATATTCTTAAACCAGATCTTAAACGAGTTTCTTCTGGGTCTTCAGGCATTACTAACACTCTAACAGAAAAACTTTCGAAGTTCTTACATTTTGAAGATATTGTCTATATAGAAAACTCTCAAATTAATCGATTAACTCCTGCCCAATATATTGGAGCGTGGAGATCGGTCAATGATGTTCAATATCAATTAGGGCCCTCAAAATTTTCAAAATTTCTATCTTATATAGAAGAACAAACAAAAGATATCCCCTATCTAGAAGTGCCCTATAAAACAAGAGCTTGGTCAGCCCGAAAGAAAGACTGATGCGCTTTTCCACCAAAGCTGAAACATTATACAATCTACAAGGAAAGCTTAAATCTGCCTTCATTCTTCCCCTCTTCTATTTCTCAGTGAAAGAGTGGGAAGAGGATCCTAAAAACATTTTAAAAAAAATTAATCAACATTTTCCTGATATCGACACCTTTGTGGCGAGAAGTAGCTCTCAGTCGGAAGATTCACATAACCAATCCAATGCAGGGGCTTTTGACTCAAGGCTTAATATTAAAAAAACTCAATTAGCAGAAGCCATCAATAAAATTATCCAATCTTATGGGTCCCAAAAAAACCCAAAGGACCAACTGTTGATTCAGCCTATGCTGAAAGATGTTAAAGCAAGCGGCGTTATTTTTACTTCTGATCCTGCGTCAGGCGCTCCTTACTATATTATTAACTATGATTTCACCGGAGACACTCAAAGTATCACTTCAGGATCCAGTCAAAATCACCACACAATTGTTCTGGCAAAAAGTACTTCCTCTTTACCAGAGCTCTTTATAGGTTCTCTTGTCACTCTCTCAAAAGAATTGGAAGATATATTTCAAATTTCTAATATTGATATTGAATTTGGGGTTGATAAAAACGAAAGATTATATCTTTTCCAAGCCCGCCCTTTGATTGTTCAGACGAAGGGGATGATTGCAGAAGAACAGAAAAAAATTCTCGATACTATTTCGTCTAAAATAGAAACCTTAAGCCAACCACATCCTTATCTCTATGGAAAGAAAACACTATTCGGTATTATGCCCGATTGGAATCCAGCAGAGATTATTGGTATTCGCCCACGCCCCTTGGCTTTAAGTCTCTATAAAGAGCTCATCACCAACAGTATTTGGGCGTACCAAAGAGACAATTATGGGTATAAGAACTTAAGAAGCTTTCCTCTGTTGATGGACTTCTATGGGCTTCCTTACGTAGATGTACGGGTAAGTTTTAATTCTTTTATTCCTGCTGATATTGATCTTGATTTGGGGGATCGTCTTGTGAATTATTACCTTGATGCCCTGGAAAAAGAACCTTCTTCTCATGACAAGGTGGAATTTGACATTGTTTTTTCCTGTTATACGCTGGACCTCCCAGAAAGGCTTCAAGTTTTACTGGACCATGGGTTTTCCGAAAACGATGTTGATAGTTTAATCCAAAACCTAAGGGATCTGACAAATCGTATCATTCATAAAGACCGTGGTCTTTGGAAAGAGGATTTAAATCGCATAGACGTCTTAAAAGAAAGATATGAGAAAATCATTTCTCACCATCAATTTGATGATATTTCTTTGATTTACTGGCTTATAGAAGATTGCAAAAGATACGGGACTCTTCCTTTTGCGGGTCTAGCCAGAGCAGGGTTTATTGCGATCCAGATTCTTCATTCCATGATTTCTGTAGATGTCATCTCAGAAGAGCAAAAGCATTGTTTCTTGAATAGCTTAAGTTCAATTAGTACAGAAATATCAAGTGACTTATGTATCCTTTCTCAAACGGATTTCCTCAAGAAATATGGACACTTAAGGCCAGGGACTTATGACATTCTTTCTCCAAGCTACCAAGAATCTCCTGATTTATACTTTAATTGGGAAGCAGTAAAAAAGTCTTCCTCTAAAGAGGTTCCTGATTTTCAGCTAAGTTTAACACAGATGAAAAAACTAGAATTACTCTTAAAAGAACACCAGCTTAATTATGATGTAGTTGGTCTATTAAGCTTTTTAAAAACAGCCATTGAAGGGCGTGAATATTCTAAATTTATATTTACAAAAAGTCTTTCAAAAATACTCTCCCTTCTAAAAGGATTAGGAGAAAAATATAATCTTACGAGAGAGGACATGTCCTACTTAGATATTAATACAATTTTAAATCTTTATAGTTCAGGAGATGACATCCTTTCTAGACTTCAGGAGAATATCGCAAAAGGAAAAGATCGTTACCAAAAAACCCAACAAATATCATTGCCTTATTTAATTTCCAGTCCAAAAGATATTTGGAATTTCGAACTTCCAGAAGGGCGCCCCAATTTTGTAACTCATAAATCTGTGACCGCTTCTATAAAAACTGAATTGAAGAATATTCAAGGATCTATTGTATTTATTCCAAGCGCTGATCCCGGGTTTGATTGGATTTTTTCTCACAAAATTTCAGGATTTATTACAGCCTATGGAGGTGTTAACTCTCACATGGCCATCCGAGCAAATGAACTTGGAATTCCAGCTATCATTGGGGCCGGGGAGAAACTTTATAAGAAATGGTCCCAATTCTCTAAGCTACGGATTGATTGTATTAACCAAGTTGTGGAACCTGTAAGTTGAACCTGGTAGGTCTGACTCTTCGTGTGGATGTTCAAAAGGAGCGACGAGATTGCATTGATCAGAGATGGTATTCTTTTTTAAATCAATGTGGAATGAAGCCTTTTTTGATTCCAAATACCCCCCATTTCAATTTAGATTTTATAAAATATCATTTAAAAGGAGTTATCTTATCAGGAGGGAACGACCTGATAGAAGTGGGGGGAGATGCTCCAGAACGTGATGATATGGAACAATCTCTTTTAAAATACTGCCCAGAACACCATATTCCTGTTTTAGGTGTATGTCGTGGTATGCAGCTAGGAGGGGTGTTTTATAGAGGAAAATTAGAAAAAATACCAAACCATACTGGTACGCGGCATTCAATCAGCTGGCAGAATGCAAAAAGAGAGGTTAATAGTTACCATAATTATGGGTTTCTGAGGGTTCCTGACTGTTTTGAAATTTTAGCTAAAGCAGAAGACAATATTATTGAATCGATTCATCATAAATCAGAATCTTTTCTGGGGATCATGTGGCATCCCGAGCGAGAAGTAAAACCTGATCCTTTGGATGTTCAACTTTTTAAAGGACATTTTCACCTATGATGGAAGAACTCCATAAAATTTCTCAAGAAGCAGGAGACCTTATTTTAAAATATTATGGCGATAAAACATTTTCTGTTAAAGAAGATTTATCCCCCATAACGTTAGCAGATCAGGCTTCTCATAACTTTTTGGTCAATGCATTAAAACAAATCAAAGATATTCCCATCTTGTCAGAAGAGAACATAATCCCTTATGATATAAGAAAAACATGGGATGAGTTTTGGCTTATTGATCCCCTGGATGGTACCAAAGAATTTATTAATGGCATTGATGAATTTTGTATTTGTATTGCTCTTATCAAAAACAGAAAACCCGTTATGGGAGCAATTTATGCCCCTGCTTTAAAAGAGTTTTATTGGGCCCGGCAAGATAAAGGGGTTCAGTATAAGGGCCCCAAAAGAGAGAAAAGAAATGGAAAGGGAGTGATAGCCGTAACAAGTCGCTTTCACGTTTCTCAGAAAACTAAAGATTTTTTAGAAGCCATAAAAATAGATAATGTAATCCAAATGGGATCGGCACTTAAATTTGGCAGAATGGCTTTAGGAGAAATTGATTTATATCCACGATTCGAATGGTCAAAGGAATGGGATATAGCTTCAGGACATATAATTTTAGAATTATGCGATAGTTCAATAGTGGATATGAAGACAAGAACTTCTCTTCTTTATAATTCTGAAACCCTACAAAACAACAATTTTTTCGCCCATACATGCAACATAAATGTTGAAATCCTTAATATACAAGGAGCCTTATTATGAAAGCGATTATCTTAGCTGCTGGTCGGGGCAGTCGAATGGGAATTTTAACAGCAGAAAAACCAAAATGCTTAACCATTCTTAATGGAAAGCCCTTAATCGAACACCAAATATCAGCTCTGACTCAGGCTGGTCTTAAAGAAATTGGCATTGTGACCGGCTATATGGCTGAATGCTTGACTCAATATGATTTAAAAAAAATTTATAACCCTCTTTGGCAGAATACCAATATGGTTCACTCTCTTTTATGTGCTCAAGAATGGCTTGAAACAGATGACTGTATTGTCAGCTATAGTGATATTTTTTATGGTTCTAAAATTATTAATGAACTTATAAAGTGTAAGGAAAATATTTCTATAGCTTATGACCCAAATTGGCTGGAGTTATGGTCCAAAAGATTTGAAAATCCCCTGGATGATGCTGAAGCTTTTCGCATAGACAACAACGGTTGTTTACTAGAAATAGGACAAAAACCAAAGTCCATAGAAGAGATCCAAGGCCAATATATGGGATTATTAAAATTCAAAAAAGAATTTTGGGAAAAGGTGGATTTTTTTATTCCTCCCCAAATGGATATGACTTCTTTTTTATCAAAAATAATCAAAAAAAACATCAAAGTTCAAACGGTTTCTAATTATAGAAAATGGGGAGAAATAGATAATAAAGAAGATTTAAAGATTTATAGTAATATTTAGCTATTCAAAATAACATATCCATATCCTCCTCATCCCTAATTATAATCACGCGCAATTTTTGTAGACTTCTATCAACTCCGTTGTTCATCAAACACAAAATCTGATGAATATATTGTAATTGATGCTGCCTCAAAAGATCATAGTGGGGATATTATCCAGAGTTTTCCTCAATTTAAATAGATATCAAAGCATTTTTAAAGGTACCATGTCTTTCGCGGCAGCTTCTCTAACACTCCCCCTATTTAGATGAAACACATACAATATAGACCAGATATCGATGGGTTGAGGGCTATCGCCATTATCTCGGTGAATGATCATTGAGTAAGAAATTTTGGAGGGCTATAATCCTGCTTGTTTAGGTTGGATGGATGTTGTTTCCAGTCTAATCGTAAACGATAAAAACAATCGTAATAGCTGCAATCCGATTGTTAATAAGAGAAAAGGATTTAACTTAGCTCTTCTAAGTTTAGAAAAGTTCATTAAAATCGTCCCATTTATTCAGATAGTTGTCATTTATGTGCGTCATATGTGATAGATTATGCTACGTATATTAATTGTACCACGCTTAAATCCACTTAGGGTTGTATTCCCCATCGCTTGCGGAGGGGATATCTTTTATTTAACATCATTAAAGTGAGTTACTAATGTGCGGAATTTTTGGTTATAGAGGTTTTAATCTAGATAGCTCTGCTATCTTATTAATGATACAGAGCATCTATCATCGTGGTCCAGACGACAACGGATTTTTACAAGATCAAGATATAGTGCTTGGTATGACGCGACTCAGCATCATTGATATTGTGGGTGGCCATCAACCCATTTTTTCTGAGAACAAAAGATACGCTATTGTTTTTAATGGTGAAATTTACAACTACAGAGAGCTCCAAAAACATATACGATCACAGGGAAAGAATGTACATACCCATTCCGATACAGAAGTTATTCTTTCTTTATATGAAATATATGGACAGGAGTGTTTGTCTCATTTAAGAGGCATGTTTGCTTTTTCTATTTTTGATTTTCAATCGCGAGAGCTCTTTATCGCTCGGGATCGCATCGGTATCAAACCCCTCTATTATTGGAAAGAAGGGAGTAAATTTGCTTTTGCATCCGAGATCAAGGCCTTATTAAAGCTCCCAGATATTCAACGCACATTGGCTCCTCATTTATCAGGGGTGAAGCGCTATTTAAAATTTAGATACTCGCCCGGACCTGAAACTATGTTTTCCGGTATTTTTAAGTTTCCAGAAGCCCACTGGATGAAAATTGATAAGAACGGGCACATAAAAATAGAAAGATATTGGGCACCCCGCAGCACCATGCCTCCTATTGTGTCACTCCCTGAAGCTCTTGAGAACTATCGAGAGACTTTTGATGAATCCATCCAACTCAGATTAATCTCCGAAGTGCCCATAGGCGCTTATTTGAGCGGCGGCGTCGATTCAACGAGCATTGTGGAATCAATGGTGAGACAATCATTGGGTGTTGTTAAAACGTTTACCGTTGGCTTTGACTGGGAAAAAGATGAACTCGACCAGGCACGTGCCACCTCCAAAATACTCGGGACCGATCATCATGAAATTATATGTACCTCCCGCCACCTATCTCAGCTTCCCAGAATCATAGAACACTGTGATGAACCATTAGGTGATCCCATCGTTGTGCCCACCTTTTTATTAGCTGAAGAGGCTAGAAAACATGTAACGGTTGTGTTAAGTGGGGAAGGCGCCGATGAAATTTTTGGTGGCTATGCCTTTCATAAAATCCTGCGTATGGTCGCACGGTATCGAAAGATGGTGCCTCACCGTGTGCATCAGCATGTAATAAGCCCGCTCATATCGACCATTCCGGCGGGTATGATGAACCCATTTTTTGATTATCCTGCCTATCTTGGAAACAAAGGAAAAGAAAAGTTGGTCTGCTTTGTCAAAGACATGAATCAACAGAGTTACCGACATAATTTCTATGATCTCATTTCTTTATTTACAGACGATGAGAAAAAAGACGTGTATACAGAAAATTTTTACCAACAGGTTGAAGAAAAATTACCTCTTTATGATCCAGGTGATGGGACACTCCAAGACTTTATCGATATGCAGTTCGAACATTGGCTTCCCGACAATATGTTGATGAGACAGGATAAAACGTCAATGGCGCATGGTTTAGAAGTACGTGTGCCTTTCTTGGATCACAAAATGATTGAGTATGCGTATCGTCTCCCCGATTCCATGAAAATAGGTAAAGGAGTTAATAAAAGAATATTGCGCGATGCTCTGGCACAACGGATCAAAGGATATAATTCCTACCAAAAAAAGACGCCCTTTTATTTCCCTTTTGAAAATCTTTATAATTCGAAAGAATTTAAGGAACTCGTCTCGACCTATTTAAATGATCGCGCCGTTATAAAAAGAGGGTATTTTAGACCAGAAGCCATTCGTACTCTGTTGAGTCAAATGGAACACAAAAACTTTCTGGCGGCAAAACAAATTTTTTCCCTCTTATCGTTAGAGATATGGAACGATATTTATTTCAAATAGTTTTATAAATTTTCAAATACCCACTCATTTTCCTTGGTTATACCTAGTTTTTATCCTTAACTTGTTTGCGCAAATGAGGGAGAATTTCCCGAAGGGATACGTAAAGGCGAATCCGGTTTGAATACTTCGCCCTTTTTTAAAGAAAAAATATCCTGTTGGGTGAGGCTAATCGTACTAAAAACAGAGAGCATATATTGCTTTAAATCCTCTAATGATCCAGATAATCTCTTATAAGGGACGCCTTCTTTTCCTGGGCTCGATAGTTCACAAATGCCCAATTCCGTTGCCTGTGTTACATAAAATACTTTCTTGGGATTCGTGAGGGACTGATAGCTGGAACAAAAGTAATCATCAACCGCTCTGAATAAATGATATTTCTTTATGCTTTTTAAGGCCTTATCGCTTATAAAAAACGGTGTCCAAGTGTATGTTTTGGTTACTAAAGTATTATTTTTTTTGAAAATAAATTGAGGAGTCCAACAAAAAAAAGATTTTTTTTCAGATACCAATCTATTAATGGTTTCTACATGAGGAAATCTACATTGTAGATTTACAATTTCTTGAGCAGACACGGCTAATTTGTTTCCTTTAAACTTAGAAAATTTATTGAGATGGTTTTTTATCTTATCCAGATTGGATCTAAAAGTATTGGAAAGAACTAACTCAAACCCTTGCTTATCAAGCTCTATATTTTTTTTAAAAAATTCTTCTTCTATCAAAACATCTGAGAAGAATAAAAAGAGCCCTCTTTTCTCTACAAGAGCAATTTTTGCAGCAATAAATTGCATATAGCCTAAGATTACATATAACACACTAAAACGGATCTTGTTCAAACATTTAAAAAAAAGATTAGAGAATACTATAAATTCTATTTCGTAGCATTCTTTTAAAAGGAGGAACCCTTTATTTTTCATAATCTTTTCTTTTGTAGATAAGTCGCAAGTAAAAAGAATTTTTATTCCCTCTTGTTTAGCAGTACAACAATTAGAGTCACTTAATAGATTCCTCATTAGAAAGAAAGAAAAAGTATCATAATAACTCCCCCATACTGGGATATGAACTAAATGAGGATTTTTTTGTACTTTTGTCGATATTTTTTTGTTTAATAAATAAAATAATAAGAATATAGATTTTAAAAAAATATATAAATCAACAAATACCATTAAGGAAAACTGAAATATGGTTATGAAGCTACTTGAAACTTTCCCGTTTTTTATACTTTTTTTCTTTTTTATATAATATCCCTTAAGATCTCTAAATAACTTAGTTAAACTCAAAAACAAAAATATCATGAAAAATCCTCTTAGAGAAATCGTTAATTAGGGGAAAAAAGAGAGAATTCCCATTTATAATCAAAATGTTTTTTCTTTATTTTATCAACCAATGATGGGGGGAAAGGTGCATACACCACAGAATTTTTACCTACCTCTACGGGAGAAAGGATGGGTTTTCCCAAATGAATATTTCCGATCCTGTTAATATCTTCATCTACAAAAAAATGGACTCTTTCTTTTAGAACGCCAGCTAACCAGGTGGAAGAAATCGATGTGCCAAATATACCGAAATGAGTGTTTTGAGAAAGATGAGAAGAAAAATCTACGATATGGTGAAATTTGTCCACCTCACATTTTATGTGATTATAAAGATCTACATCTGACGTTATGTCTTCATAACCAATTTTATTAGTGCATAACAAGAACGATAACTGATTTCCGACCCAGTCATACGTCTTGTTTACCTTTTTAAATCCAGCTCTTTTTATGAGTTGTTCTAAAGAATGAGGAGTAAAATGCGATATATGATCGGCAACCAATAAATCAAAACTATTTTCCTCCACATTAGGAACCTGGATCATCAGAAATCCATTTTCCTCTAAAAGATTATTTCGGATATAAGACAGAACCTCTACAGGATCTGGCATATGTTCTAAAGAATGAATGAAGGTTATAAGAGAAAATTTTTTATTTATATTACGATAGTCCCCTGTAAAAAAATTTTTAAAGGAACTTAGATTCTTAATGGAACTCTCATTTTTGTTATCTAAATCAAAAGCATATAATTCGATGTGAGGGTGTGCGGCATTTATTTCACTTAAAAAGCTCCCTACCCCACACCCAAAGTCAAGAACCGTTTTTACATTATTGACATTCAAGTAATTTTTTATATGATCGAGCAAAACCTTACACCGAGAGACGGGGCCACTTTTTTCGAAAATGATTTGAGTGTTGTTGTTGGATTGATGGTACGGCGTGTACGACCGGTAAATATCTGCGAGTTCGTCCTTAAAGTGAGAATCCAAAACCTTTTGTACAACCCCACATCGCGAGCAATAGGTTAAATTGCCACCTTCCTTAAAAGGCTTAGCGTCTGAAGTAACGCGCGGAATGCGTGAAAACCCCTCAAAATAATTTTTTTCTTCCGAATCACAAATACAACAATTCATTTTATTCCTTATTGATTATTTTCCACATAGGCTGTCTCCTGTTGTTTGATCGGGGACTTCACCAATTCAATGTAGTATTTTTGTTCACCATTCACCTTTTTCATTAGGTTTTCGAGAGTGTTGACCATTCGAAAATCCATTGAAAATCTAGTGTGATCACTGGAGTTTATCTCTTGTCCATGTAAGACAGCTAAATTAAAAATGAGTATTTGTCCCACATCGATAGGAATGGGGTGGAGATCACACATATCTCTGTTTTTTAGAATATTAGACATATAAGGAATTCCTGCCTGATGCATAACAGATCCTTTTTGAACCTCTTTACTCACATGTTTTTCATATTTATATTTTTGATCCGGAAACTTGTAGGACCCGGGTTCTAAAGATAACGTATTATCCTTGGACATTCTTGTAAAAGGAACTAAGACCGATATCTCACACGCCAAAGTTCCATACCATGTGTCCCGATGAAACCCTATGTTATCCTTTATACTATTGGGTTTAGCTACTCTCAAATATGGGAATTGCTGTATGCTTAGATCTCTTCCTATAATTTCTTTAAACCACGGTAAATTTTCCATGGCTAACTTCATATGAAACCCTGTTTTATGCAGAAATTTCATTAGTTTATATCTCGTTTCTATATGTTGATTTTCGTCAAAGTTATAAAGATGATACGTTTCAAGCGTAATATCTTTGATGCTGGTCAATGTTTTTAATTCTTTTTCAAGATGGCTTTTCTCGTTGAATATAAAGCCCTTGTTGATCAAATCCACTACAACAAACCCATTATGGGTGAAATCATGGATCGCTTCCTCTAGATGAGAAAAATGAAAAGAATCTTTTATCGTTTTAACTTCCACTTAAAAACCATTTAAAGTATTAAAAAGCCCTGTAGAACTGTTTTCTTAGATGAAATCATACCTTAAAAAATATAAAAAGTAACTTTATATTTAAAGGACGTTGTGTCTAGATCGTCGACACTCTCTTAAAAAAGCCTTTATATCGAGAATTGTCAAGTTTAAAGAATCAAACCATCTGAAAAAAACGTACGCCCCCCCCGAAAGAGCTATTTTCGCTAGGGTAGGAATCTCTTTATGTTTTAAAAGACGCGCGTTGAATTTTATGTAGATCCATCGTTTCTTCCATCTTTTAATAAAAGAATCATCAAAAATATATGGTTTTTTTCTCATGAACTTCAGTGTTTCTTTTTCTATTTTCCTCAGTTTATGGATGTTTCTATAGGTGTCCGTTGAGTACGCTTCCTCATGACGTCTATAGTTAGACAAAACGTGATCCACGTATACAAAACCATACTTGAGAGCCAGAGTTATATAGATAATCCCATCCACAAAACTGAGAAGATTTGGATTAAAGCCACCGATTTCGATCACTTTCCTCCTATTCATCAAAACGGTATTCCCGTAAAAATAGGAGCCGTATTTGAAGAGAAGACTTCGGGCTTTAAAGGGATTGATAAACCCAGAAGGAATAGAGCTGGGTATTTTATACGTTCCTATTTTATGAGAATTTATATCAACCTTATTGGATCGAGCGCATATAAAACCAATATCTGGGTATTGAACCAGAAACTTTCTATACCGCTCTATCAGGATGGGTTCTAGAAAATCATCGGCGGACAGAAATAAAATAAAGTCTCCGGTGGCGATCTTGAGAATCTTGTTTGAATTACACGTCGATCCTTTGTTCTTTTTATTATAAATGACTTTGACAAACGGGATTTTTTCAAATTGACGAATGATATTGATACTCTGATCGGTTGAGCCATCATCAATAATGATATATTCATCAGGTTTATGAGTTTGGTTGAGTACAGACGTGATAGACTCTTCTAAAAATTTAGAATGATTATAATTAGGAGTTATAATAGAAATTCTCGGAGGCATTTTTGATACATATTTTTCATGTGACATGATATCTATAATTTATATAAAAAGAAATATTGAATCTCTCTCTTTATACCATCCCTTTAGATGTATTAAAAGGCTCCGTTCCAAAATAAAATACCGCGCCATAGGTAAAAAGGAAATCGTGGTAGAGGAGCCAGTTGTAAAGTACCAGTAATGGGTTTTTTCATAGATGAAGACATAAATAGAGTTGGAAGAAAATTTTTAGGAAAGCCTGTTTTATGCCCAAAGATGGTTAATAAAGGAAAAGTTTATATCCCTTTCCAAATGGAAGTCGTATTGAAAATTTATCAAAATGAGGTGACCCCCTAAAACTGGACAGTTGGCTAAGTGAGTTTTTTGGTAGAAAGTGTAACCAAAGA
>Ga0209210_1001305_pt1 | contig 21351 bp, 29 predicted proteins | sample RifGroA1_FD_183991 | JGI IMG/M metagenome (GOLD analysis project Ga0209210, IMG submission 183991) | Contaminated groundwater microbial communities from Rifle, Colorado, USA - Rifle Groundwater A1 (SPAdes) (version 2) | ecosystem: Environmental > Aquatic > Deep subsurface > Groundwater >...
CAAACTGCACGAGCTGAAGGCGTTTAAAGAAATTTATTTGATATTCTTAGGTAAAGACCACGGACCCAAGGCGGGATGGTTTCTTGCCTCGCTGTCGCGGGAGTTTGTGCTCCGTCGCCTGCAGGAAGCGTCCGCCTAGCAGTTTATGCAATACCCGGCGTGGCTGGTCTGCCGGGAGCTGTGCGCGCGGCACGAGCCGGAAATGCAGTAATACACGGCGCTGTAATAATCAAAATTTTCCGCCCACGGCTCATTGGGGAATTGGCAGTTGCCCGGGTTGGTGCAAAATCGGATGCTTACCTGGTAGGTTTGAATCTTCGGGTTGTAGCTGAGGTCTGACGGTGCCCAATTGTCCCAGTCGTATACGCTGCCGGGCCACGGCGCCGCGGGCCACACGCCCGGAGCGAGATACGCTTCCAGCCCGGGCGGGAGGTTTCTGTTTGCGTCCGCCGGATATCCGCCGTTGTCTATGGAGTAGCGCTCAACGGCCATACCGATGTTGCGCAGCTCGGCCTTGGCGCGGGCGACATACGCCGCTTTGCGGGCGTTTACCACAAACGGAAATATTATAGTCGCCAAAATACCTATTATTGAGATAACAACCAAAAGCTCTACAAGCGTAAATCCAAAAAGCCCGTGGGGTTCCCGGCTGAACAGGCGCGCGTTTCTTTGGCGCGAGACCACCGCGCAGACCATAACAACCGACATGCCGCCTACAACGGGCACGCTGAGCCCTTGCGGAAAGACCCCGAGCCACTGCGAGGTGGCGACGTATACGGGTATGCAAACGTACGTAGCCGCCATGATGCGCCCGATTGAGTTGATCGGATACCAGCCCGGAAACAGCTTTTTTGGCATTAGCTCCATTGTCTAACGGGGATTCATGTGCCGCCGGCGCGTGTGTGGATAACTTGTGTATGGTTAGTGGGACAAAGTGAGATACACTAGGATTTAGTGGGATTAAGTGGGATATTGTAAATAGTATGTTAATCGGAGAATATCTGCACACGCTGGACGGAAAAAAGAGGATCAGCCTCCCGAGCAAATTCCGCAAGGAAGTAGGCCGCAAAGTGGTGGTTACACGCGGGCTCGATGCGTGTTTGTTTATGTTCTCCACCAAAGCGTGGGAGAAAATCGCCGAAAAGGTTTCGAACCTTCCGGTCGGACAAGCGGACACTCGCGGCATGAGCCGCTTCCTGCTTGCGGGCGCCGTTGAGACCGAGGTCGACAGTGCCGGCCGGATACTTATCCCCGATTTTCTTAAAGAATTCGCCGGCCTTAAGTCGCGCGTGATACTTGCCGGAGTTTCCGACCGGGTCGAAATATGGAACGACAAGACTTGGGAGGAGTACAAGCGCCGGATAGAAAAGGGCGCCGACCAAATGGCTCAAACGCTGGGCGACTTGGGGATTCTTTGATATATGCAAACTCACGTTAGTGTCATGACAAAAGAGGTAGTGTCGGCCGTCGCGCCCCAAGACGGCGAGGTGGTGGTCGACGCGACCTACGGAGCCGGCGGACACAGCGCCGCGCTTAAAAAAGCCGCAAAGATAAAATTGATTGCGTTAGACGCCGACCCTTCCGCCGGGGTGATAGAGGCGAACTTCGGAGATTTGGAAAAAGTGCTTGGTGCGCAAAAGGTAAACAAAGTACTTTTTGATTTGGGGTGGAACCGCGGCCAGCTCTTAAGCGGGCGGGGATTTTCTTTTATGTACGACGAGCCGCTCAACATGAGCTATGGCGTGCGCCCGCGCTCCGGTTTTACCGCGGCGGAGGCTCTTAACGAGTGGAGCGAGACAACTATCGCCGACGCGCTGTTTGGATACGGCGGCGAGCGCTATGCGCGCCGTATTGCAAAGGCGGTAGCGGCCCGGCGCAAAATTCAGCCGTTTGCGACTACGTTTGAACTGGTCGAAACCGTGCGGGACAGCGTGCCTGCCGCGTACCGCCGCGGACGCATAAACCCCGCGACAAAAACATTTCAAGCGATGCGCATTGCCGTCAACGACGAGCTGGGCGCGCTTAAGCAGGGTCTCTCCGCCGCGTGGAGCGCGCTTGCGTGCGGCGGGCGCATTGTCGTCATCACATTTCATTCCGTCGAGGACAGGATAGTCAAACAATATTTCGTGCATCTTTCCAAAGAAGGGGGAGCGAAGATTTTGTATAAAAAGCCGCTTACCGCGTCTGCGGCAGAAATTAAATCCAATCCGGCAAGCCGCAGCGCGAAATTGCGCGCGATAGAAAAAATATGCACGCAATAACTCTCTATAGTCGCCTTGCTCCGCGCGCCGTTGCCGTTCTTGCCGGCATTGCCGGATTGTCGGTATTTTTGTACGGGGTTTTGCTTTTAGGCGCGGTATCGCATACCGCCGCGCGCACGTCGATGGAAAAGGAGACACGGACTCTCAGCGCCTCCGTCGGCGCGCTTGAGAGCGAGTTTTTGGCCGGAACCAAAGCTTTAAGCCGCGACCGGGCGCTGGAGCTCGGTTTTGTGCCTCCTCAAGAGGTCGCGACGGTATACGCCGGTGATGGATCGCTGACACTGCGGTAATATAGAGTAATGATGAACGCACGGTTTATAACACGCGTGCGCGTGGTGACGGCCTTATGTCTTCTGTTTTCCGTTGTCATCATCGGCAAGCTCTATTTTTTGCAGGTTATACACGGGGAGGAGTATGCGCGCCGCGCGGACGCGCAGTCGGTAGAGCTCAAAAATCCGCTCTTAAACCGCGGCACAATCTATTTTAGCGATAAGGACGGCGGCCTGATTACCGCGGCGACGCTTAAAAGCATCGCCACATCCCAATCGACATCCACAGGGCATCAGCGCTATTACCCCGGCGGTTCTCTGGCGGCGCATACGCTCGGGTTCGTCGCGTACAACAACGACAACGAGCAGAAGGGCCGCTACGGGCTTGAGCGGTACTACGAGCAGACGCTCGCGCGCGCAGGCGCCGACTCCTACGCCAATTTTTTTGTAGAGCTGTTCAGCGGATTTTCCGGCGCGCCAAGCGGCGGAGGGCAGGGCGACATAGTCACCACTATCGAGCCGTCGGTGCAGTCGGAGCTGGAGAGGACGCTGTCGGAGTACTCCTCGCAGTGGCATCCGGCGCTCTCCGGCGGGATTGTCATGGACCCGAGCAGCGGCGAGATAGTCGCGATGGCGGTATCGCCGTCGTTTGACCTCAACCGTTTTAACGAGCAAGCCAGCGCGGGCATCTTTAAAAATCCGCACAGCGAGAGCGTGTATGAAATGGGTTCTATTATGAAGCCATTGACCGTGGCCGCCGGGCTCGACTCCGGCACGGTTACCGAAGCAAGTACGTACGACGACACCGGATGCATCACCTTGGAGCAGAAAAAAATCTGCAACTTCGACGCCAAAGCGCGCGGCGTCATCCCTATGCAAGAAATTTTAAGCCAGTCGCTCAATGTCGGCTCGGCGTACATCGCGACAAAAATGGGTCCGCAGATTTTCCGCGAATACTTTTTGAACCGCTACAAACTCGGGGTCGAGACGGGGATAGACCTGCCCGGCGAAATACGCGGACTGGTGCAGAACCTAAACAGTCCGCGGCAGGTCGAGTACGCCACTGCCGCGTTCGGGCAGGGGATAGCGCTGACGCCGGTCGAAACCGTGCGGGCTTTGGCTTCCTTGGGCAACGGCGGGATTTTGGTTACGCCGCATTTGGTGCGCGCGGTCAAATACGACACCGGTGTTACCCGCACGCTCAACTGGGGCGAGGGAGAGCGCGTACTGAAGCCGGAAACATCGACCGCAATCAGCCGCATGTTGACTAAGGTCGTCGACACGACGCTTGCCCAGGGTACGCTCAAGATGGAGCGCTATAATCTGGCCGCCAAAACCGGCACGGCGCAAATTGCAAACCCCGCCGGAGGCGGCTATTATGCGGACAGGTACCTGCACAGCTTTTTCGGCTACTTCCCCAGTTTTGCGCCGCGATTTGTCGTATTTCTGTTTGCGGTGGAGCCGACCGGAGCCTCGTTCTCCAGCCAGACGTGGGCGCAGCCGTTCGGCGCGTTGGTAAAATTCCTCATAAATTATTACAACATCCCACCTGACCGGTAATGAAAAATATTTTTAAAAAAACAGTTGTTTGGATTATTACGCTCGAAGCGCGGGCGGTTTTGCGCAAATATAAGCCTAAGGTTGTCGTGGTGACCGGCAGTGTCGGCAAGACCTCCACCAAAGACGCCATCTATGCCGTGCTTGCCAAGGGCGCCCGCGTCCGCAAGAGCGAAAAGAGCTTTAACAGCGAGGTCGGGCTGCCGCTTACCATACTCGGCGTGCCCAATGCGTGGAGCAACCCTCTCCGCTGGCTGCAAAACATCATAGACGGTATTTTTATACTCATTTTTACCGTGCAGTATCCGGAGTGGCTCATACTCGAGGTCGGCGCCGACCGCCCCGGCGACATCCGCTCTCTTGCGGCATGGCTTCCGGTTGATGTAGCGGTTATAACGCTGCTGCCGGAGATGCCGGTGCATGTCGAGTTTTTTGATTCGCCGGAGGCGGTGATAGAGGAAAAGGCCTCTATTATAGATTGCTTTGGGCGCCTGCCTGCCGGCAGGCAGGGCGTGCTGGCGCTGTTTGCCGACGACCCGCGTACGCTCGGCCTCCAGCACCGCTTGCCCGCGCCGGACGCGCGGATTATTACCTTTGGATTTTCCGCGGGTTCGGAGGTGCGCGGCGAGCGTGTGGCGCTGTTGCGCGAGGACGGCAAAGAGGTCTGGCCGGTCGGCATGACCGCCACCATTACCGCTGATGGCGTTTCGGTGCCGCTCGAAGTTACCGGTGCCGTTGGCGCGCACGCGTTTTTGCCGGCGCTTGCCGCCGCCGCGGTAGGGTGCGCTTTGCATCATCCGCTCGGCGACATCGCCGGCGCGCTCGAGAGTTATGACCCGCCGCCGGGGCGCATGCGGCTGATACGCGGAATCAAAGATACGCTGATTATTGATGATTCGTATAACTCATCACCCGCGGCTACTATGGCCGCGCTTGACACCCTATCTTTAATCTTACCTAGTGAGTCTGACTCACAGGGGCGCAGGATTGCCGTCCTGGCCGATATGATGGAACTCGGCCGGCACTCCACCCTAGAGCATCGTAAGATAGGCGGGTATGCCGCCAAACACGCGGACCTGCTGATTACCGTCGGCTTTAGGGCGCGCGACATTGCGCAAGGCGCGCTCGACAACGGCATGCCCGACAACAATATTTTGCAGTTTGAAGACGCGGGCAAGGCGGGGGCGGAACTGCAAAATTTGATACAGGCGGGGGACTGCGTGTTGGTCAAGGGCTCGCAGTCCATGCGCATGGAGCGCGTGGTGGAAGAAATAATGGCCGAGCCCGACCGCGCCGGGGAACTCTTGGTGCGCCAGGACGCGGAGTGGAAAAAGCGGAGATGAATGTGTATTACCTAATGTGAATAACTTCGACTATAGTCCGAGTTATTCACTTTCGTTCTATTTCTATATAATTTGTGACCCTACAGAGAATCGAACTCTGATTTAAAGCTTGAGAAGCTTTCGTCCTAACCGTTAGACGATAGGGCCGTACTAAAAGACTTTACAACATTTTATACAAAAAGAAAAGGCGAGACATTTTGTTGTCGCGCCTTAGAAATCGAAAACCGTTTGCCGCTGTTTGATTATGTTTTTTTGTCTCGTTTTGGCGGCTTTTTGCGCTGAACGGCTGCGCCTGATGCGGGCGACCCGCTGTACCAAACACTCAAACTCGGTCAGCGAGCCACACCGTTTGTCGTAGCCTTTTTCTTTCAGTGCGCTCCGGACAAAGCTGGGGAGTTCCCAATAACGCATGAACTGGAAGTTCCTCCTCCAAAACCGCGTTTTGGAAACGTCGTCCGCGAGATCCCCGTCGGCGGGCAAAATACTCATCATGCCCTCCTTCGGCGCGGCCGGTCTTTGGCAATCTCTTGCCCGACCTGCCGCATGAGCCGTTTAACGTCGGGCTTATGCAAGATTCCCGCACCGTTGATTGCTTTGCGGATAGCGATGCCGATGGTTATGGCATCGCCGCTTTCACGCTTATGCTTGGCGCTCGCTACGAGCGCTTGGATGTCTGCCATGTGTTTCCTCCTGATCCGGATTGGAATAAGGAGGGAACGCTGTACCCATGAGGCTCCTAAGCCTCTCCCTCTGCACCCCATTATACTCCTAAGAAAAGAGATTGTCAACCACGGCCTTTACGTCGTTGCCGTCGGCGCGACCCTTAAGGTCCTTCATCAGCATACCCATAAGTTTGTTGGCGCCGGTTTTATCGGTGACGCCCATCTCGGCCGCCTTGGCCTTGGCGGCGGCGACTATCTCATCCTGCGACATCTGCGCGGGCAGGAGCGTCTGGATAATCGCGAGCTCCTCCTTTTCGCCCACGGCAAGCTCGGGGCGTCCGCCTGCCTCAAATTGCTCGATAGAGTCTTTGCGCTGTTTCCCGGCGCGGACGATGATGGCGAGCATCTCATCGGCGGTAATCTCTCCGTCCGGTCCGCGGCCTTTGGCGACCAGCTCGTTGGTTACCATTGCAGAAATGCCGCGCAATACGTTTAATTTAACCGTCTCGCGCGCCTTCATCGCGCTTTTAATAGCCTCTTTGAGTTCTGGTTGGGTCATGCGATGATAGTAACATATTATGGATTGGCTGGTAATTATTTTGATCGTGCTCGCGGTCGGACAGATCGGCACCATCTATTTATTTTGGAGGCGCGGGCAGGATGCGCAGGCGCCGCAGGACACGCAAGGGCTCATGCTTTTGCAAAACTCGATACAAGATTTGGCGCGTACCCTCGACACCCGCGTGGCGGAGTCGTCCAAACAAATGCACGACTCGGTGCGCACCCAGCTGGGAGAGTCGGCAAAGTTGATTAAAGACGTGACCGAGGGCCTGACCAAACTCGACGAAACCAACCGCCAGGTTGTCTCGTTTGCCGACCAACTGCAATCTCTGCAGGACATTCTTAAAAACCCGAAACAGCGCGGGATACTGGGCGAGTACTATCTTGAGACTCTGCTCAAAAACGTGATGCCGCCCGGCAGTTACCAAATGCAATACACGTTTGCGGGCGGAGACATCGTCGATGCCGTGGTGTTTGTCAAAGACAAAATAATCCCGATTGACTCAAAGTTCAGCCTCGACAACTACAACCGGCTGGTGGTGGAGAAGGAGCCTACCGAAAAAGCGCGGTTGGAAAAGGTGTTTGTTAATGACCTCAAAAACTGCATCGTCGAAACATCCAAATATATTTTGCCGGCGGAAGGCACGATGGACTTTGCTTTTATGTTTATTCCGCACGAGGCTATTTATTACGACCTGTTGATGAACTCGGTCGGGGCGCTTAAAGACGAGGAGGAAAACCTGATACAGCGCGCCGCCGCAAAATACAAAGTCATTATCGTGTCGCCGACATCGTTTTTGGCGTACTTGCAGACCGTACTGCAGGGCTTGCGCGGGATGGAGATAGAGGAAAAGGCCAAAGAGATACAAAAGTGGGTGGGGGAGTTAGCCAAGCATCTTAAGACTTACGAGGAGCACCACATGAGCCTCGGCAACGCGCTCTCGACGGCGGTCAACAAATATATGTCGTCCGGCAAGGAGTTTAAAAAGATAGACAAAGACGTGTACAAAATAACCGGAGCTTCGGCAGGGCTTGAAACCCCGCTTATCGAAAAGCCGACTTTTGACGAGTAGTTCTTGCACAAATGGCGCTTTTACGCTAGTATCTTTTGACGAGCCAGGAGGCTCCATTCTGCCGATAGGCAGATTTTAATTTACAGATACATGGCTACAAAAAACAAAGAATTTGCGATAATCCAGACCGGCGGCAAGCAATATGTCGTTACCGAGGATCTTACCCTTAAGATTGAGAAGATCAAAGGTCCTTTGGGCAAGGACGGCTACGCCGCATACAACGTCGGCGATAAGGTCGTTTTTAACGACGTCCTTTTGGTGGACAACGGCACCGACACAACCATCGGCATGCCGTTTATCGCAGGCGCCAAGGTAACCGCCGAGATAATCAAGATTTCCCGCGCGCCGAAGGTAACCGTCATCAAATACAAAGCCAAGTCCAACTACTTTAAAAAGCGAGGGCATAGACAGCCGTTTTTCGAAGTAAAGATTACTAAACTGGCCTAAAAAACAAAACGCCCTCCTCTCCGGAGAGATAAACACGACCCCAACTCCTGCGAGTAGGGGTTTTGTTTTTTAGGTTTAGTGCCGGTTGCCAAGGGCTTGGGCTATCGTGTCCGGGTCGGCATACTCCAACTCAGAGCCGGTGGAGAGGCCGCGGCCGAGGCTTGATATTTTGCTATTTGTTTTTTGGAGCTTCTCGGCAAGAATTTGCCGGGTGTGGTCGCCCTCGGTGGTGGCGGAGAGCCCTAAAATTATTTCTGTAGGCTTGTCGGCTTCGGCGCGCTTGATAAGCTCGCGCATGCGGATATGCTTTTCGGGCTCTTCGGCCGCGAGCGGGATGATGCCGCCCAGTACAAAGTAGAGCCCTTTGTAATTGCTGCGCTCCACGTTGTCGATGTCGGCATCCTTTTCGACTACAAACAGGATTGATTTCTCGCGATGCATATCGGCGCAGATAGGACAGTAAGGACCGGCCTTAACACCCGGGCTCTTCAAGGCCGGACCTTCCTGTCCTCTGTCGAACCAGCGGTAGCACTTTTTGCACTGCGCGGTCTGCGTACCAAGCATGCGTATCTGCTCGGCGATGTCTTGGCGCAAAGACGGCGAGGCGATAAGCAGGTACTGCACAAAACGCCGCGCCTGGCGCGGCCCGATGCCGGGGAACTTCTCAAACAAAGCTGACAGCCGGTCGATAGGGGACATGACCCCCATCTTAGCATTACCGGAGATGAACTTGACAAAATAGTATTTCTAACATATGCTTGTACCAGTCACAACCGCACCGGGAGACAGCCGTGCAAAAACTGGACCGAGTTCCTTTTCTTGTGTTACTGCTTGAGGCTGCACAACGCTTCGAGTCGCTCGCCGAATACAGCCGGACGCCGCTCAGGGCCGCAAGAATAGCTTGCGGCATCGGTCTTGCGCCCAAGAGCGGCATCGGCACCGGCGATAACCTCGTAGAAGCGATTGTCTTCTACGGCAACGCAAAAAAATACGAGTCCATTTCTTGGAACACCCTCAGTCTGATGGCGCGGCTCCATGAGGAGCGTGCGTTTGCCTCCTATCAAAGGCATTACGCTCGGCAAGCCGCTTAACGACAAGCCGCCGGACACAAATCCGGCGGCTTTTTTTATATTAAAAATCGGATGAGTCGGAGGGTGTCGGCGCGTCAAAGGCCGCCAGGTCGGCCTTTTCCAGCGATTGGAAGGTGGTGCGCTTTTCGTCGAAGAATAGTTCTATTTTGCCCACGGGGCCGTTGCGGTGCTTTTCTATCATAATCTCGGCGATGTTCGGCCGGTCGCTCTCTTTGTTTATCTTGTCATCGCGGTGGATAAACATAACCACGTCGGCGTCCTGCTCGATAGAGCCGGAGTCGCGCAGGTCGCTCAGGCGCGGCTTGCCGCCGCGCTGCTCCACCGCGCGGCTAAGCTGAGAGAGCGCGAGCACCGGCACATCCATCTCGCGGGCCAGGTGCTTGAGCGAGCGGGAAATTTCGGTAACCTGCTGGACCATGCTGTCGCTGGCGCGCGCTCCGGTGGGCACCATAAGCTGGAGATAATCGACTACGAGGAGCCCGAGCCCGTGCTCCTTTTTGAGCCTGCGCGCGGTGGCGCGCATTTTGAGTATATTGTTGCCCGGCTCGTCGCTGATGAATATCGGCGCCTGGCCTAGCTTTTCGTACGCCTCGCGTATCCTGTCCCAGTCGTCCTGCTCGTGGATACGGCCGGTGCGCAGGCTCCAGGAGTTGACCTTGGCCTCGGCGGCGACCATGCGGTCGATAAGCTGTTGCGCGGCCATCTCGAGGCTAAAGAACCCGACCACGGTGCCGTGCTCTACGGCGGTCTGCCGCGCGATGTCGAGCGCGAGCGAGGTCTTGCCGACCGACGGGCGCGCCGCGAGGATAATGAGGTCGGACTTTTGCAGGCCGGCCAGCATGTTGTCGAGGTCTTTAAATCCGGTGCGGATGCCGCGCATCTCGTCTTTGTGCTCGTGCAGGTGCTCGAGCCGCTCCCACGCGCCCTTGAGCGACTCGCTAAGCGACGTAAATTTAGAAAGGGTGGGGGATGAGGTGACCTCGTAGATGCGCTTCTCCGCTTTGTCGAGCGTTTCGTCTATCTCGCTCGCCTCGTCGTAGCCCAGCTCGGCGACATGCTCGCCCGCGTCGATAAGGGAGCGGAGCATGTACTTTTTTTGCACTCCTCCGGCGTAGTGGCGCGCGTTGCTCGCGGCGGGCACGTCGGCGGCGAGCTCGGCGAGGTACGCGATGCCGCCCACGGCATCGAGATGGTTTCCGTCTTGGAGTTTGGCGCGCACCGACTCGATGTCGACCGGCTCGTTTTTAATGTAAAGCGCGAGCATTGCCCTATAGATAATGCGGTGCTTCTCGGCGTAAAAGGCGTCGGGCGAGAGCACATCGCTGCTCTCCAACATACCTTCCGGGCGTATCAGCAAAGCGCCCAAAAGAGCTTTTTCTGTTTCCAGAGTTTGCGGCGGCACGCGCAGCGCTTTGTTTTTTTGTCCTCCGGGCATAGCCTAAGAGTACCCTTGTTTAGGGCGCTGTCCAATTTGTGTATTTGTGAGCACTAAGTGGACAAAAGGGGGATAAGAACAGGGCCTTCCGGCGTGTCTTTGACCTCAAAACCCGACGCCTCTATCTGCGCGCGCAGGGCATCGGAGCGCGCAAAGTCTTTTGCGCCGCGCGCTAGCTCGCGCTCGTCTGCCAGTTTTTGTACTTCGGCAGGTATCTCAACCATTGAGGGAAGTCGGACTTCCGTCAGACCGAGGCCGAGGATGTCGTCGGCTTTTGCCAAGGTTGCTTGGTTTAGTGTTTTTATGTTTTCCCAAATCAACGCCAGCGCCTTTGGCGTGTCGAGGTCATTTTCTATCGCGGCATAAAACTCTTTCAAAAATATTTCGTCCTGTGAGTCAGACTCACTAGACAACTCCCGGTAGGTTTTGGTCAAGCGGTTGAGCGTGGTGTTTGCAGCCTGCGCCGCCTCCCACGTAAAGTTCATCGGTTGCGAATAGTGCGCGGTCAAATATAAATACCGCAATGCGCGTGGCTCCAGTCCGCGGTCGGCGAATTCCGAAAGGTATACCGTGTTGCCGAGCGACTTAGAAACCTTTTTACCGTTGATGGTGATAAAAGCGTTGTGCAGCCAGTAGCGTACAAACTGCTTGCCGGTCGCCGCCTCGGCTTGCGCGATTTCGTTGTTGTGATGTATCGGCGCCAAATCCTCGCCGCCGATGTGTATGTCTATCTGCTCGCCCAGCAGTGTAAATATCATCGCCGTGCACTCCAGGTGCCAGCCCGGGAAGCCGGTTCCCCACGGCGACTCCCACTCCTGTTCGCGCTTTTCGCCCGATTTGCTGAGCTTCCACAGCGCAAAGTCGTGGGGGTTCTTTTTCTCCGTGTTTTCCTCCACCCGCGCGCCCGCCTCTTGCCCGCGCACGTTTATGTTTCCCAATTTTCCGTAATCTTGATACTTCGATATATCGAAGTAAATACCGTCGGAAATTTTGTAGGCGTAGCCTTTTTGCAGAAGCGTTTCGACCAGTTTTATTTGTTCGGGGATGTACTGCGTGGCGCGCGGAAACTGCATCACGCTGCGGTCTATGCCAAGCGCGTCGAGGTCGGCAAAATAAAGCCGCGTGATTTCCCCGGCGATTTCCTGCGTGTGCTTGCCCATCTTTTTTGCCGCCGCCTCCAGCTTGTCCTCGCCCTCGTCCGCATCCGAGACCAAGTGCCCGACATCGGTGATGTTGCTGACATGAGAGACCTTGTACCCGGACGCTTCGAGCGCGCGGCGCAGGATGTTAGCCAGCACGGCGCCGCGCAGGTTGCCGATATGCTGGTGGTCGTAGACCGTCGGTCCGCAGCTGTACATGGTGACGGTACTGCCAAGCGGCTCAAATAGTTCCCGTTTGCCGGAAAGGGTATTGCGTAGTGTTAGAGCCATTTTTTATACTTGAAGAATGTCAGGAAGAATATTCCCACGACGCCCAGTATGCCGAGGATTATCCAAAAATCAAAGGGGAGGCCTATAACGGGGTTATGTTTCGCGGGGATAGCAAATACCGCCGTGAGCAACGCGAGAGGAAAAGTGAGAAACGCCATCACGGTAAGGTTTTTCATAATGTCGTTCTGCTTGGTGGAGAGCAGAGAGTTGTTGGTTTCGCGCAGCTCCTGCATCCACTCGCGAAGGTGCTCGAGCGTGTGGCGCACGCGCTCGTACTCGCCCACAATCGAGCGCGCGTGGTAGGAGAACCCCTGCCCGAATATTCTGTCGCCGTGCGGCTCTATCGACTCGAGCATGAGCTTGTGCGGCTCGAGCGTCCTGCGGAAGTCGTGTATCATCCTTCCTACAAGGCTTATCTGGGCGACCATGTCGCGCTCCCGTCCGGCAAATATCCTGTCCTCAATTTCGTCGAGACGGTCATGCAGGCGGTCGCACTCTAAGAGCATCGAGCGGTAGAGGTCTCGGACCATGCCGATAAACAAATGTCCGCCGTGGTCCGCGCTCTCGCGGCTTAGCACCGAGTTGACCTCGAACGCTTTGGCAAAGGAGTGCAGAGGGTCGATGTTGGAGTACCGCGTGGTAATAAGAAAGTTTTTTCCGACGACGAAATCTATCTCCTGCTCCGGGCGGGAGTTCACCATGCGGATAGCGGGGAAGTGGAGCACCAAATACAGCACATTTCCGCGGCGCTCGACCTTGGACTTGGGAGACGGCGAGGTAAGCTCTTGCGCGATAACCGGGTCGAGGTCGAACTCCGCCATAAGCCCGCGCACCTCCTGCGCCGACGGCGCGACCAGGTCTACCCACGTCAAATCGCGATGCGCGTAGCGCGTAATCATGCGTCTATTATACAGCCAAACCTGCCCGCACTTTTCCGTTATGAGGACAAGAATAATGGCGGGCGTATTTGTACTGGCGCTTTCTGTCGCCTTTGGCGTCGGGGTTTACACGGGAGTATCGGAGCGCCTCCATAACACCGTTTCGGCGGCGCAGTTTACCGTCCCCGGCACGTCGATTACGTTCTCGGGCAATTCCGCCACGATGCAGCCGAGCGACGTCGACTTTGCCAAGTTTTGGCAGGCGTGGAATCTCCTGCAGGACAATTTTGTGGAGACGCATACCTCAAGCACCATCCCGACCTATCAAGAACGTGTCTATGGCGCGATAGCCGGTTTGACCGACAGCTACGGCGACCCGTACACGGTGTTTATGCCGCCGGCGGAAGCCAAGCAGTTTAACGAGGATATCAAAGGCGCGTTCGGCGGCGTGGGCATGGAGCTGGGCGAGCGCGCGGGCTCGCTTACGGTAGTTGCTCCGCTTAAGGACAGCCCGGCGGAGCGCGCCGGCATACGCAGCGGCGATATTATACTTGCCATAGACGGCAAACCGTCCGAAAAGATGGCGGTGGAGGCGGCGGTCAAGCTTATCCGCGGCGAGATAGGAACCGCGGTCGAGCTTACGCTCCGGCGCGCCGGCGAGCCGTCTGCGTTGACGATAAAGATAGTGCGCGACACCATTAAAATTCCGGTAATCAGTGCGTACAAGCGCGCTGATGGCATCTTTGTCATCGAGCTGTACAGCTTTTCCGAAAACTCAACCGACCTGTTCCGCGGAGCGCTGCGGCAGTACTTCGAGTCGGGCTCCACGCAGCTTTTGTTAGACCTGCGCGGCAATCCGGGCGGCTACCTGGAGGCGTCGGTGCAGATGGCGAGCTACTTCCTGCCGGTCGGCGCGACGGTTGTGACGGAAGATTATAAAGGCAAGCAGAGCAATGTTGTCCACCGCAGCCTCGGCTACAACGTCTTTGCCAACAAAAAATTATCGATGGCGATATTGGTCGACCAAGGCTCGGCGTCGGCATCGGAGATTTTGGCGGGCGCGCTGTCGCAAAACGGCGTCGCAAAGCTGGTCGGGACGCGCACCTTCGGCAAGGGCTCGGTACAGCAACTTATGGAGCTCGGCGGCGGCGCGCAGATAAAAATAACGGTCGCGCGCTGGCTCACGCCGGACGGAACGTCGATATCGGACGGCGGCCTCCGGCCTGATATTGTAGTTGACGGCAAACCCGCCCGACCGGCTGACTCCGGTCAGTCGGGCGGGGACCCGCAAAAAGAAGCGGCTATAACCTGGTTCGCCACCCAGTAAGTTCTGCGGAAGTCAGACTTCCGCAAAAAGATGGTAGAATATCCTAATGCGGGTGCAACCTTACGGAGTAGGCTCTTTTGTACATATAGTTAAAAGGGGGACTCGAGGCTTGCCCATTGTCCGAGACGCTGAAGATCGTCGGCGGTTTCTTTTGATGCTTGCGCATTTTAACGACAAATTTGCGGCAGAAAATTGGTTTAGAGACCTTGTTGATAACAGACTAGTCTATTCTTTTGAAAGACCTCAGACTTGGCCGGAGCAAGACAAAATAGTAAAAGTAATTTGTTTTTGTCTACTGGATAATCACTTTCATTTGATTCTTGAAGAAATAGAAGAAGGAGGGATAGCAAAATTTATGCAACGCTTCGGCACAGCCATGAGTAAACACTTCAATGAAAAATATAAAGAGAAGGGCTCTATGTTTCAAGGCTCTTATCGTTCCAAAACAATTTCGAACGACAATTATTTGCGATATGTCAGTGTCTATGTTCAGGTAAAAAACGCTTTTGATATATTTCCGGGAGGTTACGCTTCAGCAATAAAAGATTTTGATAAGGCCTATACGTGGGCGACAACTTCCCCTTTTAACAGTTTAGGGGATTATGCTGGGGTGCACGTTCGCCCGATTGTAGACAAAGAATTTCTGTCTCAGGTTTTTACTCCTCGCGAATTTAAAAAGTTTAGTAAGGATTTTATCGAAGGACGAAGGAGTCTGTCCGAGGAGGCAGAACCCCTGTTATTCGAATAGTCTGCGGAAGTCAGACTTCCGCAAAGCAATAAAAAAGTCCGGTTTTTGAATACCGGACTTATAAAGTTCGCAGAAAGGGGACAGAGCCGCGTAGGACTGTTTCTTTAGCGTAGGGCAATTGCCCCAACAGACACGGCTTCTCACAGACCTTAAATCCAAGCGAGGTAAAATATGCGATTACATCCTCGCGTGTTGCAAGGTCGTACAGGAAACGGGCTTGCTCGGGAAGTTGTCGAGTGAGCATTCCGAGCACCACCCGGGAAACTCCCCGCTTACGAAAGCCCGAAATGAGACCGTGCCAACGCAGTCCGATTTCAAGATACTTGGGCAAGCCGTCATTTACTTCATACCAACCGGTTATTCCCGCGATTTCCTCATCGGCGAGAATCAAGAAAATCTGCCCGTCGGTCTGGTCGTCAATCCAACGGCGTGTGGCGGTAAGTATGTTCTGTCGGGCTTTTAGGCCAGATATCAAGCAACTCGGGATGGCGGTCGAATACCGCCATCCCGCCTCTCTCTTCGAGAGAAAAGAGTGAGATAGTCGGCATTGTCATGCTCCACAATATAACTACCATTGGGAACTTTAACACAAAAGTCAAGTAATTTCTTTGCTATACTGTCGTATATGAAAGTAATTTTGCTCAAAGATATCATGGGGGTGGGGTTGCATGGCGAAGTAAAAAACGTCGCCGACGGATACGCTATCAACGGCCTCTTCCCGAAAAAGCTCGCCGAAGCCGCCACGCAAGAAAAGATTGCCGAGGTGGAGGCCGCGCGCGCCGCACACGAGGCGGAGGCGGTCAAAGAAGCCGAACAGCTCGACAACAAAGTCGCGGCTCTGCGCGGCAAGACGGTTACTATCAGTAGCCGCGCTACCGAAAAGGGCGGGCTCTTTAAGGCCGTGCACGAAAAGGATATAGCCAAAGCAATACTCGGCGAGCACGCGCTTGCGCTACCGGAGACTGCGATTTCGTTCCCCGAACCGGTCAAAACAGTAGGTGAGCATGTGGTGCTACTAAAGAGCAAAAATCAAAAAGCCGAACTCGGCGTGGTGGTTGTCGCAACAACAAATTAGTGTTGTAATTTAGTAGGTCAGACCTACTTAATAAAAACCCGCCCTGGTGGGGGCGGGGTGACTTTAGGCTGGCGGCGGGATGGTATTCCCGCCGGCGTCCCAGACCATAATCGGTACTTCATGGTCTTTGACGACCGCGTAGAGGATCGGGTCCAGTTTATACTTTTCCTGCTCCAGCACCTCGACTTTAAAGCCGATGTGCGGGTTAAGGCTTTGGACGCGCTCCACAAGCGCAAACGCCGCAGGCGGGATCTCCTCGAACCCGCGCCGCACGCTGCGGTAGCTTTTGTTGGAGAGGAGCGCGTACGGGTTCCATCGCGCCGACCCTCGTGCTGTTGCTAAAAAACAGCCCCAGACGAAGAAGGCGAGGGAAGCCAGTTGCCAGCCTCCCAGGAAGAGCACCAGCACCGGATTCGGGTTTTCCGACAGAAGAAACAAAGGGGAGATAGCAAGGAAAGCTTGCGCACAAAGAGCGATTGGCATCAGGCCGCCCAGCGCCTCGTTGGACTTCCACCAGAAGTTTGCCGGAGGCGCTTTGGCGAGCTCGGCGCGCTTGTGTGCGTCGATAGCTTCCGGTGTCCAGTCGTGCGCGCCTGCGGCGCGCAGAACAGTGTCAATGCCAGCCAGTTCGGCGGCGCGTTGCGAGAGATTCGAGTGCTTCATTTACAGTCCTCCTTGGTTGCAGAGACTAACCTGTTTGGACAAGTCTGACTTGTCCAATATAAAAAGACCGGCTACCTAAAGCCGACTATGCCATAGGAGCCCGGTTTTTACAAGCGGTTATTTAACCAAAACGTTGACCTGCGAGTGGACTTTGGTGCGGCCGGTAAAGCTTACGCGGCGCACGTTGCGGAAGTTGACTACGCCGGTTTTAAGCGCAAAAAGGGTGTGGTCCTTGCCGGAGCCGACATTGCGGCCGGGGACCATTTTGTGGCCGCGCTGGCGCACGATAATGGCGCCCTCCTTGGCGATTTCGCCCGCAAAGAGCTTAACGCCAAGATATTTAGCGTTTGAATCGGTAAGGTTTTTAGCTGTTCCGCCTGCCTTTTTTGATGCCATATACTATAGTAAACTAACAAAAATGCCCGATTTGAGCAAGTGGTCGCAAAAACTCGAACCATATCTCCTGCCGCTCATTGTGGTGCTGGTGGGGCTTGCGGCCTTTGGGCTCGGCAGGCTTTCTGTGGCGCAAGCGCAGCCGGCGGGCTATACTGCAGCAGCTAACTTCCCGAAATTGTAACTATGCTCAAACAAACAAAACGCGCCGCCGTGCTTATTGCCGGAGTTATCTTCGTACTCTTCGGCATCCTCGGGCTGTTTTTGCCTTTCTTGCAGGGTATCTTGTTTTTAGTAATAGGGGCGCTGCTGCTCTCCGCGTATTCGCCGGCACTGCGCGAATGGATGCAAACGCATACACGCAAATATCCGAAACTGCATTATTGGGTTCTGCGCGCCGAGGCCTGGATAGAGCGTATAATTGGTAAACCAGAATGATAGCTGTTGATGTGGAGGCAAGCGGGATAGGGCCGGACACGCACTCTATTGTAAGCGTGGGCGCTATCGATATGGACAACCCGGGCCGCCAGCTGTACGAGGAGTGCCGCGTGTGGGACGGCGCTCATATCAACGACGAGGCATTGTTGGTAAACGGTTTTACCCGCGAGCAGATTACCGACCAAAACAAGCAGACGGAAGGGGAGTTGGTTCATAAATTTGCCGCTTTTGCCGAAGCCTCGGCCGACCGCACGCTGGCAGGGCAAAACGTTTCGTTTGACCGCGATATTTTGCAGGCGGCCGCCGCGCGCGCCAAGCATACGGCATGGCCGTTTGCGCACCGCACCATCGACAGTCACACGCTGTGCTGGATGCACATGGTCAAGAGGGGACTCACTCCCCCGGTCGATCCCCAGAAAAAGCACTCCTCTCTTAATCTGGATGCAATACTTTTGTACTGCGGCATCCCCGAGGAGCCGACGCCGCACAACGCGCTCACCGGCGCCAAGAGCCACGCCGAGGTAATCTCGCGCCTCCTGTATGACAAAAAACTCCTGCCCGAGTTTGAGCGATACGCGATACCTTGGTTAAAATAATAGAACGGGCCGTAGTATATCGGCAGTACACATGCATGGGGTGCATGTAGGGAGGGTTCGATTCCCTCCGGCCCGACAAAAGTCAAAATATCAAGCAAAATAAGGGTTTTTTGCTGTCAAGCAGAGTTACTAACACCATATGGGGCAGGCTGTTTTCTTGTCAAGTGCTCGGCTTGACGATATTGACAAAAACTGATAGAGTGTTGCTATCTCCGAGCAGTCGAGTTCGGGGCTTTCTTTTTGTCATAACGACAAAACCGCTAATCACTATGCAAATTATTATATGCCTTTCGCAGCTAGTTTCGCTCTTGCCGTATCTCTGGCGCTAACTCCGCCGTCGGCAAGCCCGGTCCAAAACCAATGGATCGGTCCGATGCCGGCTGCCCAGACCGTCGAGCAATACGTACGCGAGTACTTTGCCGGCGCGCCTATCATGGCGGAAATCGCCCGTTGCGAGTCGCGCTTTAAACAGTTCGACAAAGACGGTTCGATACACCGCGGCGTGGTCAACGATAAGGACCTCGGAGTCATGCAGGTCAACGAGTATTATCACGGCAAGACGGCCGCTAAACTCGGACTCGACCTCTATACCATCCAAGGCAACGTCGCGTACGCCAAATACTTGTACGAGAAGGAAGGCACCAGGCCGTGGATGTCATCCAGCCCGTGCTGGAGCAAGTCGAGGGTCGCCAAAGAGCTCGCACTCAATAAATAAGACCTAAAGGGGAGGGCCGCTCAGAAATGGGCGACCTTTTCCTTATAGGTATATGTCGCAAAAGGTATATTGTGCGACGTTAGTATAGTTCAAATCATGTACAATAAGGCCTATGACCAAACAGTATGCTACGCAACTGCGCGCCCTTCTCTCCCCCGCGGAGCGGGCTGTGTTCGAAAAGTTACAGTCGCCAGTCGATGTACAAAACTACTTAGACCGCCTCCCTATCAATTTTGAGCTGGCAGGGGATACTATATTTTCTCCACGCAAAGTCCTGCGGGAAAAGAAGGTCCATTGCGTCGAGGGGGCAGTGTTTGCCGCCGCTTCCCTCGCCTATCAAGGCAAGCCGCCGTATTTGCTCGATATCCAGACCGTTCCGCACGACGACGACCACGTGGTCGCGCTGTTTAAAGAGGCCGGCCGGTGGGGCGCGATAAGCAAAACCAACCACACTATCTTGCGTTGGCGCGATCCGGTGTACAAAACCGTGCGCGAGCTCGCGATGTCATACTTCCACGAGTACATCGTGGCGGATGGCGAAAAGACGATGCGCGCGTTTTCAAAACCATTTGATTTGTCGCGCTACGCGCCGGAGTGGGTCGTGGCCGAGGAAGACCTGGTGGACATTATCTGCGAGCTGGACGACTCGCCTCACTACCCTATTGCCGGTAAAGCGGCGATGAAGAATCTGCGCTGGGCGCAACCGATTGAGGCAAAAGTTTTAGATATCACCGAGTGGAACAAGGCCGGCAAAAAAAGAAAACTCTGACTTCATGCTGATAACAGCGTGGTAGGGCGATACTGTATGCATGAAAACGATAATCACTTGCAGAGAGTGCGGGCATCAGGAAAACGGCGATACGGAGCGCCAGCTGATGAACCGCATCAAAATATGGAACCATGTTGCGCGCGTCCATCAGGACCGCCACATAAAGCCCTCGCAGGTGTCTTTGGTGATGCGCGAGTACAGCGAAATAGACTTGCCGCAGAAGCACTACCGCCTCCAGCCCTCCCACTAGCCTCCCCTCGTTGCTAATTTTTAACCCCCATGCCGCGGCGGAAGAGTAGGATGACAATTCCGGCAAAGATGAATGTAAAGGCGATGAGTACGGAAAAGCAAATCCATACGGGGACGTCGCTGACGCCGAAAAATCCGTAGCGGAAGGCGTTGACCATGTAGAGGATAGGGTTAAAGAGCGATACTTTTTGCCAGAACGGAGGAAATTGTGAAATCGAGTAGAAGATGCCGCCGAGGTATGTAAGCGGGGTCAGCACGAACGTCGGCACGATGCTTATGCCGTCAAATCCTTTGGCGTATATGCCGTTGATAAGCCCCGCCAGCGAAAATAGCACCGAGGTCATGATAACGGCGGCTATAAGTACTGCCAGATTATATATGGCCAAATTACTGAAGAAGAGCGACACCAAGAGCACGAAGAAGCCGACAATAAGTCCGCGCATCACTCCCCCGCTGATAAACCCGGCTATCACCAGCCAGTCTGGCATGGGCGACACCAGCATCTCGTCTATGTTGCGCATAAACTTGGCAAAGTAAAAGTTCGACACCGTGTTCATATACGAGCTAGTGATGACGGACATCATAATGAGCCCGGGCACGATAAACTGTATATAAGAAAGGCCCTGTATGGGCGCGAGCTGCGAGCCGATAAAAGTACCGAAGACGATAAAGTACAGCGAGGTAGTTACCACCGGCGGCAGGATGGTCTGCGCCCAAATGCGGAATATGCGCACCAGCTCCTTGCGCATCACGGTCATATAAGCTATCCACATTTTTTCGGTTGTCATAGTTGTTTGTCGCCCTGCTCGCCCTCTATAAGCTCCAGATATATGTCCTCGAGCTTTTTGTTGTCGTGCCGCTCGAGGAAGCCTTGCATAGGCTCGTGCACCAGTATCTCGCCTTTGTTGATAATGGCGACATTGCGCGCGAGCTGCTCGGCCTCCTCCAGATAATGCGTGGTAAGTATGATGGTGGTACCATCGGCGTTCATTGTGCGCAAAAAAGTCCACATGTGGCGGCGCAGCTCCACATCAACGCCGGCGGTCGGCTCGTCGAGTATCAGCAATTTTGGCTTGTGTATGAGCGCGCGGGCTATCATGAGCCGGCGCTTCATGCCGCCGGAGAGCTTTTGACTGGGCTCGCGGCGCTTTTCCCACAGCCCGAGGTCCCGCAATATCGGCTCGGCGTCGCGCAATGCCTGCGCGCGCGGGATGCCGTAGTATCCGGCTTGGGTAGTGACAATGTCCTCCACTTTTTCAAAAATATTGAAATTGAACTCCTGCGGCACTAAGCCGATATGTGTTTTTGCTTTTGAGGCGTCGCTCACGGTGTCGTGTCCAAAAATTTTCGCCTCTCCGCCGGTCTTATATA
>Ga0209210_1001308_pt1 | contig 21326 bp, 20 predicted proteins | sample RifGroA1_FD_183991 | JGI IMG/M metagenome (GOLD analysis project Ga0209210, IMG submission 183991) | Contaminated groundwater microbial communities from Rifle, Colorado, USA - Rifle Groundwater A1 (SPAdes) (version 2) | ecosystem: Environmental > Aquatic > Deep subsurface > Groundwater >...
CGGTGCGACGAGGTCCATGCCGAGGCGCCGGCGCGAGCCGAACGGCCGGAGGTGCGACCCGACGGCCTTGGCGTGGTCCCTGACCCGGCCGAAGCCCTTGGGCATCGTCTCGAGGAGCTTCACCTCGTTGCCGCTCGTCCGGCCCGGCCCGGCGTCGTACCCGGCGGCGGCCATCGCCGCCCAGGCCTCCCGCGCCGTGACGCGCGGGACCGCCGGCTTCTCGAACGCGAGGAGGACCTTGGAGGCGACGAAGAAGAACCGCTTGCGGTGCGACGGCAGGCCGCAGTCCGCCGCGTCGAGGACGACGCCGTGGGTGTCGTACCCGAGGGCGTGGACGTCGGCGACCATGCGGTCGACGAAGGCGGCCCCGTGCGTCGCCGCCCCGGTGACGCACTCCCACGAGAAGACGGTCGGCTTCACGACGGGGACGAGGCCGAAGCAGCGCTCGATGCAGCGGACGTAGTGGCTCGCCTCGCCGCGCGCCTTGGCGCCGATGCCGAGCGTCGACCACGCCGCGCACGGCGGGTTGCAGTACAGCCAGTCGACGCAGCCCTCGAACTCCTCGGCGCGCCACGCCGACACGTCACCCCCGGCGGCCCCGGCCGCCACGCGGACCTCGACGCCGAGGTTCTTCTGCGACGTCTCGACGCCGAACGGCCACTCCTCGAGGTGGACCGGGGCGTCGAACCCCGCCTGCCTGGCGCCGAGGGTGTGGCCCCCGGCGTAGACGTGGCACCCGATCGCCGTGAAACCCGTCGGAGTCGCTTCGACCTGGATCACACCAGCACCGCCTTCGCCGCCGCCTCGTACGCCGGCATGAGCTTGAGGAAGACCTCCCGACACGTCCGCGCGTCGGCGAGCGCCGAGTGCGCGCGCCCGGGGTCGATCTTGAAGTACGCCGCGAGCTTCTGGAGGGACACGCCCTCGACGACCCCGGCCCGGTGGAGGGGCATGGCCATCGCGAGCGTGCACATCCGGTGGTAGCCACCGAGCCACCGGCGGCCGCTCGCCTTGAGGAAGGGCTCGAGGAAGCCCCAGTCGAAGGTCGCGTTGTGGCAGACCAAGATGGCGCCCTCGGACATGGCCTCGACGGCCTCCGCCGCGTCGCCCGACGGGACGGCCTCCCGCGCCCAGGCTTCGGGGTCGTAGCCGTTGACCGCGGCCGCGCCTGGCGAGACGGGCCGCGCCGGCAGGACCTTGGCCTCGTACTCGACGAGGACGTCCCGCCCAGACGGGTCGGTGAGGACGCACCCGACTTCAAGGACGTCGGCCTCGGCGGGCGACAGGCCGCCGGTCTCGAAGTCGAGGAAGAGGAGGCGCATGTCGCGGTCGAGGGTCACGGCTTCACCTCCGCGTTCGTCCCGGCGACGTACTCCTCGCACGAGGGTTTGAGCCGGTCGGCGCACGTGTCGGCGACGTACCCCGCCTCGTCGACGCGCTTCCGTGCGTCATCCACGTCGTCGGCCTCGGCGGCCGCCGCGTCGAGGAGGCGCCGGATCTCCACCTGCGGCGAGACCCACCCCGGCGGCTTGACGCCCTTCTTGCCGTCGCCCTCGCCGGTCCTGAAGTCGAGCTTGGCCATGTTGGCCCGGCGGACGGCGTCCCAGAACGGTTCGAGGTCCACGCCGATCGCCTCGGCGGTCCCGTAGCAGACCCAGATCGTGTCCACCAGGCCGTCGATGGCCTCGACGATGTCCGGCTCGAACGGCTTCTCCATCGTCCTCTCGGCGTGCTCCGCGAGGAGGGCGAGGGCCGCCTCGCGGCCGACGAGGCCGACGGCGGCCTCGACGGCCTCCTCCACGACGAGGCGCGCTCTCAAGCGGGCGTCGCGGAGGGCGGGGCGCGCCGGCGAAGACGGCTGCCGGACGACCTTCAGGTGGAACTCCCTGACGTGCTTCTGCGGATCGTGCATGGCGCTACCTCCTCCTCTTGCGGCGCGACGGCGCCTCCGCGGGTGCCTCCGCGCGCGCCTTCGACACGGTCTGCGCGGCGGAGGCCTCGCCCGTGACGGTGGACGCCTCGCCAGGCGCGGCCGCCGGCGACGCGAGCTCCTCGAGCTGCTCCCGCGGGAGGTACGCCGGCAGCTGCGGCCGGTCGTCCTTCCCCGACCCGCGAAGATACGTCACGTACACGATCATGATGTCCGTCGCCGCGTGAGCGAGGTGCGGGAGGCCCGACTCCGGGTCGAGGTCCTCCCCACCCCACCAGGCCGTCATGTGCCGGAGCGCCGCGCCGTAGTCGCGGGAGAGCTCCTTGCCGCGTGCCCAGTTCCACGCGGCGTACTTGCGCGCCCCGTAAGCGAGGACCCGCGCGACCGCAACTAGGAAGTCGGGTGCGATGAGGTGGAGCGGAGGCTTGCCGTCAACGAGGTCGTTCTTCGAGGCGGCGCTTGCCATGGCGGCGCCCGCCGCGACGCCGCCCGGTGCCGCGCCTGCGGCGTCCGCGTCGTCCGACGCCGCACCGAAGCACCCGGCGCAGACGAGCCGCTTCGCGTACGGCGGCCGGTAGAGGACGGCGACCTCGCCGCAGCCGGCGCACGCGCCCTTGCCCTTCGGAGGATACGACTCATGCCGTACCTCCGGCACCTTCCCACTTCCACGAACCTTCGACACCTTCGACTTCGCCATGGCTTCCTCCTCGTTCGTCAGTCGTCCCAGATGCTTCGCGCGGCCGCCTCGGCCTTCGCCGCGTCGCCTGGTTGCCCGGCGCCGCCGGCCGCGAGCCGCGGCGCGAGCCGCGGCGCGAGCCGCGGCGCGAGCCGCCCCAGGTGGTGCAGCCCGATCCCGACGGCGTCGACGACGTTGTGGGCGAGCTTGCCGGCCCTCACGCAGGCCAGGTCCAAGACCGCCGCCTCGCCCGCGTCGAGACGCGAGCGGACGCGGCGGTCGCAGACGTCCTTCGGGAGCTGCCCCTTCCACTCAGAGGGGCAGTACGAGGCGACCACCTCCACCCCGCACTCGCGGCTGAGTGCTGTCGCTACCGCCGCCGACGAGGCCGCGAGGGCGAGGAGGTCGTTCGGGTCGGCCTTGGACTCCCCGCGCCGGATCGCACCCGCGTAGACGCGCGGCCACTCGACGGCGACATCCCTCACCTGCCTGCCGTCGACCCACCTGACGAAAGCCCCCGCCATCAAGGCGGCGCCGCCGGCCCGCGCGGAGGCGGCCCCGACGACCTTGGCTGGCGGGTCCGCCTTGACGAACCCGGCCGACACGAGCTTACCGCCGCGAAACGCAGCGCCGCCGCAGGCACGCGCCCCGGGGTCGAGCGACACCAGGTCCCACGCGTCGGTCACATCGCACCGCCGCGCCATGCCGCCACGCAGCGAGTCCGGCTCCAGCACCGCCGGCAGAGCGCCTCGTAGGTCGCCCCGCGACCCTCGACGACGACCTGCTCGCCGCCGAGGACGACCCGGCCATCCGGACCGCGCCGGAGGCTCATGGTCGCCCTCGCCCCGCACGGGCAGACCGTCCGCACCTCGACGAGCTCGTCGGCCAGGGCGAGGAGCGCCTCGCTGCCCGGGAATAGGTCGCCCCTATGGTCGGTCCTGAGGCCGTAGCACAGGACCGGGACGTCACAGTCGTCGGCAAGCTCCGCGAGCTGCCGGACCTGCGCCTGCGTCAGGAACTGCGCCTCGTCGACAAGGACGCACCGGAGCCTGCCCGCCTCGCGGTCGCCGTTTCCGTCGCCATCGCCGTCGCCGTCGCCGTCGCCGTCCAGCTCGTAGGTCACCGTCGAGATGAGGTCGGCCTCCGACGAGAAAGCGACCGCCTGGCACTCGGCACCCGTCCTTGAGCGGAGGACGCCTCCCTGGAGCGTCCGGGTCTCCACCTCCGGCACGAGGACGAGGACCCGCATCCCGCGGTCTGCGTAGGACCGCACCGCCCGGCAGAGCTCGTCGGTCTTCCCCGAGTCGACGGCGCCGTACATGAACCTGAGCTTGGCCATCGCTACCTCCTGAAGCCGGCGGAGTCCTGCGCCGCCGAGCCGGCGAGCTGCGGGACGCGGAGCACCGGCGGCAGCTCGAGGTCGCGGAAGGCGACCGCCCGGACGACCTCCCGCCACGCCGCACGCGGGTCCTGCCAGCCCTCGGCGCGAACGTCGAGCAAGTCCGCGACGCAGACGTTGTAAGGGTACGCGATCGAGCAGGTGAGCGGCACAGCGCCCCACGCCTCCCGGTAGCGCCGGACCTGCCCCGGGGAGTCGTCGACGAGGAAGTCGGCCCGGAGCAGGTGCTTGGGCGCCCCCATGACGACCCTGTCCATTGGGATGAAGGGCAGGTGCTCGCGGCACCAAACGCGCTTCTCGGCGGCCGCGCAGTCGTGGAAGCAGTCGCTCATGACGTAGAGCAAGTGCCCCGCCTCGTGGAGCTCGCGGAGCGCGTCGACCGCCCCGTCGAGCTCGGGCAGGTCCAGGAAGAACCCGACGTGCCCGAAGAGGTCGTACACCCGCGCGTCGCACTCCGGCTTGACGTACCGGGTCATGTCCCAGTGGGTGAGGTCCGCGATGGTGAGGTCGTCGCCGTAGCGCCGGTTGTAGAGCGCGAGCCACGCCCGGTGCATGTCGTTGACCGTCGAGTCGAGGTCGACCAGGCCGACGAGGCCCATCAGAGCACCCTCCGGTGGTCGAGGAAGCGCCGACGCGGCTCGCAGCGCCGCACCTCGTCCGCGATCTCCTCCGTCGCGCGGACGAGCTCGTCGGCACCCATGTCGCGGTTCCAGTCCTTCTTGATGACGTGGACGCCGACGGAGCGGAGGTCCTCCACCGTCGCGGAGATCTGCTGGTTGAGGTCGGCGAGGTAGCCTTCGTCGATAACCTTCTCGCACTCCCGCCCCGGGCGGCCGACCGCCCGCTTGAGGACCCGGCAGTTGCACGTCTGCGGCGTCGCGGCGAGCCACACGCACACCGTCGGGAACATCACCCGGACCTGCATGCACTCGTAGATGCCGGCGTAGGCCTCGAACTCGTCGAGCGACATGTCGCCGCGGAGGAGCTGGAGGTGCGCGAAGCTCGTGTCAAAGTAGTAGCTCCGGTCGAGCACCGCGTCGCCCCTGCCGGCCTCGACCCACCCCTGCGCGAGCTCCTGGAACCGGAGCCGCTTCTGGAGGAGGAAGGTCTGCATCGTGTACGCCCACCGCGGCTTGTCGTCGTAGAACCTCTCCAGGAACGGGTTGGACGGCCTGCCCGTCGCCGGGTCGATCCGGTCGTCGGGCTCCGTGAGGTAGAGCGTGTCGTCGCCGAGCATCCTCGCGAGGAGCTCGGACTCCGTCGTCTTGCCGACGGCGATCGGACCGTCGACCAGGACCACCTTGCGGCCTCCGTGCATGGGCTACCTCCCACCGGCGGCTACGGCCGGGATCGTCATTTGCCTCGAAGTCACGACGAGCGACACGTCCGCCCCGCCCGGCACCTCGTCACCCACGCAGTCCCAGTTCGCCGCGCGCTCGCGCGCGAAGACCTCGAGCATCGTCCGCCCGGGGCCAACGAGCCGCTCGACCCTCGAGCGGAGCTCCGCCGGCTTCGCGGAGTGCCGCCCGACGACCGACGCGAAGACCTCGGGCTCGAGGGCCGCTGTGTCGTCGGCCGCGACCTCGTCGGCCGCGACCTCGTCGAGGAGCTGCCGCACCCCGCGGTCGACGATGAGGTCGCGCCCGCGCCCGCGCGTCCCGACGATGCAGACCTCCGTGTTGGCGCGGGTGTAGAAGCCCGTGCCTACGTGGTCGCCCCCGCCGGCCGTCCGCTTCACCCAGACGAACGCGACGGTCTTCGGCTCGTAGCCCCAGGCCTTCATGACGTCGTGGGCCTGGTGCTTCTCGACGATGAAAGCATACGGTGCCCACATGAAGTGGAGGCTGTCCGGCGCGCCGAGTCGCCTGACGGGCAGGGCCATCAGTTCCTTGACCGACAGGGTCCGGTAGTGCTTCTCGGCGGCCCCGTTCACGCCCTTGTTGTTGAACCCGAAGGGCGCGTCGGAGTAGAGCACGTCGTACCCTCCGGCCGCCTCGACGTCGTCCACGGTGTACATCAGAGACCTCCTTTGTTCGGAGCCGGCTTCTTCGTCGGCAACACGGTAGACCTGCGTCACGAGAGACCCTCCGCGAGGAAGGCCCGGCTGGCGTCCGTCACGACGACCTGGCCGAGGTTGCCCGCGCCGCCCTGCGCCATGACGGCACCGACCTCGAAGAGGTCCCAGCTCGCGACCGGCTCCATGCGGACGAGGCTACGCCGGGCGAGCTCGCCCATCACCTCGTCGTCGAGGACCGTCGGCACGCGCCTCTCGCCTGCCTCCTCCTGCACCCGGCGGAGGCGGTCCGCCGGGTGCAGGAAGAGCTCGCGCAGGGCCTCGCGGAGCCGGCCGTCGGTCACACCCTTGTCGTCGACCTTGCCGTCGTAGACCGCGACGGTCACGACACAGCCTCCGCGTCCCACGGGACGAGCTCCCCGACAACGTTCTTCCTCGCCTTGGCGGACTTCGACCAGCGGAACATCAGCGACGGCTCCGCCTTGATCGGCACGTCGGGGACGTAGTCCTGCATCCTGCCCTCCATGACGGAGACGACCCTGTGGGCGCTCGCGTCCCCGAGCTCGAGCGGCGACTCGAGCATGTTCTCGTCGTGGACGAAGAAGACGAGGCGCGACCCGCGGAGCACCGACGCCCTGTCGAGGTAGATCTCCCTGACTAGCGCCCTCTTCGCGGCCTTCGCCCCGTCGGCAGCGAGAGCCTGGAAGCCGTTGTTGGCCCCGTTGGTGAAGTCAAGCCCGCCACGCGTGCGAGACGCCGTCCAGCCGCCGTACCCGTCCGGCACGAAGCACGGGAACTCGCCGCCAGCGTCGACCATTTGCGACACCCAGTCGTGGTACGGCCGGACCTCGTCCCACTGCGCGAACCAACTCGACCGGAGATCGTTGGCGATCTCGACGCACTTCCTACACGCCGCCGGGATCTGCCGCCCCCGCCACTCGACGATCCTCGTCTCGCCGCACCTCTCATCCCCACCCAGGACGATGCAAAAACGCGTCCCGGGATAGCGCTTGCCGTCTGGCGCGATCGTCTCCCCGGCGTTCGCCTTCCTCTGCGTCAAGACGAACTTCGCAGCCCCCATGCCGCCGAGGAGCGCGAAATTACATGACTTCGAGACCTGCCTGAGACGTGTTGCTATAAGATCGCTTGCTTTAAGCCTCTTCGAGAAGTCATCAAACGACTGACCCGCGATCCGGGCCGCGAAGGCCGTGTGGAGGACCGTCGGGCTGCCCACCTCGCGGATCATTTCCGCCATCTTGGACCGCCCGAGGACCCACAAGCACACCTGCGCGAACGTGCAAAGCTCCAGGGCTGCGTAGTCGACGGCCACAAACGCGTACTCGACCGGCGACCCGCACCACGGGCCGCGCGCACGGACGCACTCCCTGACGCCTCCCTCCCGCGTCATGAGCTGGATGAGGCCGTCGTACGAGGTGCGGCCCGAAGAGACGAGGACGTTCGGGCGGAGGATGAGCGGCCGGTCGAGGCCTTTCTCCAGCCAAGGCAGGTACGTCGACCGGATCTTCTCAGGCTCGTTCGCGCTGTACGCGACGAGGTCCGCGTCGCCCGACTCGGCGAGGGTGTCCTTGTCCTTCGAGACCCCGCCGGCCGGCGTCCTGGGGACGCCCGCGAACTCAAGCCCGGTCCCGCCGCACGTCGGGCAGCCCACCTTGGCGCCCGTCTTCTTGGACAGGACCTTGCCGCCGCCGAAGCATTCCGGGCATTTCACGTCAAGTGAGGCGCCGTAGGCGACCGCCACGGCCCTTTTGACGGCGGGGCCGTCCTCCTTGCCGTCGGACTTGAAGAACCGGGCGAACCTCTCGACGAAGGCCTTGTGGTCCCTCTCAACGCGCGCCCGGAGGTCGCGGACCCTCTCCGGGTCGACGCGGAGGCCGTGCATCGCGCCGAGGTGGAGGGCCCACGCCGACTCCGCTTGCGCCGCCATGTCGTCGAGGTTCTCGTGCGGCCCGGGTGTGAAGCCGCGCCCGCCGCCACGCACCTGGGCGACGGCCACCTCGAGGGTGTTCTCGGCGTCGTCAACGGGGTACTGGCGCGCGTCGGCGGGCCAGTCCTCGACGGGGACGTCGGCGAGGAGGCCGTACCTCTGCCGCCACAGGTCCCGCGCCTTGGCGTCGGTCCGCCCGAGGACGAGCTCGACGCAGAGAACGAGCGAGTACCGCCCTGCGTCGTCGTGCCCGAGGGGGCGCCCATCGCGCGGGTCGCGGCCGCAGTCGCCGGACCGGATGGCGTGGAGGGCCTGCGCGACCTGGACGTCGAAGACGCGCCCCTCGGCGTAGGCGCGGAAGATCGCCGGCAGGAGCGCCGGGTCGGCCGCCGCCGCGACGCCGTGGTCGTAGGCGACGTTGGCGCCCACGACGACGACGCCCAGGTCGGCGTGGAGCTCGCGGGCGTGCTCGACGACCGCGGCGACCTTCGAGGCGTGGGACTCGCCACCGACGACGAGGCGCCCACTCACGACGCCGCCCTCGAGGCGCGCAGTCGAGGCGCACACCGGCGGTGGCGCGAGGACGCCGTCCTCGATCTTGAAAGTTTCAAGGTCCCAGCTGACGAACCTATCGACGTCGTACGGCAAGCTGCCCTCCGTCTCGAAACGTGCCGCCGGCCGGCGTGCGGTCGGGCGACCGCCCGCGCGCCGGCCGGCGACCTGCCCGCTACTTCGCGACGGCCGGCGCGGCGGCCGGCGCCTCGACCTTCGGCATCGACGTCCCGGCGTCGATCATCTTCCGGCGCTCGGCGACCTCGGCCGGCGTCTGGTCGACGTGGACCCAGCGGTGGCCCGTGAAGGGCTTGCCGGCGTTGGGGCCGGACTGGATCGTCTTGCGGTAGGTCTCGTCGGCGATGAGCATCCCGCGGGCCGGCTGGTCCGGCCCGGTGAGGCGCTCGACCTCCTTGAGGAAGGCGTCGCCGGAGAGCTCGGCCTCGACCTTGTTGAGGAGGGCGAGGACGACCGCCTTCATGTTGCCCGGCGCCGAGACGTTGGTGTCGAGGTTGACGGCGACCGAGCACGTGGTGCCCGGCATGTTCGGCTTCACGTCGGGGAGGACGGCCTCGGACTCGAGGACGCCGAGCTCGGCGATGAACATCGTGCCCTTGAACTTGCCGTCGAGGAGGAGGCGGTGGACCTCGAACACGTACTGCCCGTCGAAGATGTTGTTCCCGCCCGAGGTGGTCTTCGCGTTCTTGATCTTCTCGAGGAGCGCTACGCTGAGTGCCATGTGGACGTATCCTTTCGCTTGCGTTTGACTTCCGTTCGCGTTCGCGTCGTAGCGGGGCGGCGCCCGCGCCGCTCGTCCCTCCTTCCCCGCGGCCTACGCCGCGAGCTCCTCCGGGTCGTCCTCGCCGGCCCTGGCCGCCGCCGGGTCGAGCCTCCACTCCACGCCTGCGGCGAGGAGCGCCTGGTGCCCGCTGGTCACGCCCTCGACGTACTTCGCCCTGGCCGTCGCCCGGTCGACGGCCTGGGCCGCCTCCGGCGTGTGCCTCGGCACCTCATAGATCACCTCGTCGGCCTCCTGGCCGATGCGGAACAGACGACAAATTCCTTGCTCCCACGCGTCGCCGGAGGCGACCGGACACGACATGAGGGCCCGCGAGAACGCCCACTGGAGCCCGTCGAAGCCCGTGCCGTAGGCCCTCAGGGACAGGACGACCGACCGCCGGCCGTCCTCCGCCCGCAGGGCGGCCTCGTCGCCCGCGTTGCCCTGGTAGACCTTGAGGCCTGTGAGCTCGCCGAGGCGCGTCCCGAAGGCGTCGTGTGTGAACCACACCACGCCCGGCTCCTCCGCTGCCCAGTCCGCCGCGTCGCGCGCGAGCCAGTCATCGACCCAGACCGCCTCCTTTTCATGCGGCACCAGGTCCTTGACCGCCGCCCAGCGGGCCCACGTCGCGGAGCGCCACGCGGGCGCCTTCTCCGTCGACGGCTCGCCGCGCCGGGCGCGCTCGGCGGCGACGGCGCAGAGATGCGGCGAGTCGAGGTGTGGGATGCGCCGCGAGAGCTTCGCCCGGAGCTCGGCGCCCCAGGCCCGCCGCGCCGCGAACCACTCCTCGACGAGCTCCAGGAGCGGGTCGCCGATGAAGCGCCACCTGTAGTAGAACCCGCAGGAGAGCTCGCGGAGGCACCGCGACACCTGGAGGGCGTCGACGAGCTCCTCGCCGTCAGGGCGGGTCCACGTCCTGCGGACCTCGCGGATCGTCGCGGCCAAGCCCGCCGGCACCGGCGGCGGGCGCCTCTCGCGGAGGACGACCGACGCGGCGCAGGTCCTGGCGTTGAGGGCCATCACGACGCCGCGGGTCTCGGCGAGGCGGACCCGGACCGCCGACCGCGCGTCGGCGGTGCCCGTCGCCTCCATGAGGTGCCGGAGGGCGCCCGCCGGGGCCTGCCACTCCGCCGGGTCGACGGCGGCGCCCCACTTCACGGCCTCCCGCGGGTCGATCGGAAGCGGGCTGCCCTCGCCGAGGGCCAGGGCGAGGAGGTGGTGGAAGTCGGCGAGGCCCTTCGCAGTCGGCGTCCCCGACCAGCCGCAGAACCAGGCGTCCTGCCGGCGCAGGAAGAGGTCGATGAAGCGCCCCGTGCCGACGGCCTCAGGGTAGCGCAGGCGGTGCATCTCGTCGGCGACGACGCCGTCCGGGTTGAGCTCGATGAGGAGGACCGTCGCCTCGGGGCGCGACAGGATCGAGTACGGCACGACGTGGACCGTCTGCGGCGACGGCCCAGAGATCGTCGTGCCGCCGACCACGAACGACGGGACGACGAAGTGCTCCCGGGCGGCCAGGTAGTCGCCGACGAGCTGCTCGACAAGCTTCGGCGGCACGAGGAGGACCACGACGCGGCCCGGCATCACGGTCGCGACGAGGACGTCCATGAGAGTTTTGCCGGCGCCAGCGCGCACAGCCCCGAAGAGGCCGCCCGCGAGGGGCGCCTCCCAGAGCCCCCACGCCTGCGCCGGGAGGAGGGTATCGACGCAGGGCCGGCCGAGCGCCCGGCAGCCGCAGTCCGTGCCGTCGTGCCGCCGGTCCTTGCGGCGCAGGCGCCCCGTCATCAACTCGACGAGCGCCTGCGCCCTCGCGGACTCAAGGTCGACGGAGGGCCTCCGCGCAAGGCGGAGGACCCTCTCCAGGTCCCACGACGTGGGCACCGGGGCCTGGTATGTCGGCTGCTGGAACATCGACTAGTCGTCGCCGCCGTCGTGAAGAGGGTCCGCCTGGCGTCCCGCGTCGAGCGCGACCCCGTGCCTCCAGCGGACGCACTCCACGAGGGCGCGCGCGTACTCCGCCTCGGCGCGGAGGGCCGCCTCGAGGAGGTGCGGGCAGTCGAGGCGTCCGCACGACGGACACGCCCCGTCGAAGAGCTGCCGTAGGCGATCCCGGCTGCCCGCCCCCGGCGTCACCGGATGCCCCGCACGACCCGCCGCGCCGTCGGCGCGACGGCCTCGAAGACGACCATCTCGAGCTCCGACGTCGAGCTGACGAGGTACGCGCCGGGGGCCGGCGGCTGCGCCCGCGCGGCCGCCGCAAGCGCCCCCCTCCACCCGCCGAAGCCGAGGGGTGAGTCTTTCGGCGCGCACCGCACGTCGGCCGCCTTGAACTCGGCGGCGAGCAGGCGGGCGAGCTCGTAGGCGTAGCTGCCGAGCCTCGCCGAGGGGGTCGCGTCCGGGACGCAATCGAGGTAGAGCTCCAGCCCGCCGGAGGCCGAGGCGACGACCGGGAGGGCCGCCGCGACCGGCGCAGGCACCACGAGCGTCGCGGCCGGCGGGGTCGCCGCGGCCGGCGCCGCGTGCGCCGGGAGGAGGGCGTGGTACTTCCCGTCGCCCAGCTTCTGCGGCTTCACCTTGACGCCGGCGCCGCACCTGGCGCAGGCGGCCTTCCGCTCGGCGACCTCGTCGACGGTGAGCTCACGCTGCGCCGCCTCGCAGCCGCCGCCCGGCGCCGGGGCGGGCGGCACGGGCCGGGCATCCGCGACGGCGGACGGGGTGGGGGCGTCGGGAGGCGCGACCCTGGCGGCCGCCTCCTCCGCGACCAGTTTCATCTTCTCCTCCGCGACGGCCTCGGCCGTCGGCAGGGCTGCCGCCGTGGTGGTCGTGGTGGTCGCGGCCTGGGTGGTCGCGCCGGGCTGCTTCGCCGCGGCCGCTTCAGCCGCCTTCTTCCGCATCCTCTCGATGAGCGACACTATTGCCTCCGATGTCGGTGGTGAGGCAGGGCCTCGCCGGTTAAAGACGCTCCTCACGACCATCCGCGGGTCGCGGGGACAGACAGTGGCGTGCGGGCAGCCGCCGAAGCAGTTACACGAGGCGTACGCCGGCGTGACGTCCTCCGGCCGCGTCGCCCGGGCGACCAGCTTCATCTCGTCGACCAGGCTGATGACGCGTCCGTGCCGGTCGGCGACCTCCTGGAGCGAGAGGACCGCCGTGCTCCTCTCAACGCACCAGGGCCGCCGGGTGTGCGTGTAGTTATGGCTGACGCGGACGCCGCGCGACGGGTCGGCGACGATCCGGGCGACCTCGGCGTACTCCACCATCTGGACCTGCCGGGCCACGACCGACGGCGGCTTGACGCGCGACATGTCGCCCGCCGTCTTGAGGTCGTCGGCGGCGACGACGCCGGGCTCGTGGACGTCCTCCTCGGCCGGGCCGAGGTGCCGGTCGCGGAGGTCGAGGACGTCGATCCGCAAGTGGAACGGGACGCCCCCGACGAAGAGGGTGTCGCCCTCGAAGGCGATCTCGGGGTGGACGTCGGGGTGCCTCGGCGGTGGCAGGAGGCGGCGGACGGCCTTGCTCGCCTCGCAGGAGAGCTCCGCCGCGTCGCCGGTCTTGAGGTACGCCTCGACGCGGGCGTGGATCTTCGTCCCGAGCTCCTGCGCCGGGCTCGACGGCTCGCGCCGACGGGCGACCTTCGCGTACCACCAGCGCCGGTTGCACCCGCCCTCCGTCTCCGGGTCGAACGACGCCACCTGGCTCGGTGACAGCCGCATCACGACGCCACCCACGACCGACGGCGACCTGTCCCGGCCTTCGTCGGGCAGGAGGGCCCTGGCCGCGCAGGCGGCGAGGACGGCCTGGAGCTTCTCCGACGCTGTCATGGCCGGCCCCCGGTCATGAGGCCGCCCGGGACGACTTGGAGGCGGCGCCGCGCCGCGACCTCGAGGAGCGCCGGCGAGGGTTCGTAGAACGTGACCTTCTTGGAGCTCCCCGTCTCGACGCGCTTGGCGGGGCGCCGGTGAAAACCCATCGCTGTCATCGCATCGCCGACCTCCTTGCGGACCTGGCGGCTCACGCGGTCGAGCGGGAGGCGGAGGGCCTGCTCGGCGACGTCGAGGAGGGAGAGCGACGCAGGGCGCCGCGACGGCGGCATCTCATGCCACCACCTCTCGATCGCCTCCTCCATCGTAGAGCCCTCCTCGCGCGCGTCGGTCTCGGCCTCGCGGAGCTTCTCCTCGGCCTCGTCGAACCACCACCTCTCGCCGGCGTGGAAGAGGGCTGCCGCCTCGGCGAGGAGCTTCTCGCGGTCGCGCCGGATCGCCAGGACGTCAGGCCTCGGCGTGGCGACGGGCCAGTAGCGGCGGTTGCCCTTGGTGTCCGGCAGGTAGCGCTCGTCGTTCGTGGTCCCGGCGAGGACGCACCGCCTGGGCGACGAGACGACCGCCCGGCCGTACGGCGGGCGGAACTTGTCGGTGCGGGACGTGACGAACTGCCGGATGCGCTCCGTCTCGGCCTTGCGGAGGGACGACAGCTCGCCAAGCTCGACGAGCCACGCGCCGGCGATCGCCTGCATGCTGTCCTTCTCGCCGATCTCGAGGTGCGTGTCGAGGAAGAAGTCCGCACCAACCAACGCCTCTAAAGAGGCTGATTTTCCAGCGCCTTGTCGACCTTCTAGGACTAGGACGGTGTCGACCTTGCAGCCTGGTGCCAGTGCCCGGGCCACGAGGCTGACGAGCCACCGGCGCCCGACGGCTCTGGTGTAGGGGTCGTCCTTCGCGCCGAAGTACACCGGGAGGAAGGTGTCGACCCGCTGCACACCGTCCCAGGCGTATTCGGACAGAAGGTCCGCGAGCGGGTTGAAGACGTTGTCGAGGGCCACGCACAGGAGCGCCCTGCCGACTAGCTGCGCCCCGCCGAAGAACTCGAACTCCTTCTGGAGGTACGCCGCGCACGACTCAGCGAGGACCTCGTCGTCGCAGCCGGCGAGGACCCCGCCGCGGACGTCGATCCGGCGGCGGACGTCGTCCCACCTGAGGAAACCTTGGAGCCCCTGGGCGAACGTGGTGAGCACGCGGGCGTTGTACTCGCAGACCCGCACGCCTTTCTTGTCGACGATGAGGTCCTCCTGCCAGGCGTCGTCGCACCCGCCGTCCTCGTCGCCACCGCCCGCGCCGCCTTGCCCGCCGCCCGGCGGCTTGCGCCGCTTCACGGCGGCGGACAGCTCGCGCACCGCGGCGGCGTCCGCCTCGTGGCGGGCGTCACCGTCGCGACGGTGGACGAGCTGCCTCTCGTACTTGGCGTGCGCGACCTCGAGCCAGTGGTCGAGCCCCTCCGGGGAGCAGTCCATCGCCGCGACGCTGGGGCGGAGGACCTCGAGGACCTCGTCCCAGGAGGTCTCCACCGGAAGCCAGTGCGAGACGACGCCGGTGGCGCGGAGGATGGTGGCGTCGCGGGCGCCGGGTGACGCGAGGGCCTCGCCGGCGAGGACGCGGCCGAGGACCGCCGCTTGCTCCCTCTCCTCCGCCGAGCCGGCAGCCTTCGCCGCGGCGACGGCCGCGAGCTTGGCGTGGAGGGCGCCCGGGGGCGCGAGGGTGACCAGGGGCGCCGCCGCCGGCTCAGCCGCGGGAGGCGGCGGGGCCTTCGCGAGGAGGGCGTCGACGTCTAGTGGCTCACCTGAGAGCTCCTTGGCCAGGTACGGTGCCCCGTCGCGACGCGTCGGGAAGAAGAAGAGGCGGGAGAGGTCGCGGGTCTGCTGGTCGGCGCCTCGCGGCACGTCGGAGCCGGTCCGAGACGGGAAGAGGAGGCTGAACCCGTCCACGACGGCGCGCCGGAGGGCGGACCACTCCGACGGCGCGACCGGACGCGACAGGCGGAGGGCGAGGCGGTAGCTCCCCTCGCCGGCGTCCGGGTCATGGCTATGCGCGGTGTGGACGACGCCGGCGACCCCGGCTACCCGGGCAAGTACCGACTCGAACTCGTCGGTCGCTAGATGATCTAGATCGACGACGCACGCTGTCACGGCGCGCACGTTCGCGTTCGCCCGCGGGCCCTCAATGTCAACCGGGCTCCACGCCCGGCTATCCTTCGCCAGGCAGTCCCGACCGCGGCACGTCGAGGCCGCGCACCGCGGCGGGTCGAAGGTCGTCAAGGTCTCGACGAGCTCGCCCCAGGTGACGTCCACGCACACCGGCATGGCGTCGGCGAGCCTCTCGTAGAAGGCGACCTTCAAGGTCGGCCTCCGCCGGCCGCCACTAGGGGCGAACCCATCTCGTCGAAACCGACCTCGCCGAGGAGGACCCGGCGGAGCCAAACGGACATAGGCACCTCGGCGTCCTCGGCACGCCTCCGCATGACCTCCCAGGTGTGCGTCGGGACGTCCACGGCTACGCGGACGGTGTGCCCCTTGAAGGGGAGGGGCGGGCGGCCGCGCCCCTTCTTGGGGGCCGGGGACGCAGCGGCGGGCGGGCGGACGACCTTCACGGGAGGTGAGGTTACCCCGGTCCGCGGACGTGCCGCCAAAGAAAAATGTCTTCATGAATTATTCCCACGCCGCCCGGCGGGGCGCCCAGCGGTGGCTGCTCACAAGATCGCGGCCGCCGCCGCCGGTGCCATCCGGCGGACGCGCCAGGGACCCTTCCGCGTAGGAGGAAGGCGGCTTCCGCGGCATGGGAAGAACCCTGCCCGGCGCGGGCAGCCTTTTCACGGGGGCGTACATGCGAAAAAGGCGGTGGGCGGACGGTCCGGGCGGGTGTACCATCCGCACGAGGCCCGGTCCGCGTGTCCCTCGAACGTACAACGATCTTTTCGACGACCACAGGCGCGAGCCCGGCGGACCGGACCTCACCTGCTCCGCGCGCCCGGCTCGACGGCGGAATCCCCTTCGAGATCAAGGACTCGTCCGCGACCCTTCCGAGGGCCTCGACGGGGGCGGTCACGGGTCTTGGTCGAAAAGCCGTGCGATTCCCGACGGTAGTCCACGACCAGGAGGCGGCTCTCGTCGAGGCCGTCCTCACTCATGGCCAGGAAGACGTGGAGTTCTCGATAGTAGTCCGCCACACGGCAGCGTCCGCGAAAGGCGCCTCCAAGAAGCCCTGCAATTACGCCAGGTTGTCCCTCAGTGTAGGTACATGTAGGGTCATCACGGCCCGCTGGTTCCCCAGCGATTCCCGGTACATGTCCGTCATACCCCGCTTTACCCCCCGCTTTTTCCTTAACGCGCGCGCCCGCGCGTGACGCGCGCGCCCGCGCGTATGATCTGATCGCGCGTACGCGCGCGTCACAGGCGCGCGTATTTAATAGGAATAGGTACTAAAAAGAGGGGGATGAAGGACTAATAGCGGAAATGATTGATAAAAAGGCCGTCCCTGATGGTGCACATTTGTTCTCCATCACGGACGTGACGGACGACTCATCGGAATCGCGGGAGAAAACACCTGCGGCTCGACGAGGCGACGATGCGAACCCGGCGCAGCGACCATTGAAACGACAGGCGAATCTCATCGGCGGAGTCGTCGCAAAAAGGTGCACATTTGTGCCCCATGATGGACGTGATGGACGAGCTGCCGTAATTACAGGGAGACCTGTCAGGGCTCGACGGGAGGTGCGTTGGTGGGGCACCCCGAGGGGACATTACGTGGAGCGCTGTCGCCCGCGGTGAAGTCGGCGGACGAGCGGAGGCTGCCGCGAGCATTACGTGGGGCGTCATCGGCGAATCGGCCGACGAGCGGACACCGCCGCGGTTCGGCCGACGAGCGGACACCGCCGCGCGCATTACGTGGGGCGTCGTCGGGTCGGCCGACGAGCGGAGGATGGCGAGGTATTACGTGGGCGACCGGCGGCACGGTCGCGCTCGCTGGCGGCCCCTCTCCCGGTCCTGGTGGCGTCCCGGGGCGTCCGGCCCGGGTCAGGTGGCCGAGTGAGCCTCAGCGAGTTCTAGGACCGCCAGGCGCAGCTTGGCGATAGCCCGGGACTCCAGCTGCCGGACACGCTCCCGCGACAAACCGAGCTTCTTGCTGACAGCGGCTAAAGTACGAGGGCGCTCGGCGAAATGCCGCGCTAGCACGATCGTCAATTCTCGCTTGTCTAGACGCTTCAGAACTTCACGGATCGTGCCGCGGCGCGCGGCGTGGCCGGCGCCACCTCGCGTCCGTCGACGACCGCCTTCGACCGCCGCGTTGAGCTCCGCCCTGAGGCGCGCCCTCTCCGCGTAGGCCACCTCGGCTTCCGCGACGAGGCGTCGGACGCGAGCCTCCGGCGGCGGCGACCGCGCTGGCGGCGGCGTTCAGGTCGGTTACGACAGCTTCACCTTGTCCGCTTCGGCGTACGCGGCGTCGGTCGGCGCCAGCGCGAAGAGGAACTTCTCGAGGCGCTGCGGGCCGCCTACGCGGCTGGGCTGGTACATCGCCTTGAGTTCGAGGCTCCACCCGGCGCGGCGTATCCGCGACGCCACCTCGTTGATGGCGACGAGGTTCGTCTCCGTCGTCTCGAAGGCGACGCCGTTGCGCTTCATGTTGAGGTCGACGTGGCGGTTGAGCTTCGCCTCGAGCTCGTCCACGACCTTCCGGTCGTGGTCGCTGATGGCGGCTGCGGGGAGGTACAGGGCCTCGACGGCTGACTTGATCATGAGCTCCTCCTCTTTACACGGCCGCCTGGGCGGCCTCCATTGAGCGGCGGACCTTCTTCAAAGCGCGCGCCTCGAGCTGCCTGGCGCGCTCGCGGCTCACCCCGAGGTCGCGCCCTACGGCGGCCAGGGACGCTTCGTCGTCGGACAGGTAGCGCCTGGTCACGACGTAGCGCTCCCTCGGGTCCAGGTGCTCGAGGTGCTTGACCGTCTTGACGACGGACTCGGCCTCCGCGGCCGCGTCCTCGGGGCTCCGGCAGGTGACGTCCGCCACGGGTGTCTCGTCGACGTCGACGTCCCGCGACGACAGGCGGGCGAGGGTCTCGTCGAACACCTCACGGCCTACGCCGAGGCGGCGGGCGATCACGCCGCGGTCGGTCTCGCCGTCGGAGCTGGCGCGCCCCAACCCGAAGAACACCCGGCGGGCGGCGCGGGTCGTGAGGAAGCGCACTTGGCCGCCGCAGACCTCGGTCATGTACTGGTAAAGGTACGCTTTCACCCAGTACGTGGCGTAGGTCGCGAAAGTGCACCCCATGGCCGGGTCGAACCGGGTCGCCGCGACGACGAGGCCGAGGTTGCCTGCGGCGATGGCGTCGTCGGAGACGTTCCCGTGCAGGATGCGGCGCGCGTAGTGCAGGACGAGCCCCCTGTGCGCAATGACGAGAGCGTCCCTCTCCGGCTTGGGGATCACGGGTTCTCCGGTTTGGGGGCCGGCGCGACGGCAAGCGCCGTCGGCGGAGCGGCCGGCGCCGGGGTGCGGGAGACGACGCGGGTCGGCGCCACCACGGCCTCGTCGATCGGCGGGCGGGGCGGGGCGGCGTCGGGCGGCACGGTGTCGTCGGCGGGCACGGCGTCGGTGGGCGCGGCGTCGGTGGGCGCGGCGTCGGTGGGCGGCGCGGCGCCCTCGCTCATGGCAGCGGTGGCCTCGGCGAGTTCGGCGAAGCCCACCTCGAGCTTCTTGATCCTGGCGCGGTTCTTGATGGTCTCGCTCGCCAGGTCCACGGCGGCGGCCGCGAGCCACGCCGTGAGGTGCGCCAGCGCGCGCTCGCCCTTCGTCGCCGCCTCGTCGTTCACGACGGCGCCGGCGAGTTCCTGGATCTTGATGAGGGACGGCTTCTCGGGCATGTCGGTCACTCCTTCTTCTCCCCTTCGGTGTCATTTTTCGCGTCGGTCGCGGCGGCCTGCGCCGCCTCGCGCCGGCGCTTGAGCAGCCCCATCAGCTCGGCCAGGGCCATGCCGGTTCCCTCCGTCAAGTGCGGCTGCGCCTTCGACGCCTGCTCCATCGTGACCGCGTCGGGTGAGCCGGAGTCAGGTACGAGCGCCAGGAGGGCGGACGGCAGCAGCCGCCTCTCCTTGACCCCGACGAGGATGGCGAACTGGCGAGCCGTGAAGATCCCTGGTTTGGTCTGGGTCATGCGCCCGGCCTCGTCGAGGACCCAGTCGCCGAAGAGGGCCACGGACGCCCCCGTGTCCTCGCAGTCGTGGAGGAAGTTGTCGACGAGGGCCTGCTCCGCCGACGGCGGGGCCTTGGCGGTGGCGGCGGCGTTCGACGCCTGCTGCGGGTCCTGGCGCGCCTGGACGATCGCCTCGTCGCCGGCGGAGGCGAAGATGCCGGGCAGGAGGTTCCGGGCGGTGCGGATGCCGTCCCTGGCGAGGGCGATCTTGAGCTCGAGCCAGTTGCGGTTGGCGTCGCGGTCGAGCTTCCGGTCCTCCGCGTCCTGAAGCTGGGCGAAGAACTGCATGCGCTCGCCCATCATGCGGTCGATCCAGTCACGCTGCTCGCGGATCGTCTCCCGCTGGAGGAGGAGTAGGTCCCCTAGGTTGCGGTCACCTCGCGACTTGTCCCACTTGACCTGCTCGAACGCCTCCTTGATGTAGGAGAGGGCGAGCGACTTGCCGCTGCGCAGGTCCTCGTCGTCGTCGTCCGACCCGTCGCCGCTTGACAGGTAGAGGCGCTTCGGCATGAACGGGCCGAGGCGCTTGGTCAGCGGGTTCGCCTTGCGGTTGCGGTCGACGACGGCGATCTGGAAGTCGCTCTTGCGCTCCCTGGCGTCGCAGTCGTCCTGCGCCGCCGCGATGACGTCGTTCGACAGCTTCGTGGACTGCTCGACGTCGAGCTCCTTGAAGTCCTTGAAGTCCTGGTGGAAGACGAGCTCGCCGCGGACCTGCTTGCTCTTGCCGAAGATCTGCCAGACCTCGACGCGTTCGGGGAACTCCCCGCGGTGCCACAGCGCGTGGAACCACGTGGCCAGGTTCGCGTCCTCCGGGGCGACGCTGCCGGTCCTCGCTGGGCGGCCCTTCTTCTTTTCGTCGGCGCTCATCGTCCTCCGGTGTCGGCCTCGTCGGCCTCCTCGGCTTGCACCTCGACGCGGCCTCGGTCGACGAGGCCCGCGTTCTCCACCATCTCGAACTTCGCGACGCGCCCGACGGGGCCGAAGCGGCTCTTGCCCTCGAACTCGAGGGTCCTCCGCGGGCTCCTCTGGTTCGGCCTGCGCATCACGAGGGTGCCGTCGAGCATGTGCCTCACGTTGGCGCCGCCGGCGACCGAGCCGTCGTTGTTGACGTGGCCGACGGCGAAGATGAAGACCTCCCTCTCGCCGGCGAGCCTCTTCAGGTCCCTTCCGAGCTGCGACACGGCGGCGACGCCGCCGGTCGACATGCTGAAGCCGTCTTCGTCGGTGACCTCGCCGACGGCGTGGAGCGAGTCTACGGCGCACACGGCAGCGCAGCTCTTCTCGATCGACTCGACGATCTTGTCGCGGACCGTCTCGGCGTGGAACATCATGTGCTTCGCCGGGAACTTGCCGAGCCAGGCGAACTGCCGCGCCAGGTCCTTGAGAGTCTGCTCGGCGCTGATGTAGAGGGTCTCGACGCCGCGGAGCGCCAACCGCCGGAACGTCTCGAGCAGCAGCGTCGACTTGCCACACCCTTGCTCGGCGCAGAGCAGGCAGGCGCCGGCCTGCGCGAGGCCGCCGTCGAACACCCAGTCCAACCCGTCGGACCCGGTGGGGGTCTTCTTCGGCGGGCCGGCGGCGCGGAACAGATCCGCCGCCGAGATCGGCTCGCCGTCCTCGATCCGAGCGACCTCGGCGCCGGCCACCTCGCCGTCGGAGACCCACACCCGGTTGCTGCGGTAGTAGCCGCCGCAGCGCGGGCACGGCCCCTCCCATTTCTGCGGCAGCGGCGTCCCGCGGCAGGCGCGGCACTGGTATGCGACCGGGCTCAAGTAAGCAGGTCCTTGAGTCGGTCGAAAACGCTCGTCTCCACGCCTCCGCCCTTGCCGTCGACGGCGCGGTCGAGCTCGGCGGCGAGGACTTTGGCCTCGGCCTCGTCCTTGGTGCCGGCGCGCAGGACGTCGACGGCCAGCGCGAGGCGCCGGCCGCGGTCGTAGCCGGCGCCGGCCTTGACGTAGGCCGCCAAGGACGCCACGGCGGCCGCGGCGCCGGCGGGTGAGGAAGGCGACCCGCTGGAGACG